>ENA-OPZZ01000958-OPZZ01000958.1-human-gut-metagenome-genome-assembly--contig:-NODE-958-length-20039-cov-3.635798_pt1 | contig 20039 bp, 12 predicted proteins | sample MGYA00242487_ERZ504511 | MGnify/ENA primary metagenome ERZ504511 (study PRJEB26092, sample SAMD00036241) | human gut metagenome | host: Homo sapiens | study: EMG produced TPA metagenomics assembly of... | reverse complement strand
ATCCATCATAGGTGGAACACGGCGCACGTTATGCAGGAACTATTTGGTCCCGCTATTTTTCGTACCTTGTGATCCGTGGACGCAAATGTGCAGTCGGGAGAGTGTGTCCTACTCGAGCAGCCAGTCGAGGATGTTGCCGGTGGTCGAAATGTCTTGGTAGTCGCCCGAGCCCGATGGTATCCAAGGTGAGCTGTGTGACGTAGAGGAGACCTCCATATGTGAGATACCGGTCGAACAGCGCATTGTCATTTGCTGTCGGTTGCAATGCATTTCGGTATTCCGAGAAAGACAACGGCAGCATCTTGAGCTCGACATATCGTCCGGTGAAATGGATGATTTTGCGTTTTTTCAGAATCGTCCGGTGAAATGGATGATTTTTGCGGAGTGGGTGAGTGATATAGACGTGCGATTAGGCAAATCGGAAGTAATGTTGCGATCATTCGACGGAATTCACGAATGTGTATGGCCGCTCACATGTCTGATACATTTTTCTCAGCTAATTGGCAGGAACACGCATTATTCCTCCAAGACTCGGGCGCTTATATAGAACATGTCAGCAGTTACGGCGGCTGGCGAGGTTCCTGAAGAACCCCATAACTGAACCCTTCTTCTCTCTTCTCTCTCAGCCGGCGGCCCTTCTCTCCGCCGGCTTTCTTCTTTTTCTGAACACGATTCATGCGATTCGTGCGATTCGCGATTTATGTTTCGCGATTTTGCCGAAAAGAGTTGCAAGACAAACGGCCGGCCATGCGTGAGTAATGCATGGTCGGCCGTTTGTGATGCTGGTGATTATGCGTGGTCGCGTGCAGGCATTCGTGATTCAGCAGCGCTCGTACGAGAACCTGCGCAGGCGTTCGAAGCATTCCACGCTTTCGTCAAGCCATGGCATGCCGATCACGAACACGTGGCCGAGCGTTTCGTGGCGGCGTGGCTTCGGGTCGAACAGTTCGAAATCGGCTCCCTTGCGGGCCAGTGCGGCAGCAAGCGCCAGATTGTCGGCCTCGAGGAAATCGTCGCCGCAGGTCACGATGAACAGTGGCGGCAGGTTGACGTTGAACGCCAGGCCTTCGGCGGTGAGGAACTTCGGGTCGGCGGCTTCGATGCCGTCGAAGAATTCGACGCCCAGCATCTGTTCGAGTCCGGTGCGGCGATTCGGATCGTAGCCTACGGTCAGTTCGCTTCCCATGGTTTCCAACGATGCGGAACTGTAGGCACCGCACACCGGAGCGGCACCGGCGAAACCAATGCCCGAAGGCTCATCCACGCCGAATGCGGCCGCGGCTTCGGCATTGTTTTCAATCGCCAACGTCAGCATGGTCAACGCGCCGCCTGCCGAATCGCCGGTGAGGAACACGGCGTTCGGATTAACCGGATAATCAGTCAAATGCGCCTTGATCCAACGCAATGCCGCCTGAACGTCCGCCAGCTGACCCCTCAAATCGGTTTGCGGGGCCGGTCGGTAGTTCAGTGAGAATACGGCGAAGCCCGTTTCGGCCAGATGCACGTTGAAGTTGCGGTTCAATTCCTTATATCCGTAAGTGAAACCGCCGCCGTGTATATCGATGTACACCGGCAGCGTATGCCCGCAGCGCAGCACCGCATCGTGCGGCAGATACAGGTCGAGCAAATGCCCTCTGCACTGCCCGGCTTCCGTATCGTAGCCACCGTCAGGCAGGTATGGAATATCTTCGATCACGTCGATTGTGTCAGGTGTGTGCCACAGTTCGGAACGCGGGGTGTCAACCGCGATCGCGCCGAAACGCATGTCGAGAATGCCGCGGACGCGCTCTTCGGAAAGGCCTTCGAGATCGCCGTCGGTTTCCGTCCAACGTTCCGCATGGTCGATCATCTCACGGGTGATGCCATATTTTGCCGCGCATTGTGCGCTGAGTTCCTCAAGGGTCTGTGTGCTCGTCATCGACGCCGTCCTTTCATGATGTTCATGCGATTGCGGCCGTTCCGTCATCGGAATGCCGCACCTCGATATATCGTACCGGTTCGATATAGAAAGCGCTACTGCGATCACCCATATTCCTTTACGTCCAGAGCGAATTTATGTAACGGTACATGCGTTGATTTTATTGCGATTGCGACACGCCGAAATCACTCACGTTGCATCAAAAAACGGTTCGCATAGAATAAGTCGCGTTTGCGAATCCGAACAGGGGTTTCGACCGAGAGAGACGGCAACGGGACGCTCGACAAACGACGGACGTGAATCGTAACGGCAACGAATGGCCGTAAAAGCAACGCAAAAACGCAAAACCAACCCACGAAAACCCAGACAACCAGCAAACAATCCGAAGGAACGCTACGTATGTACGTCGATCCGAATCGTAATACAGAAGCAGGCAACCTTAAATGGATCCTGCCATACTGCAAACCCGACCTGCCACGAGTGGCCGGCGCGATAGTGCTGTTCTGCGTCAACAACACCATGGCGCTCATCATTCCGCTATTGTCAGGCCTCATCGTGGACCGTGTCATCGTGCAAGGCCAAGTCGACGAACTGACGCGACTGTGCATCATGATGATTGTGTTCACCATCGTGCGCGTCGCCTCGCGCTACGGCTACCAAATGTGGATGGAACGCTTCGGGCAGAACTCCGTATTCCGTCTCGTCAGCGACGAATACGAGAAACTGCACGAACTTGACTTCACCTATTTCAACCACACACGTACCGGCGACATCATGAGCCGCATGACCTCCGACACCGATGCCATACGCCACGCGCTGAGCTGGGTGAGCTACCAGGTGCTCGACTGCGTGGTCATGTTCATTGGCGCGCTCGCCATGATGTTCACCATCGACTGGCGGCTCGCGCTCGCGCTCGCATGCGTCACGCCGTTCATTTTCATCCTTACGCGCGGACTCTCCACGCACGCAGACCACTGTTCTTCGCCATCCGCAACTCGCTTGCCGAAATGAACTCAATGGTCGAAGAAAACATCGAAGGCAACCGCGTGGTCAAAGCGATTCGTGCGCGAACCGTAGAAACCGAAAAACTTCGACAAACACAACGACGATTACATGCAACGCAACATGGACCAGGCCTACAACAGCCGCAAATACATGCCATGGCTCGACGGTCTCGGCTTCTCACTGCAGCTGATCACGCTTGGATTCGGCGGATTCCTGGTCATCACCGGGCGCATGACCCTCGGCAATCTCGTGGCGTTCAACTCCTACCTGTGGATGATCGACGGGCCGGTACGCCAATCCGGATGGCTGATCAACGACTGGCAGCGATTCAACGCATCCTGCATCAAAATCCGCAAACTGCTCACCGCTCAGTCACGTATTACGGAAAAGCCGGAAAATACGGAAAAACCGGGAGACAGCGCCGACGCGAATCACGCCAGCACAGCGGCCGCAACCGCTGCAACAACCAACACAACCCGCATCGCAGGCAGCATCGACTTCCAGCATGTCAGCTTCGCCTTCCCCGACGAACCGGACACCCCCGTGCTTGAAGACGTCGATTTCCATGTTCCGGCAGGCGCCAAACTCGGCATTCTCGGCGAAACCGGCGCGGGCAAGTCCACGCTCGTCAGCCTCATCTCCCGCTTCTACGACCCCACCGAGGCCATGTGCTCATCGACGGCGTCGACGCGCGAGACTGGCCGCTCGCCACACTGCGCTCGCAAGTGTGCGTCGTGGCGCAAGACACGTTCCTGTTCTCCGACACCATCGGCGGCAACATCAGCTTCGGCGCGGGCGAACAACGCGAATACGACGAACAGTACATTCGCCGCATGGCCACCATCGCCGGCGCGGACGGCTTCATCCGCAGCATGCCGGAAGGCTACGATACCGTGGTCGGAGAGCGTGGCGTCGGCCTTTCCGGCGGCCAAAAACAGCGCCTGAGCCTCGCACGCGCGCTCGCCGACAATCCGTCGATCCTCATCATGGACGATACGACCAGCGCCGTCGACATGGAAACGGAAGCGGAAATCCAGCGCCATCTGCGCGAACTGGACGAACAGAAAACCATCGTCACCATCGCACACCGTATTTCATCGGTGAAAGATTCCGATCTGATCCTCGTGCTTGAGCATGGCCGCATTGTGGAGCGCGGCACGCATGACGAACTGGTGGCCGCGCACGGCCGATATTGGGAGATCTACTACAGGCAGCTCGGCTTGCAGGCGGGTCGTTCGCAAGGTTTCGAAGCGTAGGCGCGGGAAAGCAGGAAAGGGGGAAAACCCATGGCAAAACGTAACACATACCGCGAAGATGAAGAGCTGGAAGAACAGATCAACCTGCATGATATTCTGCGCATCGGCGTCTATGTAAAGCCGTATATGTCGCGAATCATACGCATTCTTGCCGTCGTCGTCATGATGAGCTGCATTGCGGTAGTCGTGCCATATTTGACGAAAATCATGATTGACAGCGCGATTCCGTCGAAAAAATCTCACCTTACTTGGTGAATTAACGGGTTGATGGCCGTACTATTGTGATGTATGAGTTTGGATTGCGTTATCGTACCGTCGAAATTACTCGCGTCGGTCAGCTCATGTTGAAAGACATGCGCCGCGATATTTTCACGCATATTCAGACGCTGCCGTTCAGCTATTTCGATTCGCGTCCGCACGGCAAAATCCTGATTCGCGTGGTCAATTATGTGAACACGCTTTCCGACACGTTGAGTTCCGGCCTGATCAATGTGATTTCCGACGTATTCACCTTCCTGATCACGCTGGTGGTCATGTTCGTGGTCGATTGGCGGCTTGCGCTGTTCAGCCTGGTGCTCTTCCCGTTCCTGATCGCGTGGGTGCTGGTATTGCAGCATTTCCAGCGCCGTGCGTATCAGGTGTTATCGAACAAGCAGAGCAATCTCAACGCGTTCATCCACGAGTCGATCGCCGGCGTGAAAACCACGCAGACCTTCGCCCAGGAGGCGGCGCAGTTCAAAACCTTCCAAGAGCAGCAAGACGACGTGCGCACCTCGTGGATGAAGGCCGTGCATATCCAGTTCCTCATGTGGCCGGGCATTCAAACCATTTCCGTCATGACGATCGCATTCATCTACTATGTGGGCGTCACGGGCTTCGGCGCGGTGAACGTTTCCACCGGCGTGCTGATCGCGTTCGTTGGCTATGCGAATAATTTCTGGAATCCGGTGATCAGCATCGGCAATTTCTACAATCAGCTGATCACTTGTTCCGCATATCTTGAGCGTATTTTCGAAACGCTTGACGTGCAGCCGGAGATTCGTAACGCGCCTGACGCGACTGAACTGCCGCAAATTGAAGGACGCGTCGATTTCAACGATGTAGTTTTCCGTTACGAGCCTGACGGTCGCAATATTCTCAATCTGGTTGATCTGCATGTTGAGCCAGGCAGCACCGTTGCGTTGGTTGGTCCGACCGGTGCCGGCAAAACCACGATTATCAATCTGCTGTCGCGTTTTTACGACGTTGCAGAAGGTTCGGTCACAATTGATGGTCATGATGTGCGTTCTGTCACATTGGAATCGTTGCGTCGGCAGATGGGCGTCATGCTGCAGGATACGTTCATTTTCTCCGGCAATGTGCGCGAGAACATCCGTTACGGCAAGTTGGATGCGACCGATGCTGAGATCGAAGCGGCCGCGAAGGCGGTGCATGCGCACGAGTTCATTATGGATTTGCCGAACGGATACGACACGGTTGTGGAGGAGCGCGGTTCCACGCTTTCCGCTGGTCAACGTCAGCTGATTGCATTCGCCCGCGTGCTGCTGGCCGATCCGCGCATTCTGATTCTCGACGAGGCCACGTCGAATATCGATACGCGTACCGAAGAGGCACTTCAGGCCGGATTGAACCACCTGCTGAAGGGACGCACGAGCTTCATCATCGCGCACCGACTGTCCACCATCGAGAACGCGGACATGATCTGCTACATCGATCATGGGCAGATCATGGAGCAAGGCAACCACGCCGAGCTGCTCGCCAAGCGTGGCGCCTACTATCGCCTCTACGACTCCCAATACGCCATGATCAAGGTCTAAATGGGCTGATTAGGGCTTGGACTGATTGGCTTGAAATCAGCCTTCCTGCTAGCCGCTTGTCGTTTTTCGGCCGGCGGCTAGCCGCAAATTATCAGGTACGAGGCGGAAGATAGGGAAGTGAGAAAAGCAACGCATGTTGCTGCGCACGAAGATGACGCGTGAATGCGTCGATGAAACAACGCGGGAAGGTTTGGTATGGCAGTAGAGAAGCCAGTTTCTCACCCAGGAGCAGCAAGATGCGGTCGCAGCGCTCGCATCCACCAACGTGTATGCGAAGCAATCGAAATTCAAAACCTTCCGCGAGCTGCCGCCGAAAGACAAGTGGCCGTACTTCAAGCAGAACTTTCTGACCGATGTGCTGATCATTATCGCAGTGGTCGGCTTGGTACTTGCTTTCGTCATCTCGTATGTGACCAAAGGTCCCGAGGCCGAGCTGAGTCTTGAAGGTGTCGATATGGCGGAATATTCCGAACAGATTGATGCGTTGGGCACTGATTTTGTGAAGACGCAAGGTATTGAAGACGAGCGTCTCGTGCGGACGGATGCCTCCATTGCGATTAGCGAGAATGCCGCGCAAGATGGTTCCGCATCGTTGACGGCTCGCGTTTCGGCAGGTCAGATCAACATGATTGTTGCCGAAACCGATATTTTCGCCGAAGTCAATGATCGCGGCGACATCACCAAACCCGCGGAAGTGATGAGTGCCGCCGATCTTGAGCAGGTCAAGGATGCGCTGGTCGACGCCAAAGGCAATCCGGTTTCCGATGTGAACGACGCTGTCGGATTCGACTTGTCCCATTCGAAAACATGGACTTCCATGAAGGGACTGCCGAAAGAAGGGGTTATTCTCGGATTCAGCAATATCACGGAATCCAAGGATATGCCGATTCAATTCGTGGAATATCTGCAACTCGAGTAGGTATTTGCTGGTCTTCGAACGGTCATTTCAGTTGCTGAATATTTGCTGAATGTGCGTAGACACGCACATCGCGGTTGCCCCGTTTCCCGCTTAAGCTAGTGAGGGTACGTCAAACGATGCACGTCAATGGATAGGCGGCATTCGGAATTCGAAGGAGATGGCAATGGAGAACGGCAATATGACTCCCCTTGTTCCTCGGCAGGATGGGCGCCTTGCATGGGGCAATGGTGTGGTCTCCATGCTGTTTGACATTGCCGTCGATTCCCCCGTTCGCCTCTGCAACGTTGTAGGGCGCAACATGGTTCCGATCGATGGTCGCTTGTCTGACGATGGAAAGCCAGTGGTTGAAAAGGATCCGCGTCCGATTGTTGAGGTGTGTGCCGCCAATACCGGTTCACAAGACAACCGACTGACGCTGATTGCCACAGTTGCCGGCAGCCAATTGCGATTCGTTTCCGCGCTTGCTTCCGAACCTGAACCAGGTTCCGCCGATCCGTTCCGTTTGGAGATCACGCAGTTCGCGCCGTATGCCGATCTTGAACCGAAAGGTCGTGAATTCGAGCCGACGGCAAGCGAACGTGACGCAGCCGATTCCGCCGCGAATTCCGCGTCCGAGGCGGTTTCCGCCGATTCCAATGCAGGCTTGGTGGTCACTTCCGTATTCGAGGCGTTCCCGAATCTTTCCGCAGTGCGCACCTACACGCGTCTGCAGTCCGCCAGGCAACTGCCGATTGAAGCGGTGTCGTCGTTGAATCTGACCGTTCCGATGCGCGTCAACTGCGGCAAGGTGCATCGTTCGAATATTTTCTGGGGCGATGCCGCTTGGGCTGTGGAAAACGATTGGCGTGTTCGTCCGCTGCGTGACACTCAGGTGCGTAACCGCAACCAGAAAATCAATCCTGGTCAGTCTAGTTCGCGTTTTGCCATGAGCTCGACTTCTACATGGAGCTCGGGAGAGCATGAGCCGGCCGGCATTCTGCAGGTGGAAGGTTCGGTACGCCGCGCCCGCGATTTTTCCGTAATGTGGCAGATCGAGCATAACGGTCCGTGGGAGTGGGAAGTCGGCGAGGACGATCCCGGTCTGCACGTCACTGCGTTCGGTCCGGAATATAAGGATCATGGTTGGTTCACCAATCTTGGTGAAGGCAATGATTTCGAGTCCGTTCCTGTGTCGTTTGCCATTGCCGCAGGCGATTGGCAGCAGGCTGTTGCCGAAATGACGTTGCAGCGTCGTGCGCTGCGCATTGCCAAGGCTCGTGAGTTGGGGCGCGTCGATCAGTTCGAGCATACGCAGGGTCTTGTGATCTACAACGATTACATGAATACGCTGTTCGGTGACCCTCGTATTGAGAAGGAACTGCCGCTGATTGAAGGTGCGGCAAGCGTTGGCGCGGATGTTTTCTGCATTGACGCCGGCTGGTACGACAGCACCGACGGCGGCTGGTGGGACATGGTCGGCGAATGGCAGGCCTCCACCAACCGTTTCGGCGACGCCGGTCTGCGCGGTCTTGCCGAAACGATTCGTGCTCATGGCATGGGCTTGGGACTGTGGCTCGAACCTGAAGTGATCGGCGTGAAATCGCCGCTTGCGAGCATGTTGCCGGATTCCGCGTTCTTCCAGCGTCATGGTGTTCGCGTGTGCGATTCGGGTCGTTATCTGCTTGATTTCCGTTCTCCCGAAGCGCGAGAGCATGTTACGCGTACTGTTGATCGTTTGATTGACGATTTCGGTGCGGTGTTCTTCAAGTTCGACTACAACACCATTCCCGGCGTCGGCACTGATTTGAATGCCGAGTCCGTTGGCGATGGCCTGCTCGAGCATTGCCGCGCATATGTGGATTGGCTTGACGATCTGCGTCGCCGTCATCCGGATGTGATGATCGAAACTGCGGTTCCGGTGCCATGCGCGCCGATTACGCGCAGTTGTCCCGCTTGGATTTGCAGTCCACTTCCGACCAGTGCGATCCTCTGATTTATGCTGCGATTGCGGCTGGTGCAGGTATGACGATTCTGCCGGAACAGCAGGGTAATTGGGGTTACGCTCAGCAAGAGATGGATGATGAGACTGCTGTGTTCACACTTGCTACGGGTGTGCTCGGCAGACTGTATCTGTCTGGTTTCATCGATCGCATGACGGAGCCGCGTCTTCGCTCCGTTCGCGACGCTATCGCCTTACATCGTTGTGTACTTGCCGACCAGCAGCATATGGTGCCGTTCTGGCCGTCCGGACTTCCCGACTTCGACGGCGATTGGCTTGCCGTCGGCTTGCGTCATGTCGAAACGGATATGCGTGACGCGTATGCGTACGGCGAATCCGCTTGGAATGAGCAGGCTGCCCGAGCAGAACGATCAGCAACCTCAGCCGGAAGATAAGCCCGACTACATCATCGTGTGGCGTCGCGGCGGCACACCGTCCGTGAACATGCCGTTGGATGCGGATCAAACCATTGAACAGGTGTTCCCGAATCCTGCCGAACCGGACCATGCGCCCAATGCCAAACCGTGGACTATCGAACGCATGGATCCGGAAACGGTTCGCCTGAACGCCGCCACCTCCAAGCAACCCTCCGCCCGCATCTTTGCCATTCGCCGCCGCGACTGATCGAGGCTGAGCCAACCAATCGCTGAAATGCCGTATTTCCGGCTATCGTGCGTTCCGCTGCAATCGGGCGCGGAACGCACGATAGCTATATGATCGCGGTCGTGGATTCACGTTCGACCAACTGATATCCGATGGTTGCGCGGCTCGGCGGCAGCACCGTGCCTGCATCATTGGAATTTCCGGCATTGCTGGAATTGTCATTCACTTCGCCGCGTTCGATCCGTTCGACAATCATATCGACCGCGAATTTGGCAAGCTGGTCGAGATCCACTTGGATGGTGCTCAGCGAAGGGGTGGCGTAGGTTCCGGAAGTCACGCCGTCGAATCCGATCACCTTCACGTCTTGCGGCACATGGATGCCATAGTCGGCGAGGCCGCGAATCACGCCGAATGCGGCGAAATCATTGGCGCAGCACACTCCGTCGAACGCGATTGCGGGAATCTTGTCGGTCGTTTCGATCGATCTGCCCGTAATCTTGCCGCTTGCATCGTTGAAATCGGCGGTTCCGGCCGTGCCTGTTTCGAGGTCTCCAGCACCCGCGCTGGCTCCGCAGTCCGTCCTTCGCGCCGCCATGATCCGTTCGGCGATCGCGTGCCCGGCGGTAATGCCTTCGTCGGAGCGACCGCCTTCGAACACCATGGTTTCGTCATATGGCAATCCTGCGTCCAGCAACGCCGCGCACGCTCCTCGAAGTCGCAATGCAAATGCGTTCTGCGCATGCGCCAACTCGGCGCGCGGCACGAACGTATGCCCGACAATCGCAATATTCCGGCATCCTTGGGCGATCAGATACTGCATCGCAGCGCGTTCGCCCTCCTCGTTGGGAAAATTCACGGCATCCACGGTTGGCGTTTCCTCGCATGCGTCGAGCAGTACGAGAGGGCGCCCGCCGTTGAGTTTGGCGAGCGGTAGATTCGTGCCCAATCCGGTGGCGTGCAGAATCTCACCGTCGAAGAGCTGCCCTGAGAACGGATTGCTGGTCAGCGCATGTTCGGCCGCGTCCGGCGAATACTGGGTTTGCTCGATGAACGGCGTGAGTCCGCGTGAGGTGATCTCGCGGCTCAATGTTTGCGTCAGCTTCGAATAGAACGGCGAATCGAATTCGTTGACGATGATGTGAATAATGTTGCTGCGACCTGATTTGAGCATGCTGGCTGTCAGATTGATGCGATAGTCGAGTTTTTTCGCTGCTGCCAGCACTTTGGCTCGGGTCGATTCCTTGACGCCGGCTTTGCCGTGCAGCGCATTCGATGCGGTCATGGGGGAGACGCCGGCTTCCGCCGCCACGTCGCGCAATGTCGGTTTGCCGTTTGCCATGCACCGCTCCTTACAGCCAAGTTTTTCTGTAACGATATTATATATGATGATTTTCTGGTAATCGTTGAAATTTCAAAGAATCACCGATATCCTATCATGATTGTGATTTCTGAAATATGCTATAAAATATGTAACGGTACATATCTGAAGTTTTCCAAGATGATGAAGTCGAACAAGTAAGTCAAGGATGACGTCAGATACTGTAAACGGCACGCTTTTCTAACGTTGTACAAGGAGAAGGCAATGGCGACTACCGAGGATCTGCCAAAAGCATGGCGACCGCCAATGGGCTGGAACAGCTGGGATTCCTACGGCACCACCGTCACCGATCGGGAGGTCCTGGCCAACGCGCGCTTCATGGCCGACCACCTCAAGGACGTCGGCTGGGATACGATCGTCGTCGACATCGACTGGTATGACCCGACCGCCCGCGCACACGGTTACAATGCCAATGCGCCGCTGATCCTCGACGAATACGGGCGTCAACTGCCCGACCCTGAACGATTCCCCAGCGCTGCAGACGGGCACGGTTTCGCACCGCTTGCCGAACAGATCCACGCCATGGGACTCAAATTTGGCGTACATATGATGCGAGGCATTCCGCGCTTGGCGGTCGACAACAATCTGCCGGTCAAAGGCACTCCATACACGGCGCAAGAGGTGGCGGACCTTAACCACGTGTGCAAGTGGAATTCAGACAATTATGGGCTGAACCATAACCACTCCGGAGCTCAAGCTTGGTATGACGAACAGCTCGACCTGTTCGCCTCATGGGGGCTTGACTTCCTCAAAGTCGACGACATGCAAACGCCATTCCACAGCGCGGAAATCGCCGCCTACCATAACGCCATCGCCAAAGCTGAAGCGAAATACGGTCGCAGCATCAGCCTGTCGCTCTCGCCGGGCGGTTGGGTGAGCACCGGCTACACCGAATTTCTGCGAGACAGCGCGCAAATGTGGCGTATCAGCGACGATTTATGGGATCGTTGGGAAGACATCTACCAGCAATTCCCGCGTCTTGCGAGGTGGGCGCCGTTCCAGACCACCGGTCATTGGGCTGACGCCGACATGCTGCCGTTGGGGCATATTGGATTGCGGGCCGAACGTGGAGACGATCGCCAAAGCCGCCTCACCGAAGATGAAAGCCGCACGTTGCTTGCCCTCTGGTGCATGGGACGCAGCCCACTTATGGTAGGCGGCGACCTGCCGACCAGTACCAGCGAAACCATTGAACTGCTCGCCAATCCGGCATTGCGCGAAGTCACCGCAGGATCCACCAACAATCACGAAACCGTGTACGAACGCATCTTCGAACGTTGGGATGACGAAAACTCCTACCTTGGGGATCTCGTGGTGTGGGCCGCCGATGCGGCCGACTGGGCGGATGGCACTCCTTCCGCACATTCGGGCGGACATTATGCAGCCATCTTCTGGACCGGCGATCGCGACTACGAACTGCCGGCAACCATCGAGCTGCAATCCATCGTCGGATTAAGCCAACGCAACGATCCGTGGACGATTACCAATCTGTTTGACGACGAAACCAACGCAACTGGCGAAACTGATGTAACCGGCGCACGTATCGAAGGTGAGGGCGAAGATCGAGTCATCCGTGGAACCATACCAGCGCATGGCGTGCTCTGGTTCGCACTCGACCCGCGCTGACGGCAACCAGCAGTCGCTATAAATCGCCATCAATCATCAAATTTCCAACAAAACTCAATGACAAACCACCAACCAAACATAAAAAGGAATGCCATGACCGATACCATCATCGCAACCCTCAACAAGGCAGGCGTGCGCAACATCAGCACCGACCTGTGGGGCATCTTCTACGAAGACATCAGCTACTCCGGCGACGGCGGACTCAACGCCGACCTCGTACAGAACGGCGCATTCGAATACAATCGCGCCGACTCCTCCGACTGGAGCAACTACAGCTTCTGGCGCAAAATCGTGCCCGCCGGCTCCTTCGCAGCCTTCGACGTGCTCACCGACAATCCGGTAGCCGAAGAAAACCCGCACTATGCGTCCGTCGAAGTCGAACAGGCGCCGGCTTCGCTTGAAAATATCGGCTGGGACGGCATGGTCTTCCGTGCCGGCGAAACCTACGATTTCTCCGCATGGATGCGTATTTCCAGCAATTGCGAAGCTTCCGCACTTCCCGTCACCGTCGCTCTGATTGACGACGATGGAAATGCGATTGCAGAACAAGATATCACCGTCGATTCCAACGATTGGCGTAAGCAAGAGGTTTCGCTGACGGTTTCCGGTGAAAGCAATGCCATCGTTGTACATGAAGGCGCTTTGCGACTCACCTTCACCACGGAAGGTACCGTCGATCTTGATTTCGTTACCCTCGAACCACGCACCACCTACAACGGGCTCAAGCATTTCCGTCCCGATTTGGTCAAGGCGCTCGCCGACCTGCAGCCGCGCTTCATGCGCTTCCCGGGCGGCTGCATCACCCACGGTCTTGGCATGGATAACATGTACCACTGGGATCGCACCATCGGTGATGTTGAGCATCGGCCGCACAATTTCAACCTGTGGGGCTACCACCAGTCGTTCCGTATCGGCTACTACGAATACTTGTGCCTGTGCGAAACCATTGGCGCGAAGCCGCTGCCGGTGCTGCCCGCCGCCGTGAGCTGCCAGAACACCAGTCAGGGCCCGGTGCCGATCGCGCAGAAAGACATGCCGGCATACATCGATGAAGTGCTGCATTTGGTCGAATTCTGCAATGGCGATGCCGCGACCACCGAATGGGGTGCCAAGCGTGCCGCCATGGGTCATCCGGAACCGTTCAACCTTGAATATTTGGGCATCGGCAACGAAGATCTCATCGATGACGTGTTCAGGAACCGCTTCCAGCAGATCTTCGACGCGGTCAAGGCCACCTACCCGGATATTGTTGTGGTTGGCACGGTCGGTCCGGCTCCGAGCGGTCCCGACTACGAGGCTGGTTGGCAGTATGCGCGTGAAGCCGGAGTTCCCATCGTTGACGAGCATTCCTATCAGTCCTCCAGCTGGTGGTTCCACAATCTCGACCACTACGACACCACGGATCGTGAGGGCCCGAAGGTGTACTTGGGCGAGTATGGTTCGTGGAACACGCAGCTGATCAACGGTCTTTCCGAAGCGGCGTTCATGGGTCGCATGGAATTGAACGGCGATGCCGTGGTCATGTCTTCGTATGCGCCGCTGTTTGCCAAGAACGGACATCACAGCTGGAATCCTGATCTGATCTACTTCGACAACGAACGTACCTACCTGCCGTACAGCTACTGGGTGCAGCAGATGTATGCCACCACCACGTCCGATACTGCATGGCCGGTCGCGGTGGAAGGCAAGACCACGCTGCGTCGCGAACTGCCACCAACCGTTGGCCTGCGCTTGGAAGGTGCCGCTCACGCCGACATCACCAACTTCAGCGTTGACACCGCTGATGGCCGCCATATCGATCTTGAGGACTGCCATTACGCAGGCAATGGTCCGATGAACACGAGCCTCAACATTGACTCCGACGCCTACACCATCAACGCCACCATCACCTACTATCAGGGTCGTTGGGGCTTGCAGCTGGTGCACGGCGACATCAACGGCAAGAACCACAACATCACCTCCTTCGGTCGTGCTTTCGAAATCAAGGTGGTGCGCGACGGTACCGCCTACAATCTTGACGGCACCGAATGGTCCATGGACGAAGTGTTCCCCGGAACCGTGTGGCAGGTGCGCATCGAAGTGGCCGATCGCGGCGAAAGCATGAAGCTGTATATCGATGGAGAGCTTGTTGCGCAGGGTGTTGAGAAGCCGGAAGAGCCCCGCCGTACCGTCACCGTGGCTCGCAATGATGCTGAAGGCGTCACCTACGTGCGTATCGTCAACGCGCTCGACGCTGAAGCCGAGATTGATCTGAACCAAGTGCTTGAAGAGCTTGGTGTTTCCGCGGAATCCCGCGCTTCGGCAACCGCCACCGTGCTCGCCGGAACCGACCCGTACGCCGGTGAAATCGGCAAGGCTTCGCCAACCGTTCCGGTTGAAACCGCAATCGACCTAACCAGCGGCGCCTACACCGCCCCCTCCTGGTCCTTCACCACCCTCACCCTCCATGACTAATCGCGGAAAGCGTTTCAGCGCTACGTCGCAAAACATATGGAGGTGCGTTGGTTAATCCCACTGCCATCGATGAATAACGCGGCTTCCGAAGCAAGACTGCCATCGAGCGTAGGCTGGAGGCATGAGCAAACACCATCGTGACCGCAGCTGGGCGCCAGCACCGCAACCACTTCCCGAGAACGCGCACGTCATCGACAACCACACGCATGTGGCGTCCGTCGTGCCGTTCTCGCGGGCCATGAGCCACGAAGCGCAAGAAAAAGGACAGCCGGAAGTCCCCGTATACAGCGTCGACGAACTGCTGAACCAAGCGCAACAAGTCGGAGTCGAAGGCGTCATCGACTGCGGATGCGAACTGCCGAACCTCATGACGGCCATCGACATGGCACGCGAACACCCCCAAACCGTGCATGCGGCCATCGCCATACACCCCAACGAATCCGTGCTCCACGGTCACCGCGGGGTGCCGGGCCCAGACGGGTTGCCGCTCAAATACCAGCCATGGCACGACACCAGCTTCGAAGACGCCATGGCCGAAGTGCACCGCCTCGCCACCGCCTACCCCAACCAGGTTGTGGCCATCGGCGAGACGGGCATGGACCTCTTCCGCACCGGAGAAGCCGCCAAAGAACTGCAGCGAGAAGCCTTCCGCGCGCACATCGCGCTCGCGAAAGAACTGAACCTGCCCATGCAGATCCATGATCGCGATTCACATAAGGAAGTCATCGAAACGCTGCTGGCGGACGGCGCTCCCGAACGGACCGTGTTCCACAGCTATTCCGGTGATGTCGAAATGGGTGAGATCGCACGTGAAAACGGTTGGTATCTCAGTCTTTCGGGCACATCCAGCTATAAGGGCAACGATGGTATCCGCGAGTCGGCACGCATTGTCGGGCTCAGTCATGTCATGGTCGAAACCGATGCCCCCTACCTAAGTCCGATGCCGTATCGTGGCCGCACCAACGCGCCGTACATGATCCCCTACACCCTGCAGTCGTTGGCGAATTATCTCGATAAACCGCTGACGGAAGTCGCGCAGGCAACGCGAAAGACTACGCGCGAAGTGTACGGAATCTGAACAAATTCCGAAAATCGGCAAAGCGGAAACGATTTGTCCGAAAATGAGAGAGAATAAGAGAAAAACGAGGGAAAAAACCCACAGGAAGTTTACTTCTTTCGAGATCAAGAATCGCAAGAAACAATGTGAAGATTTGACAAGACTTCGTAAGGCTCCTAACGTGCCTTTTTGCGTTTATTTTGGGGAGTGGGTTGGAAGGCCCGCCACTTGGAGGTAGCGTTATGGCTAACGAGCCAAACGAGGATGAGCCGCTGTTTCACGCAGCCACATACACGCAGGCGCCGAAGGTTTCGCACAAGGTGCTGACTAAGGAAGAGCGACAGGTGCTGATCAAGCAGCACGAGGAGAAACAGCAGGAGGCCGCCAAACTTGACCAGGTGGCCAGCAAGGGTCCCGTCGGTCGTTGGTGGAGCCGTCTGCAATCCGGTCCAAACAGAATCACGCCCGCCATGGCGATCGTGGCGTTGGGCGTGGTATATGGCGATATCGGCACCTCGCCGCTGTACACCATGCAGACGTTCCTCAACGGGCAAGGCGGACTTGCGCATGCCGACCGCGAAGCCGTGCTCGGCGTGCTTTCGTTGGTGTTCTGGTCAATCACGCTTATCACCACCGTCAAATACGTGCTGATTGCCATGCGTATCGACAACAAGGGCGAAGGCGGCATTTTCGCGCTGTACTCGTTGGTTCGAAAGTACGGTGCATGGCTTGCGATTCCTGCCATGCTCGGCGGCGCCGCGTTCCTCGCCGATTCCGTACTCACCCCGGCTGTGTCCATCAGCTCGGCAGTGGAAGGCTTGGAGACGCTACCAGCTTTTGAAAAACTTTTCACTGAAAACAAGCAGCTGACCCTGATGATCACCGCGGCCATCATTCTGATGCTGTTCTCTGTGCAGTCGCGTGGCACCGAGCGTATCGGCAAGGCGTTCGGTTCGGTCGTGCTTGTCTGGTTCTCGTTCCTGGCGGTTGTCGGCTTGGCGAACCTCAGTCAGTATTGGAGCGTGTTCGCGGCGCTCAACCCCGTGTACGGTGTCAGATTCCTGTTCAGCAGCCATAATGCCGCCGGGCTTGCCATCATGGGTACGGTGTTCCTGTCAACCACCGGTGCCGAAGCGCTTTATTCCGACATGGGTCATGTTGGCCGTGGCAACATCTATTTCACGTGGCCGTTCATCAAAATCGCGCTTGTGCTCTGTTATTTCGGCCAAGGCGCATGGATGCTCAATCATTGGGATGATTCGGCTTACATCCGCACGCACGGTTTGAACCCGTTCTTCGAAATGATGACGCCCAGCGTGCGTTACGTGGCCGTCGTGCTTTCCGTGGTCGCGGGCGTTATCGCATCGCAGGCGTTGATCACCGGCGCGTTCACGATGGTGTCTGAAGCCACCCATCTGAACTGGATGCCGCATCTTCAGGTCCGTTACCCGGCCCGTACCCGCGGTCAGCTGTACATTCCTGTGGTCAATGCGGTGCTTTGCGTTTCCACGCTGCTGGTTTTGGCGCTATTCCGTGATTCCGAGCATATTTCCGCGGCGTATGGTCTGGCGTTGACCATCACCATGATCACTACCACCATTCTGCTTGCCGTCTACATCTGGCATTCGGGGCGTCGTATCGGAGCGGTCGTATTCACCGTGCTGTTCCTTGCGATCCAATTCATGTTCTTCTTCGCTTCCATGGCGAAGTTCCTGCATGGTGGTTGGTTCACGATGCTGCTTACCTTCGCGATTCTGCTGGTTATGTACACGTGGAACGAAGGCACGAAGCTGGAACGTGCGCAGCGTCGCCATATGCAGCCCGCCGAATGCCTACCGGTGCTGAAGCGGTTGCATGATGACGATACGATTCCGTATTTTGCCGACAATATCGTCTATCTCACGTCGGATCCGGAGACGAAGCGTATCGATACCGATATATTCTTCTCGATTTTCGCCGACCATCCAAAACGTGCCCGCGCTTGGTGGGCTGTTTCCGTCGAGACTGCCGATGAGCCGTTCACCCGCGAGTATTCGGTTGAGAATTTCGGTACGGATTATATGTTCCGTGTTCGCATTCGGCTTGGTTTCAAGGTTTCTCAGTCGATTCCAGCTTACATTCATCAGATCATGAACGATTTGTCGAAGTCGGGGGATCTGCCGAGGCAGGAAAGCCGCTATCCGAAGCTTGATGCTGATCCGAATATCGGTCCGATTCGATATGTGCTGATACACAAGGCGCTTATGCCTGAGTCGAAGGTGTCGCAGCGTGGCGCGATTTCTTTGGAAGTCAAGTATGCGATTCGTCATTTTGCGGGATCTCCGGTCAAATGGTTCGGCCTTGCGCCTTACAATCCGCTGATTGAGATACAGCCGCTATTCCTCGCGACTCAGCGTCCTCCGCGGCTAAAGCGTGTGTGAAACAAGCCGTGAAACGGGCTGCGTGATGATGGCGATCGTATCTGCCATCGTCGCGCAGCCCGTTTTCGTAGGGCATTTTGTAGGTTTTTGCATGGTCTTATCTCGAAGAATCGTTGGAATCACGCTGTTTTTCGCACGCTATAAGCAATGTCGATAGCCATATGCGCGCGTTGCATTACAAGCCCTGTAGAGTAATCAACCATGTGCAGATTACTTGGATTCGCGGCAGCCGGAAGCAACACCAGTCTCAATGGCGTGCTCGGCATGCAGGCCGTACGCGATTTCCGGAATCTGAGCGAAATCCACAACGATGGCTGGGGCTCCGCGCTGGTCACCGTGCCGAGCGAGTCGCCGTACCTGCGTGACGGTGGCGCTCCCACCCCGGAAACCGGCACCGCCGTCTACAAGAACACGATCGCAGCCCGACATGATCCGATTTTCGACGAGCTTGCGAACACTCCGGCTCGTGGAGGCCTGTGGCACCTGCGTTTGGCCAGCTCGAACCTGCCGCTGATTCTCGAAAACCAGCAGCCGTTCTACGCCAACGGATTGAGCTTCATCCACAATGGCGATATTTCCGACGATCAGGGTCGCAACATCATCACCAACCGCGCGTTCCCGGTCGATCCCAACATCGTGCAGTCCACTGGCGGACGTTCCGATTCCGCCATTTTCTTCGCAGTGATCCTGCAGTACATCGGTTTTGGTTTCGCACTCGACGAGGCGGTCGCGCAGGCGGTGCGTGAACTGCGCAAAAGCTATCCGAAGTCCAGCTACAACTGCATGATCCAGAGCCAAGACCAATTCATCGCTCTGTGCGCGGCCGGTCGTGAGGTCACGTCCAAGCGCATTGTGGAAATCTATGACCAGTACGGCCGTGGCGACCAGGCGCATGACTATCGTGTGATGCGCTATCGTACGCTCGGTGAATCCGAAGCGGATCAGGCTGCAGGCCAGCCGAAGGGCGTGGTTGTGGCCAGCTCCGGTTTCGATCAGTGTGCCGAAGATGGCTGGACTCGTTTGGAAAACAATCAGATGATCGTTGCTTCCAACCGTACCGGCGCATTCCGTGTGCGTTCCATCTGAAATCCGTAATCTGAAATCCGTATTTCGGAATTTTTCGGCTGAAACTTTCATCGGGGATTTCCAGTTTTTTTCGACCGGATTCAGCATGCGGCAATCGTCATACAGCGCCTAAGATAGGCGGTATGACAACCGGATATATTCCTACACTCGCCCAAGTTGACGAACTGCATCGAAAAATCGCGCAATCGCAAGCCGCATACGATTTGATTCACGGACATTGCGTAGTCGTCGCCGACATCGCACGTCGCATGGCACGCAGGCAGAATGCACTGTTCACCCGCCGCTGCACACTACCGGACGATGCCCCTGAAAAAGCGGGCGATTTCGGCCTTAGGCTTACGCAAGACGGCAATGGAAGCGAATCGTTCGGTATGCTTCGCATCCCCTCCATTCCAAATTAGTTGGCTAATTTTGTAATATTTAACGAATGTCCCCTTTTACTTCGTCATTTAAGTGGACTTACTTTTGGAGACTGCAAGATGGGTGAAATTCCGGCCGGAATATGAGATGAAATAATGGTGA
>ENA-OPZZ01000957-OPZZ01000957.1-human-gut-metagenome-genome-assembly--contig:-NODE-957-length-20039-cov-4.575482_pt1 | contig 20039 bp, 22 predicted proteins | sample MGYA00242487_ERZ504511 | MGnify/ENA primary metagenome ERZ504511 (study PRJEB26092, sample SAMD00036241) | human gut metagenome | host: Homo sapiens | study: EMG produced TPA metagenomics assembly of... | reverse complement strand
ATAACAAGATAACTCGGTTTTCGTCCCGGCTGGCGCGGGTAAGAAAGACTGCCTGGATTTAAAACTGTCAGATCCTCCTCTTCGTCCAGGTAAGGATAATGGGTATGTCCAAACATTACAACCTGTACCTGACGACTTCTGGCTTCTTCTTCCAGCTGACAGGTACTTAACGAAACACCGTACATATGTCCATGTGTTACCATAATGCGATAATTTTCCAGACTGAATACTTCTTCCTTTGGCAAATCGCTGAAAAAATCGTTATTTCCTCTCACAAAGAAACAGGGACATTCTACAGCCTCCGGGATATAATCCTCTGATCCTTCCAGATCTCCGCAGTGGATCAGCGCATCAATCGGCCATTCCCGCTGCAGGACACGCATCAGATTTTCGTCATGTCCGTGTGTATCACTGACTACCAAAATCTTCATTCTGCATTCACACTTTCTTTCAGAATCTCCCTCATCTTTTCCAGGGCTTTTCCTCTGTGGCTTACTGCATTCTTCTGTTCTTCCGATAGTTCAGCTGTTGTACAGCCGAATTCCGGTACATAAAAGATAGGATCATAACCAAATCCATTCTCACCACGTTCTTCATATCCGATCCGGCCTTCGATCACACCCTCTGTTGTCTTTATGGTTCCATCCGGAAATGCTGCTGCGATTGCACAGACAAAGCGTGCCGTTCTTTTTTCATCCGGTACACCTGTCAGCCGTTCGATCAGATTGGTATTTTTTATCCTGTAAGAGGTATCTTCTCCCATATATCTTGCGGAATAAATTCCAGGCTCTTTATTGAGATAGTCAATTTCCAGTCCGGAATCGTCTGCCAGCACCAGTTCACCGGTCAGTTCCATGATCGTTTTTGCTTTGATGATGGCATTTTCCTCAAAGGTTTTTCCGTCCTCCACAATATCCGCTTCGATCCCTGCCTCTTTCATGGACAGGATCTCTACCGGAAGATCTGCCAGAATCTCCCGGATTTCCCGCATCTTATTCTGATTGCTTGTGGCAAATATCAAACGTTTCATCGTGTCTCTCCCTCTCTGCGTTTCGGTGGTTTTGGTCCAAGGAACTGATAATAATAGGTCCGGATCATACCGTTATAAATTTTCCGGTTCTTATCTGCTTTTCTTCCAATATAGCGTTCTGCATCCTGGTAACTGGTGATCAGATACATCGACCAAGCATCCAGTTTTTCATATACCTCACCGATCTGACGATACAGTCCGGGAAGCATCTCTTTTTCTTCAAGACGTTCGCCGTACGGCGGATTGGTAATTATAAATCCATATTTTTTCGGATGACGCAGTCTCTCCACTTCTCTCTGCTGAAAATGAATCAGATGATCCACGCCTGCTGCCACTGCATTTTCTCTTGCATTTTTTACCACTTCCGGATCGATATCGTATCCCTGCAGATCCAGACTTTCTTCCATATGTACCAGATCCTGCGCTTCTTCCAGCGCATTATACCAGTGTTTGCGCGGAATCAGGTTCGTCCAGTCTTCTGCCAGAAAGGAACGGTTCATACCTGGCGCAATATTACATGCCATCATCGCAGCTTCGATCGGAAAGGTTCCGCTTCCACAGAAAGGATCCACCAGGATCCGGTCTTTCTTCCACGGAGTCAACATGATCAGTGCCGCTGCAAGCGTCTCGGAGATCGGTGCTTTTGACTGTAATTTCCGATATCCTCGCTTATGAAGAGATACCCCTGTTGTGTCAATTCCCACGGTTACGATATCTTTCATCAGCGATACGCGCACCGGATAGCTGACACCATCTTCTTCAAAATGCTCTCTGTGATATTTCTGCTTCATCCGTTCTACCATGGCTTTTTTCATGATTGACTGGATATCAGAAGGACTGAAAAGTTTGCTTTTGATCGAAGAAGCTTTTTTCACCCAGAACTTTCCGTTTTCCGGGATATATTCTTCCCACGGGAGAGCTTTCGTTTTTTCAAACAGCTCATCATAGGTACACGCCTTAAATTCTCCTGCTTTTAACAGAACTCTCTCTGCGGTTCGAAGAAACATATTGGCATAAGCCACCGCTTCCTCATCTCCCCAGAAACTTACCTTTCCATCTTCTACCTTGCTGATCTCATAACCAAGATCCAGGATTTCTCTTTTTAATACCGCTTCCAGTCCGAAGTGACAGGGGGCAATCAGTTCAAATTGTCTCATAAATCATATTCCTTTATTATTTCTTCATCGAATGTTTTGATGGTGAATCGACTGTTTTCCAGTATTGCATAGGTAGGCGGATTCCCTTCCTTCGGAATCGACACGGAACCCGGATTCAGGATCGTGATATCCCCTACTTTTTCCGCCCTAAGTACATGAGTATGCCCATGCATGAAAATATCGCCCGGTTTTAACGGTGGCAGATTATGTTCGTTATAAATATGCCCATGGCTCATATAGAATGTTTTCCCGTCAATTTCCATCCAGCCATAATCTGCCAGTACCGGAAATTCCAGTACCATCTGGTCCACTTCCGCATCACAGTTTCCTCTCACATTATAGATCCGGTTCTTTTCTTTATTCAGCATCCGAATCACTTCTTTTGGTGCATATTCCTTGGGAAGATCATTTCGCGGACCATGATACAACAGGTCCCCCAGCAGAATCAGACGATCTGCCTGCTCTTTTTCCAGAGCTTCCATCATTTTTCTGCAATACCAGGCAGATCCATGAATATCTGAGGCAATCATATATTTCATTGACTTTTCTCCTTTGTCAGAGGACGGCAGTACCGTCCTCTTTTTCTACATTTTAAAATTTACATAGTAACTGTTCAGTACCCTCACAGTTACGTTTACATTATGCTTTATTCTACTATGATTATTCGGAAAACACAAGATTTCTTCCTTTATATTCTGTAATTCCTCCTGCCACGGAAAGGGCACGGTATCCCTGTCGTATCATCTCCCGGACTGCCGCCATGCTGGTAGCTCCCCGTTCACAGTACACCACAATCTCTTTTTCTCCCGGCAGATCCCACTCCTTTCCAGGTTCATAAGGGATGTTCACTGCGTATCGGATATGTGATCTGCGGTATTCTTCCCCGGAACGTACATCAACGATCCAGACCACCGGATAACGGGCTACGTACTGGTCCAGCTTTCGTGGAGAGACCAGAGGTATATCCACAACCAAACTCCTTTTTTCTTATCTTATGCACACGTTCCACCGACCGCACATCCGTAATCTTTTATGTACCGGTCTGTCCCGGTGGCAAATTCCGGGACAGACTTTTTTTTACTGTCTGTTTTTTATCGCTGTAACGGTTGGTGCTGCTCTTGTCATAGCTGTCAGAGCCATAACAATTTTCTTTTTTCTGTGTTTTGGCATTCTCATTTTTCTCGTCTGTCATACCATATTTGTCAGTTTTTTTGCTCTCTTCGCCGTACCTGTTGTAGTTTTTAGACATGTGTATTTCCTCCTGCTCATCCTTGTTTTGTAAATGTTCCGTTGAACCATCGGTTTCATTTACAGAGTTAGTATGTCAAAAATAAGGGACTTTATTCATTTCTTTGTTGCATTTTCAAATGATCTGTATTATAATCAAACCTGTAAAAAGAATTTACCCTTCAAAAATTTTTTTTACAATTAATAACCCCTTATTAATTATTTATACTCCCCTCGAAAGGCCAGTAGCTCCCCTACTGGTCTTTCTCTTTGTCTGAAACCATGTTTTTCTGGGATTTGTCCCCACTTTTCTGTTTTATTATTTTCTTTCTCTGCAGGAAAAAAAGCAGAAGTTTCGTTTTTTTCACGTAACTTCTGCTTTTTCTTATTTTTGTTTAAAATATGCCACAACCAATAAAACTATCATTAACGGGATCAATATCGGGAGCAGATGAATGAGCACTGTCCCGGCTGCCCACAGGATCATTGCCACAACCACAACAAAAATGACAGCCGCCAGCAGGCATCCTCCCCTGGTCTTTATTTCCATACGATGCAATTCTCTCTGTGCATCGCCACTCTCCTGTCCGCCCCGTTCCTTATAAACATTGGTCTCCGGGCGACTGTACTCTTCCTGCGTCTCCCGTACATCCATCAGTGTTTTTGCAATCAGCAGAGGATCTCCAAGCTCTGTCAGTACTTCTTCCTCTGATCTGCCATTTTGCATCTGTTCCTGAATATAGTTTTCATAATAACGGATCTGTGCTGTCACTTCCTGTTGAGACATGGTCTGAGACAGCCGTGCCCGCAGTTTTTCCAAAAATTCTTCTTTTCTCATCATTATCCTCTTTTTTCTGTCACTCATCTGGTTACTGATTGACGGCTGTACTGAAATCCTCTATCTTCTGAAGTACACGCTCTTTTTCACTTCCTTCCAGAACCATGGGCTGATAATTATTATAACCGGACTCCGAAGAAAGAGAACAGGGGATAATATTGGTCACATCGTCTTCTGCCAGTTTCCCGTTTTCAACGGTAAAGGTCTGCTGAAAAATCATCGTGTCCTTATCTGACGGATTCTTGTTTCCGCCAAAGCAGAAGTTTCCAAGACTGTATACAATATTTTTTCCCTGATATTTTTCTATTCCCTGAAGAACATGTGGATGATGTCCTACTACCAGATCTGCTCCCTGATCAATTGCCAGATGAGCCAGTGTTTTCTGGGCATCGTCCGGAATGTTCGATTTTTCCGTTCCCCAGTGGAAGCTTACAATGATTACCTGGGCTCCCTGATTCTTTACCTCCTGTATGGTGTCAATGACCTGCTGTTGTCTGCCGATCCCGTCTTTCAGTTCATAGATTCCGATCAGTCCCACTTTGATGCCTTTTACATCCATCACGGCTGTCCGATCATAGCCAAAAGTCGTAATTCCGGCTGCCTCCAGATACTGAATCGTATCTTCATAACTCTGATCTCCGTAATCATGACTGTGGTTGTTGGCAAGGTTGGTGGCCTCCACGCCACCCCGGGTAAGGATCTCTGTATAAGAAGGATCTCCTTTGAAAGCAAATGTTTTTTCCTGTCGGGCATCGGAGGTTGTCAGCGTTCCTTCCATATTTGCCACAGTGAGATCGTCCGCTGTAAATATTTCTTTTACATTCTGGAAAAAGTATCCCGGATCATTTTTCATCTGATAAAATGCATCAAAACTGGTGCTCTGATCAAAGTTTATATCCGTTCCCAGCGTACAGTCACCCACCATACTGACCGTGATAGAAACCGGTTCACCTGTCGGTTCGGGTGTCGTTGGTTCATTCCGGGCGTCTCCGGACGTACTGTCCGCAGAATTATCATCTTCCGATGCTGTATTTTCTTCCTGCTGTTCTTGTTTTGCATTTTTTTAGATCCGTCTGTGCCTGTCGCCGATTCAGCGCTTTGGTAAGTGCTGCTGCTCCCACAAGAAGTGCCAGAAAAACTAGCAACGGTGATGGCTCCGATCTGCATGTACACAATTTTTTCGTCGATGACTCAATCGCCGTCTCCTAGATCTTTTTCTTTGCCGTTTTTTTATCCATTTTATCGCCAACTTTCTGTCTGTACTCTTTGCTTCCTCTGATGTATTGTTTTTCCATGCTTATTCTTCATGATACCTGCTTTTGTCTGAAACTGCAAGTATTCCACTTCATTTTCCGTTTACTTTTTTCTTTCAGATGTTTATAATATTTGTAACATTCTTCGTAACTATTCAGTAGCCACTGTACCGCGAGGTGTTTTGGCACGTAACTGTGAAGGTACTGAACAGTTACCATTCTTCACAGAAAGGTAAATGTTTTATGAAAAAGACAAATCCATATCAGGTCACCGAATGGTACCGTTCTGTCATCCGTACACAAATAAAGCCGGGAGATCTGTGTATCGATGCTACCATGGGAAACGGCCATGATACATTATTTCTAAGCCAGCTAGCTGGTCCGTCCGGATGTGTCCTGGCTTTTGATATTCAGCAGGCTGCCCTTGATTCCACCAAAGCACTTTTACAGGAACACGAACATCTGGCACCCGTACAGCTTTTACTGGACAGCCATGCACACATGTCTTCTTACGCAGAACCGGGAACGGTTTCCTGTATCGTTTTTAATCTTGGATATCTTCCTTCGGGAGATCATTCGATCGCCACCCACAAAGAGTCAACAATTGTAGCACTGGAACAAGGACTGGAACTTTTAAAGACAGGCGGATGCATCAGTCTTTGTATTTACAGTGGAGGTGATAGTGGCTTTGAGGAACGGGACGGTGTACTGGATTATCTGAAGGGATTGGATTCAAAGAAATATCTGGTGGTACTTTCCTGTTATTATAATCGACCGAATCATCCGCCGATTCCTGTGATAATTTATAAGATGTAGAGGGAAAACGGAAAGTTGGTAAAAAAGATACCAGAGTCAAATGGTCTGAAATCTTCCTGCAAGCAAACCTGCATCAGATTTCAGATCTTTTGACCCTGGTATCATCATTATATTGGATCCAGAGGAAATCCTATGGTGATTTTGGTTCCCTGGCCCGGCTGGCTTTCGGTTCGGATCTGGGCATGATGAAGGGCTGCGCCGTGTTTTACGATAGACAGTCCCAGTCCTGTACCGCCGGTCTGCCTGGAATGACTTTTATCTACACGATAAAAGCGTTCGTAAACTCGCTCCTGTTCTTCTTTGGCAATTCCTATTCCGGTGTCCTCCACCTGCCAGTATATTTTATCTGTAGTTTTCCACATCCGTACCCATAATATTCCATGTTCCACATTGTACTTAATACCATTATCCATCAGATTATACAACATCTCATATAAGATCTGACGCACACCTGTAATTTCCTGTGTTGTTCCTTCGATTTTCATCGTGATATCTTTTTTCTTGGCCGCATGATGAAGGGTAGCTCCGATGTCTTCCGTCAGTTCATAGAGATCCACAACTTCTTCCTGAATCTGACTGGTTCCTTCTTCCAGTTTTGATAACTGGATAATATCCTGTACCAATGCAGTAAGCCGATTGGCTTCCTGATGGATCCTGGAGGCGAATTCCGGAATGTCTGCCGGCTGAACCATGCCATTTTCAATCAGTTCCGCATATCCGGAGATCGACATCAGCGGAGTTTTTAATTCATGAGATACGTTAGCAGAAAATTCTCTCCGCATCTGTTCCGCGGCATTTTTTTCTGTGATATCCCACACCATAATTACTGCACCATACGTTTTTCCTGTTACCTTTACCGGATTGGCAAGAAGCTGGTAGAATCGTCCATGAGTTTCAAGCACCGTCTCGATATGCTCGCCTGCCAATGCTCCATCCAGTGCTTTTTTCAATTCTTTATTCCGGCTCACACGGCTGATTGGTCTTCGGATACAGTCGCTCGCCTGTACCTGGAACAGTTCCTGTGCCGCCTTGTTGATCGACAGTACTTCTGTCTGACTTGCAACCACAAGACCGTCTTTCATATTTTCTGTAATTGCCAGATATTCTTCATGACGTTCTTTCAATTCCTGGATCTGTCCGGCAATCTGTCTGTTCTGTTCATGTACACGTATCAGAAGCGGCCGTAATTCTTCATATTCCACATGTCGCAGCGGGTGTTCCAGATCCATCGTATTGATTGGTTCCACCAGTTTTTTTGTCTGGTTCTGAATCACAAAAAACGCTATTCCGATGATTGCCAACACCAAAACAGCCACCAGTGTAATCCCTGACTGCAGATACCCAAGAACAGAATCGATGCTTCTTGATACACGGAGAATTTTTCCGTCCTCCAGCAGGATAGCGTAGTAAAAAGTCTGTTTGGCCAGTGTTTCCGAATATCGCAGCATCTCACCGGAGCCTTTTTTTTCTGCTTCCTTTACTTCCGGGCGGTTACCGTGGTTTCCCATGGCAGATGCATCTTCCAGCGAATCGTACAACACCGTACCATCCGTATTTAACAGTGTGATCCTGTTATCCGACTTCAGACTGCTGATTTTCTCGTTCAGATAGTCGCCTTCCGTTTCCTCAATTGCTACTCTGATGTATTCCGCTTCTTCCCGTACACTGTCGTGCATGTATCCGTTAAATTTACTGTACATTGTCAGGCTGACAACTAAAAAGGTAAGCAGAATGGAGACCGTCAAAAGGACTCCAACCTGCTTTAAAATTTTCTGTCTCATGCTTCGTCTCCCATACGATAACCTACACCACGGACAGTTTCAATACATGCACCTGCTTCGCCGAGTTTCTGACGCAGAGTACGTACATGGACATCCACAGTTCTGGTCTCCCCATCAAAATCGTATCCCCAGATTCTGGTAAGCAACTGGTCACGTGTCAGGACAATTCCTCTGTTTTCCACCAGATATTTTAACAATTCAAATTCTTTCAGAGTCAGTTCTACCTTCTGTCCGTGCACCAGCACTTCATGGCGCTGAATTCGAATCTGGATCGGACCATGAACCAATGTCTCCTCCGTCCGGCTTCCCCCTCTTCGAAGTACCGCCTTCACGCGGGAGATAAATTCCATCATGCCGAATGGTTTAGTAATATAATCATCCGCACCAAGATCCAGACCTTTTACTTTATCAAATTCCGCACCTTTTGCAGTAACCATAATCACCGGGACATCACGTACTTCCGGCATCTGACGGATTTTTCCAAAATCGTATAACCATCGTCTCCCGGAAGCATGATATCCAGCAGTATCAGATCCGGAATCAGATTACCCAATTCTTCAAATAACTGTGTACCATTTTCCAGCCCCTTAGCCTCAAATCCCGTGGAATGCAGGGTATACACCAACAGTTCCCGAATGTTTCTTTCATCCTCAACACAGTAAATCATATGTCTCTCCTATTTTTATGGCAGCAAATACTTTTCTTCTTCTTCTAATACCAGTCCGCGGAATATCTCACTGTCTTCATTTTTTACACTGTTCAGATATCCATGTGTATCATAAGTATCTTCTCTTACCTGTGTCACGCACACCGCAATATTGGAACAATGATCTGCCACTCGCTCGAGACTGGTCGTAATATCCGAAAGAATAAATCCAAGTTCAATCGTACATTTTCCCTCTCTCAGTCTGCGGATATGACGCTTTTTCACTTCCTGGTTCAGCTCATCCACTACTGCCTCCAACGGTTCTACTTTCTGTGCCAGTTTCTCATCCTGATCACGGAATACCGCATAAGCTTTCTCCACAATATCCTGCACCGCTCTGCTGAAAACTTTCAACTCTTCCTCTGCCTTCGGAGAAAATATCAGCTTTTTATCATGCATCTCCTGTGCTGCCTCCATGATGTTGATCGCATGGTCTGAGATTCGTTCAAAATCCCCGATACAATGCAGCACGATAGACAGCGTATGACTATCGTGGACACTGAGATTCTGTCTGGAAAGTTTTACCAGATACGTTCCCAGTTCATCTTCATACTGATCTACCAGATTTTCCAGCTCACCTACCTTTTTTGCTCCATCCTCCGTATAATTCCACAGGAGATCCATAGCAGTGAATAAGGTTCGCTTGGATTCTTCCGCCATTTTGTTTGCCACATGAACACTCTGTTCCATGGCAAACGCCGGTTTTTCCAGAAATCTGGAATCCAGAAGCTGTAATTCTTTTCTTTCTTCTTCTACTTCCGCCGGCTGTACATCATCACGGATAGTAAGACATGCAAGTTTTTCCAGTCCTTTGCCAAACGGAAGTAACAGCATCGTAGCAAATACATTAAACAGACTGTGTATCACAGCAATTCCTGCTGCATTTGTTGCCGTGCCAAGAAAGGAAAATCCAACGACTGCATTGACCGTGTAAAAGAGTACCATGAAAACAACCGTTCCGATAATATTAAAATACAGGTGTACCATGGCAGCACGCTTTGCGTTTTTAGTTGCTCCGATACTTGATAACAGTGCCGTCACGCAGGTACCGATATTTTGTCCCATAATGATCGGGATCGCGACCCCATAGCTTACCGCTCCGGTCACGCAAAGTGCCTGCAGGATACCGACAGAAGCAGAAGAACTCTGTATGATCGCCGTCAGCACTGCTCCGGCTATCATACCGAGGATCGGATTGGAAAACGCTGTCAAAATACCGGTAAATTCCGGTACATTTGCCAGCGGTTTAACCGCATCGCTCATGGTTTCCATACCAAACATCAGCACAGCAAACCCAACCATGATTGCTCCGATATCCTTTTTCTTTTCATCTTTAATAAAGAGCAGAAAAATCACACCGATCACTGCAAGGAGCGGTGAAAAGGAACTAGGTTTACATAATTTTACAAAGACGTTATCTCCCTGCAACCCGGATAAACTGAGAATCCAGGAAGTTACGGTCGTACCAATGTTGGCACCCATGATAATTCCCACTGCCTGATTCAACTTCATAATACCCGAATTAACAAATCCGACAACCATAACGGTCGTCGCCGATGACGACTGAATCACAGCCGTCACACCGGCACCAAGCAATACTGCTTTGATCGGGTTAGATGTCAGATTTTCCAGAATCCTCTCCAGCTTTCCACCGGATACTTTTGCCAGCCCATCCCCCATAACCTGCATACCGTACAGAAACAGAGCCAGTCCTCCTACCATCGTTAATACACTGAATATGTCCATTATTGTCCTCCCAATGTTTTCTTTTGATGGCACTATTGTATTAAATCCCTGTTAAATCTGTTCACAGTCTTTTGTTAAATCTATGTAAAGTGAGAAGGAATTCATTTTTCCTTTTTCTGCTGTTCCCGTTATTCACCCGTATAGCTCAAATATTCAATTTTTTTTCAATATATTTTTTTACATCATGATATACTTTTTCTTTTTCACGCTCATTCAGAATCTCATGACGCATACCCGGATACAATTTTCCTTTTGTATCCATATATCCGACTCGCCGCATCGTCTGTACTGCCTGGGCAAATTTTCTTGCTCCGCCAATACATGGATCTTCATATCCTCCGATAAACAACACCGGCAGATCCGGATGGGAAAGTTTCCATCCTGTTTCCCGATATGTCTCATCCATTAGTTGAAACAGTACCTGATCCGCATCCACGGTAAAAGTAAATCCGCAAAGTTCCGAGGCTTCATAAGCACGCACAACCTGTTCATCCGAACAGCACCAGGCAAAGCGGCTTCCCTCACCTGCAAACTTCCCGGAATAGCTTCCCAGAGAAAGCAGTTCCAGAAAACGGCTGACATGGTGTGCCCCACTGATTTTTTCCTGTACAGCAGCCAGTGCAATCCCTATTTTTGCTCCCGGATTCTTTGATGGCGATCCACAGACCACCAACATATTCAGGAGATCATCGTATTTTTTTTGTAAAACAGCGAACCACCATAGAACCCATGCTGTGCCCCAGTAAGATCAACGGTACTCCCTGCCATTCCTCTTTCAACATTCTGGTTACTTCAGCCGTATCCTCGATCAACGCATCCATACCGGCACCATACATATAACCCAGATCTTTTTTCGTCCGCACACTTTTTCCATGTCCACGGCAGTCATGGATCGCCGCAACATATCCGGCTTCTGCAAAATACTTCATAAATGGAAGATAGCGTTCTTTATACTCTGCCATACCGTGATGAATCTGCAGGATTCCTTTCGGTGCTTCTTCCGGAACCAGTATCAGCAAATCCAGTTCCAGTCCGTCAACCGGAGATTTCATCTTCTTTGATATCTTTGTGTATTCCATAGCACTCCTCCTGACTTTTTATATACTCTCAACTCGCGACATCTACCTTATACGCCGCAGTACGCATCCTCGCGGAGCGTTTTTTACATTACAGAAAATCAATTTCCTGTAATGTAAAAAAGGCTTTGTCATCACTGACAAAGCCCTTGTTCTAAGCACGAGACGGGATTCGAACCCGCGACCCTCGCCTTGGCAAGGCGATACTCCACCACTGAGCCACTCGTGCATATCCTTGTTCTTTCGAACAAAGATATCATACTATAAATTCCGACACCTGTCAACTAAATTGTTTGTAATTTTTTGTGATTTTTTCTTCAAATCAATCTATTTACTGTTTTAAGGGCGCAAAATTGCACTCAGCACATACTGATTGTTCTGAAAAATTTTTCTGGCTCAGTTCATCCAGACGAATCAGATCCACATCCAACCACATTTCTTCTGCAGCCGTCATCATATTGGCAAACATAATACCAAAATTTACCTCATCCCATTTTCCCAGTTTGTCACTTGGATGTTTCTTGGAGAAAATATGGATTCGGCTGTCAAAAACTACAAAACGCCACGGCTGGCTGTTCATACTTGAAGGTGCCATCCTTGCCGCATCCAGTAACTGCTTCATCCACTGTCTCGGTGTTTCTTTATATACACACAGGTCATCCAAACTCAACCTCTTCGCTTCCGCCTGTTTCCGATAACAGCTTCCCTTTGGCTTTCCGAATGCCATCACCACCATCATCCGCTTTTTATCGCGATATTGATATTTTTTCTTAATGATCGGATTGCCGATAAAACAGCTTCCGATTCCTCTGGTGTACATATATAACGAAAGCTGCTCCATCAGATACCCTGCGTTCATCATCGCACGGTCTTTTTCTTCCGAATACAACACCAGATAATATGGTGCCTTGATTCCAAGAAGACTGAGCATCTTATAATCATTCTGTCGATTGTCAAAAATCGCCAGTTCCGTCTCTACTCCTCCAAACAGCCCGTTAATTTCATCAAATTGTTTCAGAATGTCTTCCAGAACTTTCGGGCTGATCCCTTCATTTGTATAACTCCGGACGGATTTCCGGACAAAAATTGCTTCAAATAAGTTCATGTTATCACCTTTAATTTTTCGTAACACTATTGTAACATGTTTTTTCTGTTTTGCAACCGCTTCCGGTACTTTTTTATGCGTTTTTTTATTTGTTTCCCCTGTCTTAAGATGTAAGCACTCCAATCTGCTGCTGTACATCTGCCTTAAACTGTTCCCAGGCATCTTCGTGTTCCACAAAATATTTCGGACAGATTTTTCCTGTCACATCATAATGGCGGATCACATCCTGACTTGTAAGTCCGAATCTGTTACACAGCCAGGCTGTCAGCTGTACCATCGACTGATAAGTCACTGTGTTAAAAGCACCTGTATCATCCGGATGACAGCATTCGATGGATATGGTATCCCCATTTCGATCATTAGAAGCATATGCAATTTCCGTAGTTGGTATACATTGCACAACTTCCCCCTCCAGCCCTACAATAAAATGACTGCTGGCTTTTGTGGTATGTGCATCTTTAAGTCCCTCAAAATAATCCCTGTTTGCCATGGCGCTGCTTCCCGGATTCGCAGTATAGTGAATCACAATTCCATTTACCTGTTTCAATGTGGTTCCCGGTCTGGAATATTCGTTAACATCCAGCAGTTCCACATCCAGTTCCGGAGCGCCTGTCCAGTCAATCTGTCCAGTCTCCTGTAGCATATTTTTTCCCGTCTGTGAAAAAAATAATTTTTTGCATAAAAATATCAGACCAATAATACATAAAAAAGCAATACACAGTACAATCATCGATCGTCGGATCAATTGCTGTCTTCTTCGCTGTCTCGTCATCCGTCTTCTGTGAACTGTTCTGCTCCCCTGTCGGTTTCTCCCCCCAGTTTTTCTCCCACTCATAACACTTCTCCTGTATACCCAAAAAGGCGGCCTCCACCCCTGAGACCGCCTGCTTTATTTATTCCTCGTAACGGTTCAGTACCTTACGGATGCTTCTCCACTGAATAGTTACTACTCATCAATGCTATAGTTTGGTGCTTCTTTTGTAATATGAATATCATGCGGATGAGATTCTTTTAAAGATGCTGCGGAAATCTTTACAAATTTTCCGGTTTCTTTTAATGTCTCAATATCTTTTGCTCCGCAATATCCCATACCGGAACGAAGTCCTCCGATTAACTGGAATACCGTGTCTTCCAGGTGACCTTTGTATGCGACACGACCTTCGACACCCTCCGGTACCAGTTTCTTCGCATCGGTCTGAAAATAACGGTCTTTACTTCCGTTCTCCATCGCCGCAATAGATCCCATACCACGGTATACTTTATATTTTCTACCCTGATACAGTTCAAAGCTTCCCGGGCTCTCATCGCATCCGGCAAACATGCTTCCCATCATACATACGTTCGCTCCGGCTGCAATCGCTTTCGTCATATCTCCGGAATACTTGATACCACCATCTGCGATGATCGGTACACCATATTCTTTTGCTGCATTATAACAGTCCATAACGGCTGTGATCTGCGGAACACCGATTCCTGCAACCACACGGGTTGTACAGATGGATCCAGGTCCGATACCTACTTTTACCGCATCGGCTCCGGCTTCGATCAGATCTCTGGTTGCTGCGCCTGTTGCAACGTTACCTGCAATCACCTGCAGATCCGGATATTTTGCTTTGATCTGACGCAGTGTTTTAAAGATATTTGCGGAATGTCCGTGAGCAGAGTCAATAACAATAACATCGACTTTCGCTTTTACCAGAGCATCCACACGTTCCAGAACATTTGCTGTGATTCCAACGGCAGCACCACAGAGCAGACGACCATTTTCATCTTTTGCAGACAACGGATATTTGATCTGCTTCTCAATATCTTTGATGGTGATCAGACCTTTCAGATTGAAGTCATCATCTACGATCGGCAATTTTTCTTTTCTTGCCTGTGCAAGAATCTTCTTGGCTTCTTCCAGAGTGATACCCTCTTTTGCTGTGATCAGTCCTTCGGATGTCATACAGTCTTTGATTTTCTTTGTAAAATCTTCTTCAAATTTCAGATCACGGTTAGTGATGATACCAACCAGTTTTCTGCCTTCCGTAATCGGTACGCCGGAAATTCTGAATTTTGCCATCAGATTATTGGCATCTTCCAGTGTATGTTCCGGTGAAAGGAAAAATGGGTCTGTGATGACTCCGTTCTCTGAACGTTTTACCTTGTCCACCTCATCAGCCTGCGCCTCGATAGACATGTTTTTATGAATGATACCAATACCTCCCTGTCTTGCCATGGCAATCGCCATACGATGTTCGGTAACTGTGTCCATTCCTGCACTCATCATCGGGATGTTTAGTTTAACTTTTTTTGTTAAATGTGTAGATAAATCTACCATGTTGGGAGTCACTTCTGAATACTGAGGAACCAGTAACACATCATCAAAAGTAATTCCGTCACCAATAATTGTACCCATTTTTTTCTCCTTTCGTATGCTTTACATTGTTGAGAATTAGTTTAGCAAAAAACAACCGTGGTGTCAATGTTAATCAAAGAACACTTTCCGTGGAGCTTTCAGCCGAAAATCTTTGACCATATGTTCCGATGGCTCAAAAAGTACTTTCAGCAGTCCTTCTTTTTCCGGAATCACCATGGCATAAACCAGTTTTTCTCTCTCCGGATTACAGGATGAGTAGTCGCATACCTTTAACTTCTGGTTATTATTATAATAATCAAACCTGTGAGATGCTGCCGGCGCGATCAGTTCTGCTTTTGAGATATCATAAGATGCCATTCGTTTTCTCTTTGCCTTGTTTATGATACGATCCACATCCAGTTCCCCGTTGACATACTGATATTCCCATTCTGTCTGAAATCTCGGAAAAATAAAGATGTCCGCCACGCAGATCGCGATAGAAACCGCAATAATGATCAGGTTCCAGGTAAGAAGCGACAGAACAACCCCGATGGCAGTGAGTGCCATCAGTACATACCGCAGTGCCTGATCTGTTCCTGTTTTCCTTCTTTTTACCAGTTCTTCCAAATACAAATCACTCATTTTTGTCCTCCTTCGTTTTCATCAGGCGTGTTTCCATCACCCATAATATATGTAATAAATGATTTGGCTTCATCGAGATGATCCGAATAGACAAGTACTCCCATATATGAATCTTCATCCACTCCAAAAGACTGAAGTACTTTGCTGTCTCCCACATGCAGTCCGTACTCTGTCAAATCATCTTTATATGCTTCCTGCTGTTCATCCGTAAGAAGTTCCGACATCGGATAAAAACCATCCTGTTCTGCATACTCCTGAAATTTGTATTCAGGTGCAATCAATACATCTACCTGCTGTGCACCGATGATCGTGGACAATTTCATAACCATCTGATAGTCTTCCTGATCTTTCATCAGATACATGGAATTATCAATAGTATATTCATGATATTTATCTGTGTCACCGGTATAATTTTTAAAATCTTCTGCAAGCGTCTCTCCGTCTCCGGCTGTTCCGTTAATGATTGCTGCATAAAAAACTGTATCGAACTGACTCCGATAAATCATCTGTCCGATAAAAACAATAAGCAGAATAATTCCCAGCGCCACTGCCATATGTGGCTTATAGTAAGCCCAGATATATTCCAGTTTCTGCCCGGCTGTCATCTGTTTCAGTTTTTTTCGTTCCAGTTCCCTTTTTTCTTTCGGGGTCATGTCGCTTTCGTATCGTTTCTGTTCCATCCCTGTTCCTTTCTGACGCCTTACTTTTCTTTCCTCCTGCCCGCTGTGATACCCAGTCAGATCCATTTTCATTTTAACACAAACAGGAGCCGCCGTCTATCTGGTCAGCTCCTGCTTTTCTTAAATCTTTATGAACTCCGGTGACTATTCAGCAGACACCGAACAGTTATACAATTCTTATCTTACCTTCGTAAATTACATCATTCCCATTCCCGGGTTACCTGCCGGCGCTGCCGGTGCTTCTTCCGGGATAATAGATACTACAGATTCTGTTGTCAGCAGAGTAGATGCAACACTGGTAGCATTCTGCAGTGCACTTCTTGTTACTTTTGCCGGATCCAGAATACCTGCTTTTACCATATCTACATATTCTTCTTTGTATGCATCAAATCCAATGCCAACTTCGGATTCTTTTACTTTGTTGATGATTACGGATCCTTCCAGACCTGCATTGGCAGCAATATGGAACAGAGGAGCTTCCAGGGCTTTCATGATGATCTGAGCACCTGTCTTCTCGTCTCCTTCCAGAGTATCAACCAGTTCCTGCAGAACTTTTGTCGTATGGATGTAAGCAGAACCACCACCTGCGATGATACCTTCTTCTACAGCTGCTTTGGTAGCTGCCAGAGCATCTTCCATACGCAGTTTTGCTTCTTTCATTTCTGTCTCAGTAGCTGCACCAACACGTACAACTGCTACACCACCTGCCAGTTTTGCCAGTCTTTCCTGCAGTTTTTCACGGTCAAATTCAGATGTTGTCTCTTCGATCTGTCCTTTGATCTGGTTCACTCTTGCTTTGATAGCTTCTTTATCGCCTTCACCATCAACAATAACAGTGCTTTCTTTCTGAACTTTTACAGATTTCGCACGACCAAGCTGTTCCAGAGTTGCTTCTTTCAGATCCAGTCCCAGTTCGTCAGAGATCACCTGACCACCTGTCAGAATAGCGATATCCTGCAGCATTTCTTTTCTTCTGTCACCATAACCAGGTGCTTTTACAGCTGCTACAGAGAAAGTTCCTCTCAGTTTGTTTACGATCAGAGTTGTCAGAGCTTCACCTTCGATATCCTCTGCGATGATCAGCAGTTTGGAACCGGACTGTACAATCTGCTCTAACAGTGGCAGCAGTTCCTGAATATTGGAGATCTTTTTATCTGTGATCAGGATATACGGATTATCCAGAGTTGCCTCCATCTTATCCATATCTGTTGCCATATATGCGGAAATATATCCACGGTCAAACTGCATACCTTCTACCAGATCCAGTTCTGTTTTCATTGTCTTGGATTCTTCAATGGTGATAACACCGTCTTTGGAAACTTTTTCCATCGCATCAGCTACCAGTTTACCAACTTCTTCATCTCCGGAAGATACTGCTGCAACTTTTGCAATCTGTTCTTTTCCTTCTACCGGTTTGCTCATGGAAGCAATTGCTTCTACCGCTTTATCGGTGGCTTTTTTCATGCCTTTTCGCAGAACAATCGGGTTTGCACCTGCTGCCAGGTTCTTCATACCTGCATTTACCATAGCCTGTGCCAGTACGGTTGCTGTTGTAGTACCATCACCTGCTACATCATTGGTCCTGGAGGCAACTTCACGGATCAGCTGTGCGCCCATGTTTTCAAATCCATCTTCCAGTTCGATCTCTTTTGCAATTGTAACACCATCATTTGTAATCAATGGAGCACCATATGGTTTTGCCAGTACAACATTTCTTCCTTTCGGTCCAAGCGTAACTCTTACTGTATCAGCCAGCTGATTTACACCTCTCTCCAGAGCTGCTCTGGCTTCTGCTCCAAATTTAATCTCTTTTGCCATGATTTTTTCCTCCTGATTCTATCTCTCTTTTTCTTTCTGAAAATCGATTATTTTACAACGGCAAGAATATCATTCTGTTTTACAATGATATATTCTTCTCCGTCCAGCTTTACTTCAGTTCCTGCATATTTGGAATAGATAACCTGGTCTCCAACCGCAACTTCCATCTTTACTTCTTTTCCATCAACCATTCCTCCAGGTCCTACAGCCACGACTTCTGCCTGCTGTGGTTTTTCCTGTGCCTGTCCCGGTAATACAATACCGGACTTTGTGGTTTCTTCTGCAACTAACTGTTTTAATACAACTCTGTCTCCCAATGGTACTAATTTCATATCTATTTGCCTCCTTTAAGCGTATAACCTGTTTTATTAGCACTCGTTTGTATCGAGTGCTACCGATGGTCTTATATTAGTAATTTTGCCCTGTTTTCGCAACTTCACTTTTCGCTGGTATTTTTAATATATTCTCTTATTTTTAAATATATACTCATTTTTTCTCTTATTTTCTCACTTTTCTATATTTTTTCCATTTTGTCATCTTTTCTCAGATGCAAAGTAACAAAAAAGAAAGAAGACCAGGAGGTTCTCCTTTTCTCCTTTTCTTCTGTCCTTTTCTTTTCATCTGTTGTTGTATCAGTCGTCCTTTTCTGTCACTTTCAGATTCTTTCTCGCTTTCAGTTCTTCAAGTTCATCAAAGATCACATCATTCAACACTTTGATGTACGTTCCCTTCATACCACTGGATCTGGATTCGATCACACCGGCACTCTCAAATTTTCTTAGAGCATTTACAATAACTGAACGTGTAATTCCCACACGGTCAGCAATCTTACTTGCCACAAGGATTCCTTCATCTCCGTCCAATTCATCGAAAATATGAATGATCGCTTCCAGTTCCGAAAACGAGAGTGTGCTGAACGCTGCTTTTACAACGTGAACCTTTCTGGCTTCCTCTGCATTCTCTTCATTTACGGAGCGCATCATTTCCAATCCTACTACTGTCGTTCCATACTCACTGACAATAATATCCTCAATATCGTACTGGCGTTCTTTCCGGTACATAAATACAGTTCCAAGACGTTCTCCTGCAATATCAATCGGGTTGATAATCGCACAATATTGCTGGATATCATCCCTCTCAAATCCCAGAGTCTGAAGATTCACATTTTCCTTTGTGGACAAGACGCTTAAAAAACGGTCATTCAGAAGCGGATCTACATGACTTCCGACTTTATCCTCAATCAATTCTGTGATTTCTTCTACTCCCGGGCATAAACTGACGCCAAGAACTTTTCCTTTCTTACTGATCACAAGAATATTAGAATCCAATGTTTCCATCATTACTTTGCAGATATCATTGAACACTACTTTTGTAGAATTATTATTGTGCAGTAATTTATTGATTTTTCTGGTTTTGTCCAATAACTGTACGCTCATCTTCTACTCCTTTCTGGATTTTTTGTTTTTTTTATACTTTTATAATATTGTACCATGATATTCTTTAAATAACAATAATATTTTCTGAATATTTCAATTTTTTCATTTATTGTGACTGTTTTATCTGCCTAATCAAAACCATGAAAACTAAAATTGGTCCACCGGAATAATTATCGATATGCAATGCAACGAAAAAAGATACAGATTCTTTGCCGGAATCTGTATCTTTTAATTTTCCGTTGCACAGTAACATTTATTTTTCGTAACTGTTCAGTACCTTCACAGTTACGAGCAAAAATGCATTTAAAATCACCTTCGGTGATGGCATTTTTGCTTGTATGTCTCGGGATTTTGGCATATTTATGCCAAAACACCTCGCGGGATAAT
>ENA-OPZZ01000954-OPZZ01000954.1-human-gut-metagenome-genome-assembly--contig:-NODE-954-length-20106-cov-9.068522_pt1 | contig 20106 bp, 16 predicted proteins | sample MGYA00242487_ERZ504511 | MGnify/ENA primary metagenome ERZ504511 (study PRJEB26092, sample SAMD00036241) | human gut metagenome | host: Homo sapiens | study: EMG produced TPA metagenomics assembly of... | reverse complement strand
AAAAAGCTCTTGGCCCCTATATTAAAGGCCAAGAGCTTTTTTTTGCTTGCCGCTGAGCTGCTGCTTCAAAGATTGTGTTCAGCTTAATTTTCAATCATCTACACTTTGCGTTTCAGATAATTCTTCCCAGTCTTCCGGGTTTCCACACCTACGGAGATACTCATGCCCGCCATCGACTGCACACGATCCGCAAGAACAAAATTTGAAATCATATACAGTGCAGCTTTCAATAACGTCCCTGCACTTTTTACACCGGATCATATTTCTCACTATTTTCATCATGCACGTCACCCGCAGTCAATTATCGAAGTTCATATCATTTTTTGAGCCGCAAATAGTATTTTTCAAGGCTCTTATCGCAGACATCCACAATATGCAGCCAATCTTCCCGTGTAAGCTTGCGGAAGATGATCGGGTTCACCTCGATAGTCTCCACGTCCTTGCAGCGCATCAGGAATCGCATATCCTCAAAGCGCTTGAAGGGGTTGGAGAGGATGTTCTTCTCCACATCCTTCCGGGTATAACCGCCCTTCTGATAAATGCTGGTGGATTTCTCTGCGATCATCCCGTGCGCCTTGCGGTCCTCGTAGAAGTCGATGAAGTAGTCCACCACATCCGGCAGGGCAGCTCTGCCGCTGGTGTCCATGTACTCATAGATTGCTTTGAGCAGCACCGGCTTGTAGGAATAGCTCATGTCCATCGTTTCAATAAACTTCATGAACTTGTCCGCCATATTCTGCGGCGTAATGAGATCCCAGCCATACTGTTTCGCAATGTTGCGGATGCTTTCCTCCCGGAAATAGTGGAACATCCGCTTATCACCAAAGGGAATCGAAAGGTCCGGTTTGACTTTTCCGTCCTTAATGTAGCGCTCCACCGTCTCGGACTGCACATCCACCATCCGGACGAACTCGATCTGCGAGATCATATCCTTGACGCTGTTCTGCCAGTTGAAAAGGTCGATGATCTCATAGTCGGACACATCGATTGGCACATCCAGCCACGCTTCCGGCTTTTCGCCCTGAAACAGCATATCCTGATCCAGCTTGCGCTTGTTCTCCGGTGCCAGCACATACGCCATAGGCTGATATTTTGCAATGTCCAGCACCCGGTGCAGGCTGTAGGGCATATTGAACATATTGGCGTTGTCCACAAAGTCAACCACCAGCAGATCCTCTTTGCCCGGGCAGCGGCGTGTGCCACGACCAAGCTGCTGCAAATAAATCGTTTTGGACATGGTCGGGCGCGCCATGAACAGCACCGTGGTATGCGGGCTGTCCCAGCCTTCGTTCAGAAGGTCGCAGGCGCAAAGAACATTGGTCGAGCCGGTTTCATAGTCCTTCAGAATCTTTTCCCGAACCTCCATACGATCCCGCCCGGAAACTGCTTCTGCCTTCACGCCGCTATCTCGCAGCAACTTTGCAATTTCGGCTGCATGGTCTACGCTGGCACAGAAAATTACTGTCTTTTTGCCGTTGACGTACTTTAAATAGGTGTCAACGATCAACTGATTGCGTTCCGGGATGAACAGCTTGCTTTCCAGATCCTGCGAATTGTATTTGATGCCGTTGATCCGCACATCGGTCAGGTCGATGTTGGTCTTGACCCGGATGCAACGAATCGGCACCAGTATGCCACGCTCCACAGCAGTTTTCAGATCCATTTTGTGGGCGACATTCTGGAACAGCTCCAGCATATCTTCACCATCGCTGCGTTCCGGGGTAGCGGTCAGCCCCAAAATAAACTTCGGATGGAAGTAGGTGAAGATCTTCTGGTAGGTATTGGCCGCAGCATGGTGGCATTCATCCACGATCAGGTAGTCAAAATCCGTAGGCGAGAACTTTTCCAGATCTTTGGAAATGCTCTGTACCGTTGCAAAAATGACCGTTTGGGTCATATCCTTCTGGCTTCCGGTGTACTCTCCCAAGGTCGCTTCCGGCCAGACCTTGGCGAAAGTCTCTTTTGCCTGAGATGCCAGCTTCAGGGCGTTGACCAGAAACAGCGTGCGTCCGCCCACTGCCTTGGCATCCGTTGCTGCCGTGATGGTTTTGCCTACGCCGGTTGCATGGTACAGCAGCGCAATGGTCTTGCCGTCCTCACGCATCTTCTGCAGGTTCTCGGTGGCTTCCTGCTGGTAGTCCCGAAGTTCAATGGTCTGCCCCATCTGAACCGGCAGGTCTGCTTCAAATGCCTTGAACATGGGACTGCTGCCCAAGAAAGTAATCAGCTCGTCCTTTACCTTTTCCGGTTGCTTTTCCAGCTGGCTGTAGATCCAGCGATATACTTTCCAGTTGTCATAGATCAGGCTGTTCTGTTTCAGGAGGTCATCAGCGTATTTGTTTTCGGACACCTTGCTGGGGTTGTGGTAGGTCTCACCATCAATCTCGATTGCAATTTTGGATTCAGGCGATTCCAGCGCAAAGTCGATATAGCGATGCCTACCATAGATGTCCACGCAGGGGTACTGGACCTGCAAATTTTCGGTCTTTTCCGGGCCAAAAGCCTCACAGAAAAGCTGCACAAACAGCTCCTCCGCACGGCTGTTGACACTGGTTGCTTTCATTGGCTCCATGGTGGCCTCCTAAAACGATATTCCCAATTAAGATTTATAATTTTATTATATCATACGCAAAAAGCTCTGTATAGTTTTGTTTCTTTTGGCAAGGTTTTCGTCCTTGCTGCTTAATTCTATACCTTTATAAGAGAACTCATTGAGTTTTTTATTTGACTGACGTTTCCCAAAAAATAACCATAAATTTTTTCTCAAAAGACTTAACTCTACTGCATCCATGGGCTTCTACTAAGCGAAGACACTTACAGTTGGAAGTGAAAGCGGGGTTTTACCATGGATTATAATGCAGTTTTGAATCGTGTACGCCCGATGCTGACGAACGGCAATCACCTGTCTGCGCAAGGCTTTGATGCGCTGTTTGGTTCCTGTTCTCAGCAGGAACAGGAGTATCTGCTGGCCGAGCTGGCGGGGCTCGGCATCCTAGTGGATACCAGCGCCGCTATACCCAGCAGCAGAAAGGCCACTTCTTTCTGCCGCAGCGACTTTACCTCCAAGCAGCTTTGGTCTATGACCAACGAGCAGCTCTGCGTATTGGCACAGCAGGGTGACGAGAGCGCCAAGGATATCCTCGTGCGCAAGACCGCCGGTTTTGTCCACCTGATGGCCCGCAGAGTTCCGCAACTGCTCGCCCATAGCTGCCTGACCGAGGAGGACAACTTCCAGAACGGCATTCTGGGACTGTTTACTGCGGTCCAGCGGTTCGATGCGCTGCAGGGCTGCAGCTTCCTGACCTACGCCGCCTACTGGATTCGCCAGTCCATCCTGCGCGAAGCCATCAGCACCGGCCTTACGGTACGCATCCCGGTACACTATTTTGACACGCTCTGCCGGGTGCGTGTCGTCTGCAGCACCTGCATGCAGCTAGATGGTCCGGATCTCTGGCATGCCATTGCCGAGGCTGAAGCCAGCAGCGGTCACCCCTGCACGGTGGAGCAGGCGCGCCGCTACCTGAGCGACATGCTCGTTTACCTCAACGTTACCAGCCTGAATCTTATGGTCGGCGAGAGCCACGACACCGAGCTTGCGGAACTTCTGGCGGATGACGTCAGCCCCGATCCTGTGGACACTGTGAGCGAGAACGAGACCGTTCAGGAAGTCCGGTTGCTTCTTTCTCAGCTTCCCGAACGCGAGTCCACTGTGCTCCGGCTGCGCTACGGTATCCCGGATGACCGCTGCCGCACGCTGGACGAGATCGGTGCGCAGCTGGGCGTCACGCGGGAACGTGTCCGCCAAATTCAGGTGCGTGCCGAGCGCCATCTGCGGGAGATGCTGAAGCGCCGCTCCTCATTCGCCCTTTTTGCTGCCTGATTTTTTGACCTGATGGAGGATTTTGCCATGAATACATTGCTTCGTTCTTATCTTTCCACCCATGCTGCTGAGGATACGTTGTTTGTCTTGTGGGGGTTTTCTTCGGAGGATGCCGGTCTTGCGCGTCCTTCTCTGGATGCTTTGCTGCAGCAGCGCCTGTCCCGCTACCTGAGCAGTCTGCTGCAGCAGAACCCCTGTGTGATCACCGCAGAGGAGTTTGCCCTGCACGCCGATACCCTTGCGCAGGAGTTCCCGCACATCATTCTGGTGCAGAACACCTGCTACCGCACGCTGCTGCCCGTGTCTGTGACGCTTACGCCGGAGATGCAGTCCGGCCTTCTGAGCCACTTTGACCCGGAAACGCCGCAGGATACTCCGCTGCCCGGCATTGAACCCTGCCTGCGTGTCTACTCCAACCTGCTGCATACGGAGGAAGGCATTGCCTGCTGCATTCCTTTGGACGCTCTGCTGCGTCAGTACCCGCAGGTCGAGCGCGTATCGTTTGGTGCAGCACCGCATACGGTTCCCGAAACTTCCGCCATCAGCTCTGCCTTTGCGCTTACCGGAGAAGCCGATTATTTCTGCCTCGTGCAGCAGCTGCGTCGCGGCAAAACGCTCTGCGTTTCAGCCGACAGCTTCATCGGCGATGAAGCTGGTCTTGCCGCCAGCCTTGCGGCGCTGGCTGGCGCTTTTCCCGGTCAGCTTTCCAGAGCGCATGCGCAGACGATGCAGCCAGAGCGCCCCGTCTGCCCGGAGGCGCGCACCCTTCTGCAGCAGCACTGGGGTTACCCAGATTTTCTCCCGCTGGATGTCTACGACCTGGACGCTCTGCATCGCGGCGAGAAGAAGCTACGCACCATCACCCAGGAGGACATCATCGATGACCTCATCCAGCAGGCAGAGCTTTGCCGTGCAGGGCAGACTTACCGCGACCTGTTCGTTACCGCATCTACCGGTGCGGGCAAAAGCGTGATGTTCCAGATCCCGGCCATTGATCTGGCCGAGAAGTACGGGATGGTCACGCTGGTGATCTCGCCGCTGATTGGCCTGATGAACGATCAGGTACAGGGCATGGAGAAGCACCGCTACGCCAAAGCCCGCACCATCAACTCCGACATCCCGCCCATGGTCAAGAAGACCATTGCGCAGGAGGTGCAGGAAGGCCGCTGCGACATCCTGTATCTTTCGCCGGAATCCCTGCTGAGCCGCAGCGATATCTCCGACCTAATCGGTGACCGTGCCATCGGCCTGCTGATCGTGGACGAGGCCCATATTGTGACCACTTGGGGCAAGCAGTTCCGCCCGGACTACTGGTTTCTGGGTGACTACGTGAACAAGCTGCGCAAACAGCAGCTGAACGGTCCGCACCAGCATGCCTTTGTCACCGCCACCTTTACGGCCACGGCCACCTATGGCGGCGAGGAGGACATGTACCGCGAGACCCTGCGCAGCCTGCACATGTCGCCGGACCCCATCGTTTATCTGGGCTGCGTGCGCCGCCGCAACATCGAGCTGTGCATCCGGGAGGTTCCCCGCGTGACCGGCCGCCGGGAGTACGAGCTGGACAAGTTCCAGGCTCTGACCGGGCAGATCACCACCGCACTGGAGCAGGGGCAGAAGACCCTGATCTACTTTCCCACCGTCAGTCTGCTGGAGCGCTTCTACACCCATTGCCTTGCGCAGCGGCTTGGCAATACTGTGACCCGCTACCACGCGCAGCTTTCCGGCGAAGCCAAAGCGGAGGATCTGGAGGATTTCCGCAGCGGCAAGCGCCGGATCATGCTGGCCACCAAGGCCTTTGGCATGGGCATCGACATCCCGGACATTGCCCTTGTGCTGCACTTTGCCCCCACCGGTAACCTGTGTGATTACACGCAGGAGATCGGTCGCGCCGCCCGTGACCCGGAGATTCAGGGCCGTGCCGTGTACGAGCACATGGCCAACGACTTCAAGCACATCAACCGCCTGCACGGCCTTTCCAGCATTCAGCCCTGGCAGCTGGTGCAGGTGATGCGCAAGGTGCTGCAGCTGTACCGCCAGCACCGCGCCAGCCAGCCGGCCACCGCCACCAAGCACCGCAACGAACTTCTGGTGGACGCCGAGAGCTTTGCCTACATCTTTGCCAGCCCTAACGGCGAGCACCAGCAGGACCCACTGGCCAAGGTCAAGACCGCCATGCTGCTGATCCAGAAGGACAGCGAAGCACGCGGCTATGCGCCCTTCATCATGCGGCCCTCTCCTCTGTTCACCCACGGGTATTTTCTGCTCAGCAGCGCCGATGCCGCCGCAGTCAACTGCATCTGTACCGGTGCTGCCACCCTGCAGGATGAGGCTGCCGGGGTCTACGACGTAGACCTTGCCCGCCTGTGGAGCAGCCGCTGGCAGAACGATTTTTCCTTCCCGCAGTTCAAGTATCTGCTGTACACCCACAGCGACAAGCTGCCGCTGAATGCCCAGCTGCACCTGACCCCCGCCATGCAGCTGACGCTGGAGTGGCACGCCAATGCGGATGCCCGTTTTTCCGTACTGCTGCGCGCCCTGAAGGAGATCTTCTTCGAGGCTGCCCGCAGCGGCCAGTATCTCTACGACCGGGATGCCGCTGCCCGGCTGGCGCAGGCCACGGGTCTGAGCAGCACCCGTGCCACCAGTGCAGTGCGCGTAGTGCTGGCGGCTGTGCAGTCCTGGCAGCAGCATTCGCCCCGCCTACAGCGCACCCGTGTGCTGCGCCGCGGCACTACGCAGGAAGGCACAGAGTACAGTGTGGTGGACCCGTTCATCAGCGAGTTTTTCCACTGGCTGGAGCAGAGCTTTGCTGTTCTGCACAGCGGCGAGACCTGCCGCTATCTGCCGGTGAACGATTCTGCCCAGAGCAGTGAGCGTCTGACCCCGGCTCTGGGCGTGCTGGAGGAGCTGGACCTGCTCCACTTTGCCCTGCTGGGCGGCTCCAACAGCCGCCTGTACCTCTATATCAACCAGACCCAGACCATGGAACTGGCTGACCGCGGCTTTTACCGCAACCACTTGCTGGAGCGCATTGCCCAGCGCCACACCGATGCTGTGCGGCTGATGAGCTGGCTGTTTACCAGCGGCTTTTCCAGCGAGCAGCTCTGGGACCGCATCGAGGAATACTTCCTCGGCCTGCCCATTCAGGGCTTTGACGCTCCTTCTGCCGAATCGAGGTGATCTTTATGCCTTATCTTTTCTGCTCCATCCGTGCTTCTCCGGTGTATAGTTCTTTTCTTTTGGCTCAATGTGTGGTATAGTAAAACTATCCTCCGTAAGGAGACGGAAATCGGAACGTGTCAATGGCTTTCGCCGCATCGCACCGGTTGCAATATATCCCCGCAAGGGGGCGAAAACAGATCTACCTTTAAGGTGATAATCTGTTCCATGCATTGCATTTATCCCCGCAAGGGGACGGAAACATGCGGTAATCCGCCCAAGCCTCCTGGTAACCGATTGCAATTTATCCCCGTAAGGGGACGGAAACCTGTGAGGACAATCCAGCTTTTCGCAATACTTGCAGATTGCAATTTATCCCCGCGAGGGGGCGAAGACGCATTTCCGTTATTGTTCACGTTTGCGAAATTGGCAATTTCAGTTTCTCCCCGCGAGGGGACGGAAACAGCATTACCATTGCGGCAATGTCAGAATACACGGCGATTGCAATTTATCCCCGTAAGGGGACGGAAACTTACCACACACGGGGCAAACGCTCAAACGGCAACATTGCAATTTATCCCCGCAAGGGGACGAAAGCGACATTGTTCTCATGACAATATCCCCATTCTCAGATTACAACTTATCCCCGCAAGGGGACAAAAAAGCACCTCTGCCACTGGCGTTTGCCAGTAGCGGAGGTGCTTTGCTTTTTCTTACAATTCTATTTTACAGGTTGGAAGCTGTGCCAGCCGGAATCGTCTTTGTAACAGGCAGCGCCTTGACGCCTTCCGGAACATCCGGCTTCATGGGGCGGATCTCCTGCAGATAATCTGCCACATCCTGCAGGGTCTGCTCAATATGGGCCGTGTCCAGCGGAAGAATACGGTCGCTTTGCAGACCAAAAGCCGTATCACTGGCATGGTTGATCTGGTTGCGGTACTGCATCACACGCTGGTAGAACAGTGCCGCGTCCTCGATCTGCCACCGGACCTCCGGGTCGATCACCAGCTGACCGGAAGCGAGAACGGTATCCATATAGGCGTGCATTTCTTTCGAATTTGCCACGCCAAACAGCATATTGCCATCTGCATCGTCCTTGCTGTGGGTCAGGCGCAGATCCGTTGTATAGGGATACTCCTTTTGCATCAAAGTCAGGCGGCAGAAATGGAAGTGGAACAGCGGGTACACCCATGCCTTGCCCTTATTCTGATTCTGTGCCGCCAGATATGCCCAGCCGGTTTCTGTGGGCTGCACAAAAAGATGACGGCAGACATAGGCCGGCATCTGCTCGCACAGCAGGGTCAGTGCCTGCTGATACATCCTGTGTTCTGCACACCAGCTTACCAGCGCAGGAAGATTGTTTTTTGGGGAAGCCAGCAGACCTTCAAATTCCGTGCGGAAGCGGTCATTCAGCAGGTGGAAGAACAGGCTGGTCAGATTTTTGCTCTCCTTGGGCGGTGCCTGCAGTGCCTGTGCGATCTGGCTCAGGTCTTCATTCAGCGCCTGCACCCGGCACAGCGCCAGATCATCCGAGAACTGGTTGATGCGGGCCAGCAGGGTGTGCAGAGCCGGGTCGCTTTCGCCCTCGCTCCACAGGTAGCCTTTCAGCTTCTGTGCAGTACCTGTGGAAAAGAACTCGTCCATCGCCGTGATGAGGTCGAACAGGCTGTACAGCTGACTGCTGTCATGGATGCGGGAAGTACCATCCGAAAGCAGTTCGGAGTAGATCACCCTGCGGGTCTCCACACTGCGCAGGTCGCGCATACAGCGCGCTGCCGTTACCAGAAGCATCGCCGTGTCCCGCATGCCGCCGGAAAGATCAATGGAGAGGGTATCTTCCGCTTCAATTTTTCCTAGTAGCAGAGAGATTGCCCGGAACTGCGCCTTGTCGTCCATGCTGTCCGGCACCGGGATCACCACAAGCCGCTCTGCTGGAATACCCGCCGAAGGCAGGAATACATCACGGAAATACTCCACGGTGGTGCAGGTTTTCCCGTCCGGCAGATGCACGGTAGGGCTGGTGCGCACCAGCTCACTGCACAGTGCCAGAATACAATCCGGCCCTTCCTTGTGCTTTTTCAGCTTCAAAACTGCCGCTTCATTGGTCTGGGTATGAATGTTCGGATTTTTGCCGAAGGGGCTCATATATAAAAGCAATACACTGCGTTCCATCTTATACCTCCTCCTGTTCTGCCTGCATCTGCATCAGCCTCTGCTGCCATGTTTTGCGCCGCTGCGATACAGCCGCTTTGCTTACGCCGAGAAACTCTGCCACGGTTTTATCCTGCGCCGGGTTGCGCCCCGGCTCCAGCAGCGCATGGACGGCAGCGTATTCCAGCGCCTTGGGTGCATAGGGCGGCTGAACCGTAAATTCCACATACCGGTGCAGCAGCAGGATATCCCACAGACAGTTGTCCTGTTCCAGCGGACGCAGGTCATCGCAGTTTGCCAGCCGCGCGGGCGCATCCTCTGCCGGGTCCAGCGCGTCATTGTTGCGCAGAAAGCCCATCAGCACGCTGCTCCACAACGGGCCAGCTGTCTTGCCGTATTTTTCCTTCTGCTGCAGGTTCATCAGCCCTATGCCGCGGTGCAGCCATGCCAGCATTTCACTGCTCTGCTCCACCTGCTCTTCCACGCTTTTTTCTTGGGAAGCAACCCGGTCGCCCAGCGCCGAATCCTCTCCGCCAGTGTCGTCCAGACTGAGTACCGACTGCTTATTGCGCAGTGCTTCCCGCAGGGTCTTTACACCCACCCCGACAATATCGGCGATCACCTGTTCTTTTTCCGGGTCACGACAGAGCATACTCTCTGTAATTCCGTTCTTTTCCATGTACTCCAGCGCTTTTTTGATCTTGCGGTTCGTTTCGCGTCCGAAACCCATCACAGCCATTTCTTCCTGCTGCTGGTCGTGTGACTGTGCATGACGGACAGCGGTGCGCAGATACATACTGAAGGTCTGCCCGGGTTTCGGTTCCCAAAGATCAAACGCATCCAGAAACGCCTTGCAGAAATCCGCGCTATTCCATGCCTCCTCTCCCCTTCCGGGAGCCTGTGTGGTCAGAAAGCATTCCGCCCAGAAAGCGCGGAACCGTTCATCATTGGCATCGTGCAGCTTTTTGCGCTGTTCCGGCGGCAGCTGCAGCAGCGGCGAAGCGTCAATGTCCGCCCATGTTTTCACATCATTCATCGCTGCTTAGTCCTCCCGATGCTCGTTCATCCAGATCAGCTGATGGAACACTTGTTCGGCGGTCTTGCTGTCACGCATGGTGCCTACCAGCCCGGCAAGCTGATACAGCGCTGCCATATCGTAAAGCCGCGCGCTGAGCACCTGTCCGTTTTCCCGCTTGACCTCACCATAATACACGCCGCCTACTTCCAGCTCCGTATGGGTAGCTTCGGCGCAGGTCAATGCCGTCAGCGTGACCACCGGGATGCTCTTGGAGCCGTAGGTGATACAGGCATACACCCGGGTGACCTGCGGCAGGGCATCCACCAGATCCCGGCACAGGCCGATCAGCGTTTCCGGGCGCTGATCCTCGGGCAGGTGGAGCTGACGCACCTGATTTTCTGCAATGCCCAGCTGCGCCAGCTCTTCCAGCAGGCGCTGATAATTGCGGGCGGTATCGGCATTTTCCTGCCGGATGGCCAGCAGCTGCACCGTGTCCCCGGGTTCAAGGGTATCCCGCATTACCTGCACGATGGGAAAGCAGGTGGCCGTGGGCGCACCTGCCCGCTCCCGCTGGTACAGCATGGGGTCCAGCTTTCCCTGCAAAGGCACGGTGGTGATATAAGTCTTTAGCACAGGGCAACACTCCTTTTTATAAGATCCATTATCTGCATCATACCATGAAACCGCCCCGCGCACAAGGCAGGCTGAATGAATTTATCGCCGTTCTTTTCAGCGCAAAAGTACATCATTGTAATAAAGTGAATGTTTTCTAGCCATCCGGCCCTTCAGTTTTGCAGTGTTTTGTGATATATTTAGGGTACTATCCCCGCAAGGGGGCGAAAAAACCCACTCCATCGGGATTGCGTTTTCGATTGCAGTACAATCCCCGTAAGGGGGCGAAAACACCTCTGGAGTAATAATAATTTGCTCTTTCGACGTACAATCCCCGTAAGGGGGCGAAAGCTCCATAACTGGATATTTAGGCGTTGTCATTCGGATGCAATCCCCGTAAGGGGACGAAAACACAGGATAGGCCTTGTCGATGATGGACAGCATGGTACCATCCCCGTAAGGGGGCGATAACAAAATAGCCTTGTAGCTGTCGTGCCACGCTTCGGTACAATCCCCATAAGGGGGCAAAAACTACACTTCGCACGCTTTCATGTTGTACCAACTCAGTACTATCCCCGTAAGGGGGCGAAAAACAGGCAATAAAGATTGCGTACTCTTTCATTGTAGATATCCATCCCCGCAAGGGGGGCGAAAAAACTTCTCCAAAAGAGAATCCCTTACATTCAATGGATACCATCCCCGTAAGGGGGCGAAAACACAACCTCTTTGGACAGGTTCTCACGGCTCTTGGTATAATCCCCCGTAAGGGCGGAAAAACAAAAACCAGAAGAAAAACAGGATGCAGGAAAATGTACAATCCCCGCTAAGGGGCAAGGCCAAAAGCCAAAGAAAGATAAAATTTTAATTAGTTTTCTTGCTTAACTATCCGCATTCCATGGGCTTTTTCTCTTTGCAATGTCAAGGAGGAATGCCCTATGCTCATCAACTTTACCAATCATCCTTCTGCCCTGTGGAGTGCCGAGCAAAAGGCTGCGGCACAGGTCTACGGCAAGGTGATAGACCTTGCCTTCCCTGCCATCGACCCCGCCACCAACGAGGCCGTGCTGGACTCCCTTGCCGCGGTATATGCCGACCACATCCTGCACCTTAACCCGGACGCCGTGCTCTGTCAGGGCGAGTGCACCTTTGTGTACCGGGTAGTCCAGCGTCTGGAAGCCGCAGGCATCCCCACGCTGGCCGCCTGCTCCCGCCGTAAGAGCCAGGAGACCACCTACCCGGACGGCAGTACCCTGAAGCGCAGCATCTTCACCTTTGCAGGCTTCCGCCGCTATGGCTCGCCCTGAAAAGGGATTTCAATTGTTCTACTGCCGTGGTATAATGGGGCTGCCCCGTAAGGGGACGGAAATGACTTGCGGGTGATAAAATACTTGCGCATGATGATTACAACTTATCCCCGAGAGGGGACGGAAACATCTCGATGTTTTACGACAACTGTCTTGCGGTGAATTTCAACTTATCCCCGCAAGGGGACGGAAACTGAACCGGAGAGCGCTTGTATATTCTGGAAGACAGTACCATCCCCGTAAGGGGGCGAAAACCCTGATGTCTGCACAATCTGGTTAATGTTGACGGTACCATCCCCGCAAGGGGGCGAAAACAGCCGTGCTTCTTTGTCGTTCCAGTCGTTCTCAGTACCATCCCCGTAAGGGGGCGAAAACTCGCCCAGATTTGCAAACTGCGGCACGTAGTAGGTACCCTCCCCGCAAGGGGACAAAAAACTCCGCATCAAAAAAAGATGCGGAGTTTTTCTTTTGCAAACCTTAACTTCTTGTTTTCCGTGGGCTGTTCCTCTATGAACGGAACGATTGCAGCTGCTGTGATATTTTCTCTGCTGCGGCTTTTGCATAGCGACAAAATGTGTTATAATAAAGCCAATTCCAAGCATCTCTTACAAAAACAACAAATACGTTTTCCGTTTATTGTGCAATTCTTCCACAACTCGTAAAGGAGATGGTATTTTGAACGTTCTCACCCTGCAGTCCACCTATGGCGGGCTGCTGCACGACACCGGCAAAGCGGTGTACCGTGCCGGTGGGCAGCGCGGCAGCCACAGTGAACAGGGCTACCAGTTTTTGCACGGCGTTTTGCCCGGTGCAGGCTGGGCACCGGCGCTGGACTGTGTGCGCTACCACCACGCCGCCGCGCTGCGCGGTGCAGCAAAGGCGCTGCCAGCCGATTCCCCGGCCTATATCGTTTATCTGGCAGATGATCTTTCTGCCGCCGCAGACCGCCGGGAGGTCGAAGGCGAAAGCAGTTCCTTCCGGCGGGATCTTCCGCTGGACGCGGTGTTCACCCACCTGAACGGTACGCACCCCGGCTGGACGATGCCTGCGCAGCCGCAGGACGGCAGCCTGAAGCTGCCACGGCAGCAGCCGCCGCTTTCCGCTTCCGTTTATGCAGATGCCGTGCGCAAGCTGAGCGAGTGCCTGCCGGATCTGCAGCCGCAGCCGGAGTGGATCAACTCGCTGCTGGGTCTGCTGGAAACGCAGTTCAGCTGTTTTCCGTCCAGCACCTTTACCGGCGAAAGCCCGGATGTTTCTCTGTTTGACCACGCCAAGACCACCGCAGCCATTGCGGCGTGTATCAGCGAATATGTGCAGGCAAACAACATCACCGACCTGCGCAAGGCACTTTTTGAGCAGGAGAAGGATTTTTGCCAGAAGGACGCTTTTCTGCTCTATACCGCTGATTTTTCCCGCATCCAGAAGTTTCTTTATACCGTCCATACCGAAAACGCCCTGCGCTCCCTGCGCAGCCGGTCGTTCTTTCTGGAGCTGCTCATGGAGCACTATCTGGACGAGCTTCTGGCCGGGTGCGGCGTGTCCCGCGCCAACCTGATCTACAGCGGCGGCGGACACTGCTATGTGCTGCTGCCCAACACTGCCGCTGTGGCCGATACCCTGACCCGGTGGAACCGGCAGTTCAACCGCTGGCTGCAGCTGCAGTTCGGCACCCAGCTGTTTCTGGCCAACGCATGGACACCCTGCTCCGGCAACGACCTGACCAATACCCCGGCTGAAAAAAGCCCCTACAAAGAGCTGTTCCGCCGGGTGAACCGTCTGCTGGAGCAGCACAAGTTCCACCGCTATACCGCAGAGGATCTGCGGCAGCTGAACAGTACCGCCGCTTACCCGGATGGCCGGGAATGCAAGGTGTGCGGCACCAGTGCCAACCTGAAGGATGATCTCTGTCCTTGGTGCAAACTGTTTGTAGATCTTTCCATTAAGATCCAGAACAAGCGCGTTCTGGTGGTAAGCCGTCAGCCCTCGGCTGCCGATGACTGTACGCTGCCTGCACTGGACGGCGGCAGCGAATATCTGTCCCTGACGGATCAGTTCTCTGCCCGCAAACGGCTGGCTTCCGGCGAGCCGGTCGCGCGTGTATATACCAAAAATGTACCGTCCACCGGCCTTACTTACAGCACCAACCTGTATGTGGGCGATTACACCCCCAAAGACAAAAATAGCATGGATGAGCTGGCAGAGCAGTCCGAGGGCGTGCGCCGCATTGCGGTCTGCCGTATGGATGTGGACAACCTCGGGCACGCCTTCATCTCCGGTTTCGAGCAGGAAACCGAGAAAGACCCGGTCAAACGGATGCACTATGTTACCCTGTCCCGCACCTCGGCATTCTCCCGGCAGATGTCGCTGTTTTTCAAGTGCTACATCAATGGCATTCTAGAGGGCTTGCATGTAAGTATCGTCTACGCCGGCGGCGATGATGTGTTCCTTGTGGGCGCATGGAACGATGTGCTGGAAGCAGCGCAGCGCATCCAGAACAATTTCCGTGCATTTTCCTGCGGTGCACTGACCCTCAGCGCAGGCATCGGCATCTTTGATGACCATTACCCCATCCGGCTTTCCGCCGAGGAAACCGCCGCACTGGAAGAAGCCGCCAAGCATCTGTCCGGCAAAAATGCAGTGGCACTGTTTACGCCGGAACGCAAAGCGGTCCGGGATGCAAAGGGCAATCTGCTGGTGCAGCCGGAGCAGGGGCATATTTATGCGTGGGATACGTTCCGCACAAAGGTCCTGACCGAAAAGGTCGGCTGCCTGCAAAGCTTCTTTGGCAAGGATAACGCTGAGGACGGAAACGCCCTGCTCTACAACCTGCTGGCACTGCTGCGGGAAGCGGAGAACGACCGCATCAACCTTGCGCGGTATGCTTACCTGCTGGCGCGGCTTTCCCCAAAAAAGAATGCACCGGACTATAAACTTTACGAGCAATTCTCTCACAGCATGATGGATTGGGCATTGGATGCCGTACAGCGTCACCAGCTCATCACCGCAATTTATATTTATGTCTATCAGAACAGAAAGGGTGGCGACACAGATGGCAGGATGGAATGATAATGGCCACAGCTATGGCGGCGGTGGCTATAACAACAACCGGAGCGGATATAACAACAGCTACAGCGGAAACCGCAGCGGTTCCGGCAGCTATAACAGCCGTAGCAGCTATGGACAGCAGAATGAGCTGCCGCCGGAGATCACGCCGAAAAAGGTGCCGGAAGATTATGTAGACGAAGCCGAGCGTATTATGCGCAGCCTGATGAGCCAGCCCAAAAAAGTGACCACCAGCAAGATCCGCAACCTGTTGAGCCTTGTGACAGATATCTATAACGAGGAAAACATCCGCACCGAGGAGAAGCTGCGACCCGAAAGTGTGGTCAAGCTCAACCTGATGCGTGTGCGGGTGGCTTACGAGTGTGGACGTGACAATCGTGATGATACTGTAAAGACCTTTGTAAGGCAGACAAACCTGCTGGAATACCTCAAAGGCATTTCCGATGACCGTGCGGATCTGATCCGTTTTGCTCATTACATGGAAGCGCTGGTGGCTTTTCACTGCTACTTTAGCAGCAAGGAAGGGTAATTATATGTATGGAAAAATTCTGATCCGGTGCGATCTGGAAGTGCGCACTGGTATGCACATCGGCGGTTCCTCTGCCTTTTCTGCCATTGGTGCTGTGGACAGCCCGGTGGTGCGCGACCCCTATACCGGTTATCCCATCGTACCCGGCAGCAGTCTGAAAGGCAAGCTGCGTACCCTGCTGGCTCGCAGCACATATCAGGATATCGAAGCAATGGCAAAAGCCGGAAGTTGCGACAAAGACCCCGAGCAAATCCTCCGCCTGTTCGGTTCCTCGGAACCGGTGCGTCGTTCCCGCCTGCAGTTTGCGGATGCCTTTTTGTCCAATGCCAAAGAGCTTTCCAATGTGGGTGTGACCGAGGTCAAGACCGAGAACGCAATTTCCCGTGCAAACTCCGTGGCCAATCCCCGCCAGATTGAGCGTGTGATCGCCGGCGCAAAGTTCGGTGTCAGCATCGTTTACGATGTGACCGACCCGGCACAGGTCGAGGAGGATCTTTCTCTTCTGGCCAAAGGCATGAAACTGCTGCAGATGGATTATCTGGGCGGCCATGGTTCCCGCGGCAGCGGCCGTGTCAGCCTGAAAAACTTTGCGCTGGAAGGCTATGGCGCGCAGGTGGATCTCAGCCACCTGAAATCCCTCTTTGATGAGGTGGATAGTTATGAACTATTTTCTGTTTAAGCTTCAGTTTGACACAGCTGTTCATTTCGGAGGAGCCGACTCTGCATTGTCACTTTATACCTCCGAAGAAACCCTGCGGGCAGATACCCTGTTTTCTGCCCTCTGCCATGAGACCCTCGTCCAGCATGGAGAAGAAGCCCTAGAACAGCTTTGTGCGCAGGTCCGGCAGGGAAAATTCCTGCTCAGCGATACAATGCCCTGGTATGGCGAAACGTTTTACCTGCCAAAGCCCATTGCCGCATCGGAATCCACTGAGGAAGTGGAAACCACCCTGCGTAAAAAGGTAAAAAAGCTAGCCTGGATCCCTGTGTTGGCATTTGACCGCTACGCCAGAAGCCTGCATGAAGGTCATTTTACCCCTGACGAGCAACCGGAAAGTTTTGGCACCCACTATGAGCAGACCAAGGCAGCCGTTCCCATGCAGGGGGATACCATGCCGTATCAGGTTGGACTGTTCCGTTTTGCGCCGGACTGCGGCCTGTATTTCATCTGCGGATTTACCGAAGATGGTCAGGATGAAGATCTGGAGTATTTGCTGGATTGGCTGGGCGCTACCGGCATCGGCGGCAAAGTCAGCTCTGGTTATGGAAAGTTCCATGTTGTAGACAAGATTTATCTGAATGAACCTTTTGACGAGCAGACGGAGTGGATGTATCACGCTCTTTCTGCCGAGCATGCTCCTTATCTGCTGCTGAGTACCAGCCTGCCGCAGACAGATGAACTGGATAATGCATTAGAGGGTGCCTCCTTCCAGCTGGTACGCCGCAGCGGCTTTATGGCATCCGATCGTGTGGAAACTCCACTGAAGAAAAAACGCAGTATGCCCTTTCGGCAGGTTCTGTCCTGCAAAATCGTTATCAGGGTGCTTTGTATGATGTTGGTTTGTCGGATGTGCATCCGGTATACCGCTATTCCAAACCGATCTTTATGGGGGTGACATTATGATTCAGCAGGATCATCTGCAGATCTTTGACCTTACTCTGAATGTATGGGCACCTCTGTTTGTTGGCAATGGCAGCAGCTATACCAAAAAAGAGTACATGTACAACACCCGCAATGGCAAAGTCTCCTTTCTGGACGAGCAAAAATTTTTCAGCTTTCTAGTCGAGCACGATCTGGTGGACAAGTACGGACAGTTTATGCTTAGCGAGCAGTCCAATCTCTGGGCATTTCTGAGCAAAGACTGCGGCATTTCCGATGCAGAACTGAAAACGCTGACGCGCTATCAGATCGAGGTAGGTGATGCTCTGGATGCGGAGCACTCGCTGAAAGAGATCCATGCTTTTCAGCGTGATGCGCAGGGCCATGCCTACATTCCCGGCAGCAGCATCAAGGGTGCGCTGCGTACCGCATGGCTGCTGAGTGCGGTATTGGCTGACCGCAGTACCGGACACAGCCTTGCACCAAACCGCCGGGCCACCTTTCCGGAAGAGAAATATGTCAACCAGCTGCATCTGCGCACTCTGAAAGATGGAAGCATCGCTCCGGACGCTGTCAACAGCATTTTCCGTGGCATTCAGGTTTCCGACAGTGCCCCCATCCCGGATGCACAGATGGTCCTTGTCGGAAAATTTGATGCACTTGTGAACGGTTCCTTTGCGAAGGGCAGTAATCGCGGCATCCCCATGTGTCGGGAATGCGTAGCGTCCGGCACTAAGGTACGCTTCAAGCTGACGCTGGATCAGTCGGTGCTGAAGGGGCGCATCACCAAAGAGTCCCTTCTGAAGGCCATTCAGCAGTTTGATACTTATTACGCGCAGACGTATAGCAGGCGCTTCACTCCGCCGAGCGGTGCAGTCAACCTGCCGCAGCAGCCACACCTGATCCTTGGCGGCGGCTCCGGCTTTTTTGCCAAGTCGCTGGCATATCCCTATCTGGGTGAAGAAGAGGGGCTGCGCTGGACGGCAGAACAAATGAAACAAATGTTCCGCAACCACAAGCATGAGCGTGATGCCGAAAATGGCATTTCCCCGCACACCATGAAATATGCTCGCTTTCGTGGTCGGCTTTATCCCTATGGATATTGCGGGGTGAGTATCTTATGATCCAGCAGATTCAACTGGTTTTATCTCCGCCCACTGATGTGCGGATCCCCCAGTCGTGGTCCTATCGTCTGTATGGCTGGCTGATGTCACAGATCTCTTCTGAATTTGGAGAGCAGATGCATCTGCAAGGGGAACATCCCATTGCGCATTTTCTATGCTTTTCACCGGAAAAGCAGTCTTTGATCTGGACGGTCAACCTGCTGAATGACGCTGCTCGACAGGTAGTTTCTCCCGTTTTGGAATCTGCAAAGGAAATCCCTCTGCATGAATTGACACTCCCGGTTTCAGAGGTCCGCACCTTTCCGGCAGTCTCCGCTGAAGAACTGATCCGTTCTGGGCGCTCCCGCAGCGAAACCCGTGCCAAAATTGCTTTTCTGTCGCCTTGCGCCTTCAAGCAGTCCGGCCGCTATACTATTTTCCCGCAGGAAGCTCTGCTTTTGCAAAGTCTGATTGCGCATTGGAACGCTGCCTTTCCAGAATATGCCCTTATCGATCCTGATGCACTGCAAGCTTTACAGCAGGGGCTTCATATAGTGGATTATAATCTCCATACCACACGTTATCTGTTGAAAGAAACGCGCATTCCAGCCTTTCAAGGCAATGTGACCATCGAGGCGCGCCTTGCACCACCGCTTCTGGAACTTTGGAACGCGTTGCTCTCTTTTGCATCCCATGGCGGAGTTGGCATCAAAACCACTCTTGGAATGGGAGGCGCTGCTACGGATTTTTATAAAAAAACACCCGTTATATAAGCCTCATTGCTATCGAGAGACTGTTGCACTGCATCAGTCTCTTTTTATTGTAGCATCATACAAATTATCACGACCTCTATTATTTTTCATAAAAGCAATGCAGCTACAGTATATTTTCTGAGATCAAGAGCTTCTTTTTCAATCAGATGCGGTTTATCCTCGATCATTGAATATTCTTCTAACGGGCGCTATAATAAAAGAAAACGGTAAGGAAGTGCACCTATGCTCTACCCCGGTCTGTACGAACAGGTCATCAATAACGCACTGAACCGCGAGCTCGCAGAGATCCCGGAAGCCCGCAAGTCCACTGCGCCTATCGACACGGCGGAGGCTGCCAAAGTGCTGGCGCAGTATTTGACCGATGTGGTGCAGAAGGGTCTTGAGAACGTACAGGATAACGGCGGCGGCATCGAGGCGCAGATCCAGCTGGCAAATCAGATCGTGACCACCATCCAGAACACCACACAGGAAGCTGACTTTGCCGCGCTCGGTGTTGACCAGCGGGCAGAGCAGCTTCTTGCGCTTTTGCAGCAGAATGACCCGCGCATTGCTACAGGAAAAAGCGCAAAAGACCTTGACCGCCCGGAGACCTCTATTGCGCAAAGTTCCCTGTTTACCGGCGCTATCCATGAGCCGCAGATGTACACGGAGCTGAAAAAGGAGATCGTTTCCGCCGACCGCATTGATATGCTGGTCTCCTTTATCAAGTGGAGCGGCTTACGCCTCATCATGGACGAGCTGCGGCAGTTTGCGCAAAGCGGCGGTGAGTTGCGCATCATCACCACCTCGTATTATAAAAGAGTAGTATTTATAGACCGCTCTCCAGCGGTATGCTACAATGTTTAGGATGCTGTGGATTGGTAATTTTCACCTACCGTAAAGACGGTTTATTGGAGGCTCCAACCACAGCC
>ENA-OPZZ01000950-OPZZ01000950.1-human-gut-metagenome-genome-assembly--contig:-NODE-950-length-20175-cov-14.546339_pt1 | contig 20175 bp, 15 predicted proteins | sample MGYA00242487_ERZ504511 | MGnify/ENA primary metagenome ERZ504511 (study PRJEB26092, sample SAMD00036241) | human gut metagenome | host: Homo sapiens | study: EMG produced TPA metagenomics assembly of... | reverse complement strand
TGGTCAGGCTGATGGCGTCCGCACCGGCGGCCTCCACAGCCTTGCACATCTCGGGGATGTTCTCGGCCTGCGGGCTCAGCTTGACCATCAGGGGCTTTTTGCAGGCAGCGCGCACCATGCGCACCACCTCACCGGCAGCTTCGGCTTTCACACCGTAGGCCATGCCGCCCACCTTGACGTTGGGGCAGGAGATGTTCAGCTCCACGATGTCCACTGCGCTTTCGCTCAGCATCGCAGCGCCTTCCACATACTCTTCCTCGCTGTGGCCGCCAAGGTTTGCAATGGCCACCGTGCCGTACTTCTGCTTCAGTTCCAGCATCTCGGGCAGCTCCACGTCAATAAAGTGCTGCACGCCGGGGTTCTGCAGGCCGATGCTGTTGATGAGGCCGGAGGGGGTCTCCCACAGGCGCTCGCCCTTGTTGCCGTACTGGCCGTGCAGGGTAAGTCCCTTGCCGGAGATGCCGCCGATCTTTGCAAAATCGGCCAGTTCCTCGTACTCCACACCGTAGCCCACGGTGCCGGATGCGCCGATGACCGGGCTGTTCATCACAAAGCCCAGCAGGTTGGTTTTCAGGTCTGCCATCAGAAGAACACCTCCGTTGCGTCAAATACAGGGCCGTTCTTGCACACGCTTTTGCCCTCGCCGCCCTTGGTTTCGCAGGTGCAGCCAAGGCAGGCACCAATGCCGCAGGCCATCTTCTTTTCCATGCTCACAAAGCAGGGGGTGCCTTTTTCCGCACACAGGCGGGCGGCGTTCTTCATCATCACGGTGGGGCCGCACACCAGCACCACGTCGTAATCGGCGGGGTCGTACAGCTGGGTGACAAAGCCATGGAAGCCCACCGCACCGGTGTCGGTGGATACTTTTACAAGGTTTGCGATGCTGCGGTACTCCTCCATGCAGTAGGGGGTGTCGCGGAAGCCAAAGAACACATCCGGCTTTGCCCCGGCAGCGGCCAGCTCGCGGGTAAGCTGGAACATGGGCGCGGTGCCGATGCCGCCGCCCACCACGGCGATCTTTTTATACTTGCTCAGGATGTCCGGCACATCAAAGCCGTTGCCCATGGGGCCGGTAAGCTGGAAGGTATCCTGCTGCTTGAGCTGTGCCAGCTTTTCGGTGCCCTCGCCCACCACCTGATACAAAAACTCGATGGTGCTGCTGTCCGGGTTCCAGCGGTGCACGCTGATGGGACGGGACAGGAAGGGGGCCTCGTCTGCGCCCCAGGAGCGCAGGGTGAAGAACTGGCCTGCGTGGGGGGCGTGGTCACGGTCCGGCCACACCACGGTCAGCAGGCGGATGTCCGGGGCAATGACCTCATTGCGCAGGACGGTGGCTTCACAGCAGGCTGCACGCATGAGCAATGGCCTCCTTCATGTTCACACACTCGTTGTAAGCGGCCTCGTCAAAGGCAGTGCCCGGCTGCTTTTTGTAAGCCAGCAGGATGCCGCGGCTGGAGTTGACCACGCCTCCGTTGCCCTTGGTCAGGTACTGGGCAATATCCTCGGCCTTGCCGCCCTGTGCGCCGTAGCCGGGGATCAGGAAGAAGCTGTCCTGATACTTTGCACGGATCTCGGTGGCTTCCTCGATGTGGGTACCGCCGATGACCAGACCGATGGAGGAGTAGCCGTGCTCGCCCATGTAGTCCTTGCCCAGCGCGTTCAGCTTGTCGCCCACCAGATCGTAGACGTGGCGGCCGTCAGCCAGCTTCTCGTACTCAAAGTCCTTGGCACCGCCGTTGGAGGTGCGGCAAAGCACGAACATACCCTTGCCCTGCTTTTCAGCATAGGGCAGATAGGGGCTGATGGAGTCCAGACCCATGTAGGGTGCCAGCGTAACGAAATCGCTCTCAAAATCGCCGGTGAAGTGACCCATGGCGTACATCTCGGCGGTCTTGGCGATATCGCCGCGCTTGATGTCCGCGATCACCGGCACACCGGCCTCGCGCACAGCCTTCAGGGTGTCGGCGTAGGCCTTCATGCCCTCCATGCCCAGCGACTCATAGTAAGCGATCTGCACCTTGTAGCAGCCGGCCACAGCCTTGGTGGCATCAATGAGCTTCTTGTTGAAGCGCACGATGTTCTCGCCCTTGGTCAGGGTGCTGTCCACAAAATCGGCAGGCAGGTAGCTGAAATCGGTGTCCAGACCCACGCACACCGGGCCGCGGGCTTCCACAGCTTCGTACAGTTTGTCCATGTTCGTCATTTGGGTGTCCTCCTGTAAGTCGTATTGTAGAATCCTCTCAGGCGCTTGCGCGCCAGCTCCCCCGAGGGGGAGCTTTTTCTCTTGAGGGCAACTGTTTCTTTTCGTGATATGCAAACTGCTTTCCGTACTCTCTGAAGCTCCCCCCTCGGGGAACTTCAGAGAGGGTTTCGTTTTTTACTCCTCAGCCTGATAGGTGATCTTACCGGCCTTGATGGTGGCAAACACCTTGCCGTAGAGCTGTGCACCGTCAAAGGGGGTGTTGTGGCTCTTGGAGTGCAGCTTTTCCTTTTCCACCGTATAGGGGGTGTCCAGATCCACCAGCACAAAGTCGGCATCGAAGCCCGGCTCCAGCTGACCCTTGGCAAGACCCAGGATCTCGGCGGGGCGGGTGCTCATCAGGTGCACCAGCAGCTCCAGCGGCAGACCCTCCTGCTTGCACAGCTTAGTGTAGCACACGCCGAAGGCGGTCTCGCTGCCCACCATACCGGCCATGCCCTTCAGCTTATCTTCCTCAGAGTGAGGTGCGTGGTCGGTGGCAATGGCGTCCACGATGCCGGTACGGATGCCCTCCACCAGCGCCTCCACATCGTCGGCGGTGCGGATGGGCGGGTTGACCCGGTAGTCGCAGGTGTCGTTGGTGAACCACAGGTGGTGGGGGGTCACCTCACAGGTGACGGGTGCGCCCCGCAGCTTTGCCATGCGGATGGCGTCCAGCGCACCCCGGGTGGACACATGGCACATGTGCAGCCGGGTCTGGTAGTACTCGCTCAGCCAGCAGTTGCGCACCGTCTCGATATCCTCGGCCAGACGGTAGTCCCACGGGCTGATCTCCATATCCTCAGCGTGGCTCATGACCGTGATGTCCTTCTGGGTGCAGATGGCAAAAGCCCGTGCCATGGTGGCGTTGTCCTGCACGCCGTGGCCGTCCTCAGTAATGAACTTCACGCTGGCGGGCAGGGTCTTGAGGTGGTCGATGCTCACGCCATCAAAGTTCTCGGTGATGGAGACGGTCTGGTTTGCATCGCACAGCCCCACCTCGGCAGCCTTCTGCTCCACCATCATGGCCTGTGCGGCAGAGGAGCAGACGGGCTTGGTGTTGGGCATCAGGTTCACAAAGGTGTAACCACCGGCGGCAGCGGCGCGGCTGCCGGTCTCGATGTCCTCCTTGTACTCAAAGCCCGGGGTGCGCCAATGGCAGTGCAGATCCACAAATGCGGGCAGCACAGTCAGCCCACCGGCATCCACCACCGTCTCGTTCTCGGCGGCAAGGGCGGAAAGATCCTGCCCTACGGCAGCGATTTTGCCATCCTTTACATAGATCTCCAGCGGCCGTCCCTCGGTGTTCACAGCGTTTGTCAGCAGCATCGCGGTTCCCTCCTGTAATGATATTTTTGTGTGTCAGGTGCCCGAAAACGGACAAAAAAAAACTTTTCCCCGCAAAGGGAAAAGCTCATTGCGCAAAAAAAGGAAACAACGAAGCCACGGCAAAACCGGACGCGAACTGCTTGTTCAGTTTCGGGTTCTGGGCGCTGCACAGCATGGTGTTTCTCCTTTTCTTGATGGTTGCGTTTTCATTCGTATTATTTTATCATAGAACCGCAAAATATGTCAATGGCTGTACGCAAAAACAGGTGTTAAAAGGTTTCTGGCATCTCTCGCCGAATTTTGGATACTCTACCCAAAACCCGAGTCACGCGGCAAAATAACTGCCATTTTGTTCCACAATCCCTAGTACAGCACTGTACTTTCGTCTCCTGCTGTGCTATTATAATACGGTAAAAGGGAGAGCCCCGCCGCGTGGGCGGGTGTTTATGGGAAAGAGAGGTTTTCCGCATGGGTTTACTTGAGGACGCGCGGAACATCCAGCGCAAGGACCCCGCCGCACGCAGCGTGCTGGAGGTAATGCTGCTGTACCCGGGATTCCACATTCTGGTGTATCACCGCATTGCGCACTGGCTGTACCAGCACAAGCACTTTTTTCTGGCACGATGGGTCAGCCAGCATGGCCGCCACCGCACCGGCATCGAGATCCACCCGGGTGCCACCATCGGCAAGTGTCTGTTTATCGACCACGGCATGGGCATCGTGTTCGGCGAGACCTGCGAGATCGGGGATAACTGCACCATCTACCACGGAGTAACGCTGGGCGGTACCGGCAAGGATACCGGCAAACGCCACCCCACCTTGGGCAACAACGTGCTTATCGGCGCAGGCACCAAGGTGCTGGGCCCGGTGTTTATCGGAGATAACGCCCGCATCGGCGCAGGCAGCGTGGTGCTGCGCAACCTGCCCGCCAACTGCACCGCCGTGGGCGTACCCGCCGAGGTAGTGCGCATCAACAACAAGGCGGTGAACCCCGCCGACGATCTGGACCAGCAGGATCTGCCGGACATCGTCTCGCAGCGGCTCACCGATCTGGACCGCCGCCTGAGCCAGCTGGAAAAGGCCGCGCAGGGCGATATCCCGCCCACTGCCGCACAGATCGCCGCCCGGCAGCGGAAATAAAAGATTCCTTTGATAAAAAGATGAGACAGGCTTCCCGGGAAGGTCGCCTGTCTCTTTTTTTGGTTGTCAGCTGCGGTTATAACACCGGCTCACCGTTTTCTTTATTGCAATACATCCGGGCATCGGCCTGCCGGATGGCCTCGGTCAAGGGCTGCACATTGCACACGCCGCCAATGCTTACCGAAAGCCGGAGCTCCGGGTGGCTGGGCACCCGCGCTGCCTGCACAGCGTTCTGCACTCGTCGGATGACGCTTTCTACGCCGTCAGGGCAGTTCTGGGGCATCAGCAGCAGAAATTCATCGCCGCCATAGCGGATCAGGATATCAGTCTGACGCAGACAGCTCTGCATGGCTGCGGCCACGGTCTGCAATGCTTCGTCTCCCACCAGATGTCCAAAGCTGTCGTTGACCGACTTGAACTGGTTCACATCGATCATCGCCACACCGCCGTGCATCTCGCCCCCGGCAAGGAACTTATCAAAATAGCGGCGGGTGTAGGCTCCGGTCAGGGGGTCTACGAAGGCGCTGCGCTCCATGCCGTTGCAGCGGTCCAGCAGCAGCCGGTGGCCGCCCATATCCAGCCAGCGGCCATCCGTCAGCCGGGTGACCATTTCCAGCATACAACCCCTGCCGCCTACCTCGATATACTTGGAAATGACAAAATAGGCTTCCTCGTCCTTGAACTCGATCTTATTCAGGATGGTCTTGCGGGCGTAGGCTTTGGCGGAGATGCAGTTTTCGCACCGGGTATCCTTGTTCCATACCATGTGGCAGTTGCCGGGCTTTTCGGTCAGGATGCCGTCACTGTCCAGCGCAAGCACCTTGCGGTGCTCCGGGTCTACCAGACGCACCACATCAAAGATGCCCTGCAGCCGCCGTAGGAACCGGGCGGGATCTTCCTCCGGGTCGATGGCGGTCAGCAGCTCTGCCTGATGCTCCACGCGGTGCTGTTCATCGGTGAGCTGCCCCAGCACGTTCACGCAGCGGCGCACCCCGGCACCGCTCCAGATGGTATGCAGCGCCATCCGGTGCAGGTGCGGCTTCCCATCTCGCTGCACCATTACCGGCAGCACCACGTCCGGCGCTTCCGGCGTGGCGCGGCTGATGGCCTTGGAAAGCTTGCGCCGATCCTGCTCGTTCAAAAAGCTGAGCCCCTTGCCCTGCGCAAAATCGGTCACCGTTTTTTGCTGCAAAGGCTCGGCATGGTAGTCATACACGGTCACGTTGCCAGCCAGCAGGTCGTAGTCGAACCGGATGCCACCGCACTGGGCGGCGTAGAAATCCGTGCGCTCCTTTTCCTGCTCCAGCAGCAGCTGGGAGTGGTTCTCCCGGGGCAGCGCCTCCCGGTGCAAAATCTCCTCGGAAAGGCGGTGGGTCTCCTGCCGGAAGCCCCTGTCCCACTCCGAGCGGGTCAGCTCGGTGCGCAGCTGCTCCGAGGACTCTCGCAGGCAGTCCAGCAGCAGCGGGTTGAAGGCGCCGCACTCGCCGTTCAGGATCATGCGCAGCGCGGTGTCGTGGTCGTAGGCGTGCTTATAGCAGCGCTCGCTGGTCAGGGCGTCGTACACGTCCGCCAGTGCCACCACCTGCGCCGCAATGGGGATCTCATCTTCTTTCAGCCGGTCAGGGTAGCCATTGCCGTCCCAGCGCTCGTGGTGCCAGCGGCAGATGGCGTGCGCCACCTGCAAAAGCGGCTCGTCCCGCGCAATCGCCTGTCCCAGATCCTGCAGCATCTGTGCGCCCGCCACGGTATGGTTCTTGATAATGGCAAACTCCTCGGCGGTCAGGCGGCCGGGCTTGTTCAGGATCTCCTCCGGGATGACGATCTTGCCGATATCATGCAGCGCAGAAGCGGTGCTGATGCGGGCGATATCGCTTTCGTCCAGCTGATAGCGGTCGGTCTTTTGCACCAACCGGTGCAAAAGCAGGTCGGTCAGGGTGCGGATGTGCAGGACATGAAGCCCGCTTTCGCTGTTGCGGAACTCCACCACATGGCTCAGGATGCTGATCATCAGCACGCTGTTGTGCTCTTTTTCGTACACCTGATCGGTAACAAGGCGGGTGAGCCGCTTTTGCTTGGCGTACAGCATGAGGATATTCTTCACCCGGCGCAGGATCATAATCCGCTCGAAGGGGCGGCGGATATAGTCTGCCACACCCAGATCATAGGCACGCTCAATGTTGGCGGTATCCTCTGCCGCCGAGATGACGATGACCGGGATCTCGTCCAGCCATGCATGATACTTCATCACCCGCAGCACGTCAAAGCCATCCATGCCCGGCATCATCAGGTCCAGCAGCAGCAGGGAGATATCCGTGCGCTGCCGCATCAGTTCCACTGCCGCTGCGCCGTCCTCTGCTTCCAGATAGTCATAGCCATCGCCCAGTATCTCCTTGAGCAGGGCACGGTTGATCTCGGAATCATCCGCGATCAGGATCTTCGGTTTCTCGTTCATGGCCATGTTTCTCCTTTTGCGGCGCATCCTTCTGCCCCGGCTTTGTTCCGGGCACACCGTCCGCACTGACTGGATGTAATAGGTTTTCCCTAGCATCCACTTTATTGCATTCATTTATACTTTACTGGATTTTACAGCAAAATGCAAGGCTGCGTGCAACATTTTCTGCCATTTTCCGGTATTTTCTGCAAACGTTTTCATTCCCGGTTGTATAAATGCAATTCAATTTTTACAGTACCCTTTGCAAACGTTGTTCGAAAGCAAGCCGTTTGTCGTTACAGCCCTTCCTGTGAAAATGCGGTTGCCGCGCTCCGCAGAGCGCGGCAACCGCGAAATATAAACCTTATTTCCGCTGACGATGCGCAAAGCAAAGCGGAGCGCATTTTAAATCGTTCCACGCAGAAAGAAAAAGGACTGCTGCGCAAAAAACGCAACAGTCCTTTTAAGATTCATTCTTGGGGCATCATGGCATCAAACCATCCCATCAGCTCCGCAGCCATCTGTTCCAGCCGGGTCTCCGGCTGCCATGCAGGCTGTGCAGGCTCCGGGGGCAGTGCCTGTTCCGGGGCGCAGAGGCTTTCTTCCGTTTCCGGTGCAGGCTGTTCCGGTGCAGCCTCGCACTGCGGCACAGCCTCGGGGGCGGTGTCCGGCTGCGCAGGTGTTTCCGGGGCGGTCTGCTGCATGGCGGCAAGAGCAGCCTCGGCTCTGCGGCAGGCGGCTTCGGCCTTTTCTGCCCGGGCATTGGCCTGTTCCAGCTGCTCCCACGCCTGCTCACAGGCGGCTTCCAGCTCTGCATTATCGTGCTTGAGGGCAAGCAGGGTGCGCTCAAAGGCGAACATCCGGGTCTGATACCGGCGCACCTCGGCGCGTGCCGCAGCCAGCTTGCGGCTCAGCTGCTCTGCCTGTGCCCGGGCGCTTTCCGCCTGTGCTGCGGCAGATGCCTGTACAGCGACCTGCCGGGCAAATTGTCCGCGCAGGGCACCGGTCTCCCGCTCTGTCTGCACCATGATGCCCTCCCATGCACACCTTGCACGGGGCTTTCGCTGACCGCATGGGCGCAGCTGCCAGCCCCATTGTAGCCTGTAATTACTTCCGCTTGTTCAGGATGGCCAGCAGCTCGTCGTAGTAACGATTGTCGCTGCTTTCCTCTTCCACGGTCTTCTTTTCAGCCGGAGCAGCAGCCGGGGCGGCATTGGATGCCGGAGCCGCAGCTGTGCCGGTATCGCTGCTGAACACCGCAGTGGGCACAGACTGTGCACCGCCCATGGCGTTGTTAATGCTGTTGCGCAGGTCGCTGGCGCTCTTGTTGTCAAAGCCGGTGGCCACAACGGTCACGCGCATCTCATCGGACAGGTTCTCATCAAAGGCAGTACCCCAGATGATGTTTGCATCGGGATGTGCGCTCTGGGTGATGAGGCCTGCGGCGGTCTCCACGTCCTCCAGACCGATGTCCGGGCTGGAAGTGATGTTGATGATAACGCCGTGTGCACCGGCGATGCTGGTCTCCAGCAGCGGGCTGGAGATAGCAGCCTTGGCGGCGTTCTCGGCCTTGCCTGCACCCTTGGCGCTGCCCACGCCCATGTGGGCGTAGCCGGCATCCTTCATGATGGAGCGCACGTCGGCGAAGTCCAGGTTGATGAAGGCGGGCACGTTGATCAGGGCAGAGATGGACTCAACGCCCTGACGCAGCACGTTGTCGGCAGCCTGGAAGGCATTCATCAGGGTGATCTTTTCTTGGCTGATCATCTTCAGGCGCTCGTTGGGGATGACGATCAGGCTGTCAACGTGCATCAGCAGGTTGGCAATGCCCTGCTCGGCCAGACCCATCTTGCGCTTGCCCTCAAAGGAGAAGGGCTTGGTAACGATGCCGACGGTCAGGATGCCCAAATCGTGTGCCACCTCGGCCACAACGGGTGCCGCACCGGTGCCGGTGCCGCCGCCCATACCGGCGGTGATAAAGACCATCTGGGAGCCCTTGAGGGCGTTTGCGATCTCGTCCTTGCTTTCTTCAGCGGCGCGCTGGCCGATCTCCGGGTCTGCACCCGCACCGCGACCCTTGGTCAGCTTGGAACCCAGCTGCACCTTGACCGAGGCATGGTTCTTAGCCAGTGCCTGCTGGTCAGTATTCATTGCGATGAACTCCACGCCCTGCAGGCCATCGCTCACCATGCGGTTCACAGCGTTGCCGCCGCCGCCGCCCACACCGATCACCTTGATCGTCGTAACGTTTTCGTCCAGTTCTTCATCGAGCATCAATGCCATAACTTTGTCCTCCATCGGATTTTTATGTGGAACTGCGCAAATGCCGCACAGAAATTATCATACGATATTTATATAACTGTATCGTATCATTTTTTTGCTCCGATTGCAAGACAAAATTGCTTTTTCGTGGGTGTTTTTTTCACAACCCCACTCCGGGCGGGTATTTCCTGCCAAATCTGTGCGCCCAGCCCCGCCAAAAGCCGGTCAAGGTCTGCATATCCGCGCCGGACAAACTCCACCCCGCCAAGGCGGCTGCTGCCCCGGGCAGCCAGCGCCGCAAGCGCCAGCGCCGCCCCGCCCCGCAGGTCCGGTGCAGTCAGCTTTGCCCCGCGCAGCGTCCCGCCCGGCTGCACATACAACGTGCGCTCTGCCACCCGGACGTCGCACCCAGCGCCGCAAAGCCCTCGGCACAGGCAAAACGATTTTCAAACACCCTGTCCTGCAGGCAGCTTTCCCCCTGTGCGCAGAGCATCACCGCCGCCAGCAGCGGGGCGGCGTCCGTGGCAAGGCCCGGGTAGGGTGCTGTGTGCACGTTTCCCGCGCCGCGCAGTGCCCCGAACCGCGAAATGGCGGCAGCATCGCGTGCCCGCTCTACGGTGCAGCCCATTTGTTCCAGAATTTCCAGCAGCGGGGCATACAGCCCGGGTGCGCAGCCCGCCAGTTCTACCCTGCCGCCCGCCGTTGCCGCCGCGCAAGCCAGCGTGGAGGCGATGATGCGGTCTGCCACCGGCATGAAGGTGCAGCCCGCAAGGCAGCGCCTTCCCTGCACCCGGATGGTGTCGGTGCCCGCGCCCTCCACGCAGCCGCCGCAGGCGTTGAGAAAGGCGGCAAGATCCGCGATCTCCGGCTCTTTTGCAGCGCCATGCAGCACGGTCTGTCCCTGCGCCGTGGCGGCGGCCAGCAGCAGCGTCTCGGTAGCGCCCACACTGGGGAAGGCAAGACAGATCTCCGCGCCCCGCAGCCCCGCCGGGGCGTACAGCGTAAGCTGTCCGGGCGCTGCGGGCAGCTGCCGCACGCTCATCTGCGCCAGCCCCTGCAAATGCAGGTCGATGGGTCTTGCCCCAATACGGCAGCCCCCGGGCAGTACGGTGCTTACCCGCCCCAGCCGCGCCAGCAGCGGCGCACAGAACAGGATGGACGCCCGCATCCGGCCTGCGGCCTCCGGTGCAAGGTCGGTGCGCATAGGCTGTCCCTGCACCACCAGTTCTGTGCCCTGCCAGCCCGCTGTGCAGCCCACGCCCCGCAGCAGGGCAAGACAGTCCTCCACATCGGTCAGGCGCGGCACATTTTGCAGCCGCACCGGCCCGCTGCATAGCAGCGCAGCTGCCAGCAGCGGCAGCACACTGTTTTTGGCCGCAGGCACTTCCACCCTGCCCTGCAAAGGCCGTCCGCCTGTAATAATCCAATCCCCAGCCATGCCAAGACCCCCGTTCTGCAAAAGATACCCCATGGTATGCAAAACGAGGGTCTTTGGTCAACAAAATGCGCCGGAAACGGCTTTCCCGCAGTCTGCGGGATTTGTCCGGTCATTTGTCCGTTTTTTTTCGCATTTCCGCGCCGCTCCTGCCCTGCCGCGGCAGGAAATGCAGCCTTTCATCAGCTTTCGCCCCGGGACACCGAAAGCACGATGCCCATCTCGCCCAAAAGCATCATCAGGCTGGTGCCGCCGGAGGAGAAAAAGGGCAGGCTGATGCCGGTGTTTGGGATGGTGTTGGTGACCACCGCGATGTTCAGCACCGCCTGCAGCGCCACCTGCACCACAAAGCCCACCACCAGCAGTGCCCCGAAACGGTCCGGTGCATAGGCCGCCAGTGTGATGCCCCGCCACAGCAGCGCGCTGAACAGCAGAATGACCGCACACGCGCCCAGAAAGCCCAGTTCCTCGCAGAGGATGGAAAAGATGAAGTCGTTCTGGGGCTCGGGCACGAACAGATGCTTCTGGCGGCTGTTACCCAGCCCCAACCCCGCCGCCCCGCCAGAGCCGATGGCATACAGGCTCTGGATGGTCTGGTGTCCGTCCCCCAGCGGGTCGGCAAAGGGGTCGAGCCACGAGTTGAGCCGGTCGGCGGCGTAGGGCACCAGCTCCGGCATCAGTACGATGGCTGTACCGATGGCGGCAGCGCCGCCCGCCCCTGCCAGCATGAACCACCGCAGCCCGGTGCCGCCCACGAACATGAGCACCGCGCCGATGCTCAAGATCAGCACCGTGCCGGAAAGGTGGGGTTCCAGCAGCATAAGCACCGCCACCACCCCCAGCACCAGCGCAAAGGGCACTACCCCTACCGCAAAGCTGCCCATGCGGTCGTGGTTCAAAGCGATGATGTGAGCAAACACCAGTACCACCGCAAATTTGGCGATCTCGCTGGGCTGTAATGTACCCAGCCCCGGCAGTACCAGCCAGCGCTTGCAGCCGTTATATTCCGGCATGAACAGCACCGCCGTCAGCAGCACCAGCGAGAGCGCCAACAGCGGCCACGCAAGCTTGTGATAGATATGGTAGTCCACCCGGCTGGCCATCCACATGGCCCCCAGCCCCATGGCGGCGTACAGCAGCTGCGGCCGCACATAGGCAAAAGCGTCCTGCCGCCGGTACAGTGCCACCGCGCTGCTGGCGCTGCACAGCATCACCAGCCCAAAAGCTACCAGCGTGAGCACCAGCACCAGAAAAGGCAGGTCCATGGGCGGCAGCGGCCGCAGCAGCCCTTTGCGGGCAGCAGTTCTGTGCAATCCCGGTCACCTCCGTTTCTGTTATTGTACGCGGATGCGGGGGCGGTTAGTCATACGCACCGCCCCCGGGCGCATAAACTGCCCGCAAAGGGGGTGCTGCCATGTGCGGCTCAAAACCCACAGACGCCCTGCGCACCCTGCCGGAGCGGGCGTTCCGTCTGCGGGCACGGCTTATTGCGGTGGGGCTGTGCGCCGTCTGCTTTGCAGGGCTCATCGGGCGGCTGTTCTGGCTGCAATTATGCACCGGCGGCTGGTACACCCAGCGGGCGCTGGGGCAGCAGCTGCGAGACACCGTTGTGCCCGCCGACCGGGGCAAGATATACAGTGCCGACGGCGCGCTGCTTGCCGCCAACAGCAGCTGCTGGACCCTGCGCGCCAGCCCCCGGGAGATGCCGGAGGAAAAGCTTGCCCTTGCCGCCAAGGGGCTTGCGGAGATTCTGGAGCTGGACGAGGCCAAGCTGCTGGAAAAGTTCAGCGACCGGCGCGCGAACGACTGCCTTTTGCGCTACCGGGTGGAGCGGGAAACTGCCGATGCCGTGCGGGATTTCTGCGCAGAGAACGGCATTACCGGCTTGCGCATCAATCAGGACTCCAAACGCTGGTACCCGCAGGGAGAGTTTTTGGCCTCGGTGCTGGGGTTTACCAATGTGGACAACGCCGGGGTCAGCGGGCTGGAACTGAAATACAACGACACCCTTACCGGGCAGAACGGAGTGGTGCTGACCGCCGTGAATGCTTGGGGCTACACGCTGGCGCAGAGCTACGAGACCGAGCTTGCCCCCGTGGAGGGCAGCGGGCTGCGGCTGACCATCGATGCAAATATTCAACATTATCTTGAAAATGCGTTGAATTATGCGGTGCAGGAGCACCATGTAGCCGCCCGCAGCGTGGGCATCGTGATGGAGGTGAACACCGGGGCAGTGCTGGCCATGGCTACCACCCCGGCCTACGACCCCAACCAGCCCCGGGTCATCGCCGATAAGGCCGCACGCGCTGCCGTGGACGCCCTTTCCGGCAAAGAGCGCGCCGCCGCCCTGCAGCTGGCGCAGCAGACCCAGTGGCGCAACAAGGCGGTGAGTGACTTATACGAGCCGGGCAGCGTGTTTAAGCTCATCACCTGCGCGGCGGCGCTGGATGCCGGAGCCATTACCCGGCACTCCACCTTTTACTGCGGAGACTCTATCTCGGTGGCGGGCACGCGGTTCCACTGCGCCAACCACAAGCGCCACGGCAGCCAGACCGTGACACAGGCACTGGAAAACTCCTGCAACCAGAGCTTTATCCAGATCGGGGCGCGGCTGGGCAAGCAGGCTTTCTGCGATTATTTTGCCGCCTTCGGCCTGCGGGAACCCACCGGCATCGACCTGCCCGCCGAGCCGAAAAAGAGCCTGTACTACACCGCCGACCGCATGGGGCCGGTAGAGCTGGCCTCCTGCGCCTTCGGGCAGAGCAGTAAGATCTCGTATCTGGAAATGGCTGCCGCCGTCTGCGCGGTGGTGAACGGCGGCAAGCTGATGCAGCCGTATCTGGTCTCGGATATTCTTGCGCCGGACGGCAGCGTTTTGCAGCACAACCAACCGGTCTGCAGGCGGCAGGTCATCCAGCCCGCCACCTCTGCCACCATGCGGGAGATGATGGAGGCAGTGGTGCTGTACGGCGGCGGGCGCAACGCGCAGATCGCGGGCTACCGGGTGGGCGGCAAAAGCGGCACCAGCCAAAAGCTGGACAGCGCCGACGAGAAGGCGCGCATTGCCAGCTTTGTGGCGGTAGCGCCCATCAATGACCCGCAGTTTTTGTGTCTGGTCTGTCTGGATGAGCCACACAGCTGGACCACCGCCGGCGGCAGTCTTTCAGCACCGGTCTGTGCCGAGGTGCTGGAGCAGACGCTGGTGTACAAAGGCGTCCCCCGGGCAGCAGACACCGGCAGCGCAGACGCGCAAGCCGCTGCCCTGCCCGCTGATGGGGACAGCTTTGACGGGGCGTGACGGCAAACGGCAGTTGCAGCTTTGCTGCCAGAGAAACTTTCTACTTGCTCAAGCGTGCAGGGACGCTCCGCTGGGCCAGAGGCAGGGAGGGGTGTTCCGACTCCCCCCTCCCTACCTCTGGACTCCACCCACCCCGCAACGGGCCAAGGGCTGCTCGCCCTTGACAATCCTAAAGAAGAAGTCGAAGCACAAAAAAGCTAGCGCTGCGCCAGTCGGCGCTATCGCTTTAACGCTTTTTCGCTTCTCCATTTAAAGCCCCTCAGTCGCTGCGCGACAGCTACCCCCCCCCGGGAGCGAGCGCTTGCCCGCAGCGCCGCGCTTTCACAGAAAGCGGCGCTGCAAATGCCGTTTTCCTCTACGACCCCACCTGTGGAAATGGGGTTCTGAAAAGCCCGCAGGCTTTTCAGAACCCCAAAATTAAAAATATTCTTTCCGCTGAACATGGCTAGAGCGCAGCGGAAGCCATTCTAAATCGTCTTACCCCCGGTTCGCTTTCTCGATCAGGGTGCGGATGTGGTGCGCAAGCATCTCCACAGCGGTGCTGTTCTCACCGCCGTTGGGCACAATGATGTCCGCGTTGCGCTTGCTGGGCTCTACAAAGGCTTCGTGCATCGGCTTGACCGTGTGGTAAGGTACTGGTCTATCACGCTGTCCAAGCTGCGCCCGCGCTCCTTTACGTCCCGCAGAATGCGCCGCAGGATGCGCTCGTCCGCGTCCGTGTCCACGAAGATCTTGTAGTCGAACAGGGCGCACAGTTCCGGCTCTACAAAGGGCAGAATGCCCTCCACGATCAGCACCGGGGCGGGCTCGATGTGCTGCACCTCGTTGCTGCGGTTATGGTTGGAGTAATCGTACACCGGGCAGTCGATGGCGCGGCCTGCCTTCAACTCCTGCAAGTGGTAGATGAGCAATGCGTTGTCGAAGGCGTCCGGGTGGTCGTAGTTCAGCTTGCAGCGCTCTTCAAAGGGCAGCTCGTCGTGACGCTTGTAGTAGCTGTCGTGGGAGATCAGCCGCACCTCGTCCTCCCCAAAGCGCTCCTTCAGCCGCAGTGCAAGGGTGGTCTTGCCGCTGCCCGAGCCGCCCGCGATGCCAATGATCAGGTTGTTCATAATGCAAACTCCTTCTGTACAAAATCTGCCGGTTTCTGTGGAAAAACCGGCCGGAATGGATTATAATAGACTTGTATATGCTCTGTTGCCGCCCGGCAGCAGTTCTTCCCCTTTATCATAGCACAAAATGTGTCATTTGGACAGGGCTTGCAGGCTATCCTCCGACACATTCCAAAAAAAGGACGGTCAAAATGTCAAAAGAAACATTGCAGCACACCATGAGAAGCAAGGTCCGGGTATTTGAGGACGGCGGCATCCGTCTGCTCCGTAAAGGCCAGAAAGGGCTCATCCATGCCATCTTCAGCCGCTTTGGGCTGGTGCTGGTACTGCTGGTGCTGCAATTCGGGGCGCTCTTCAGCCTGATGCGCTGGTTCAGTAACCTGCTGCCCCACTACTTGGGCGGCACCTTGCTGGTCACGGCGGCCATGATGGTCTACCTGCTCAATCAGGACATGAACAACAGCGTGCGCATCCCGTGGCTGGTGGTCACGGCGCTTGCCCCGGTGCTGGGCGTGCTGCTGTTCTGCTACACCAAGGAGGATGTCGGTCACCGGATGCTCAAAAAGCGCCTGCTGGAGCTGGAGGGGCAGACCCGCGGCCAGCTGGCGCAGGACAAAAAGGCGAGCACGGCGCTGGACGCGGACTGCCCCGGCGCGGCCTCTCTGGCGCAGTATCTGCGCGGACGGGGCGGCGGCTTCCCGGTGTACGAAAACACGCAGGTGACCTATTTCCCCAGCGGAGAAGCCAAGTTTGCCGCGCTGCTGCCCCAGCTGGAAAGCGCCACCCAGTACATTTTTCTGGAATACTTCATCATTGACGAAGGGCTGATGTGGGGGCGCATTCTGGAAATTCTGGCACGCAAGGCCGCGCAGGGCGTGGATGTGCGGGTGATGTATGACGGCACCTGCGAGTTCTCCACCCTGCCCCGGGACTACCCCAGACGGCTGGAAGCGCTGGGTATCCGCTGCAAGGTGTTTGCGCCGGTCACGCCCTTTGTTTCCACCCACTACAACTACCGCGACCACCGCAAGATTCTGGTCGTAGATGGCCGCGTGGGCTTTACCGGCGGCGTGAATCTGGCCGACGAGTACATCAACCACATTGAAAAATACGGCCGCTGGAAGGACGCCGCTGTCATGCTGGAAGGCGAGGGCGTGCGCACCATGACCGCCCTGTTTTTGCAGATGTGGAGCATCCAGCGGGAGCCGGAGTTTGCGCAGTTCCTCACCCACCCCCTCCCAGAAACGCAGGCAAAGGGCTTTGTCATCCCCTACGGGGACTGCCCGCTGGACGGCGAGCGTGTAGGCGAGATGGTGTACATCGACCTGCTCAACCGCGCCCGGCACAGCGTACATATCATCACGCCCTACCTCATTCTGGACGGCGAGCTGGAGACCGCCCTGCGCTTTGCCGCCGAGCGCGGCGTGGATGTGCATCTGATCCTGCCCGGCAAGCCGGACAAGGCATTTGCCTATGCGCTGGCCAAGACCCATTACCTGCCGCTGCTGTCCTCCGGTGTGAAGATCAGCGAGTGGACCCCCGGCTTCACCCACGCCAAGGTGATGATCATGGACGGGCAGGAGGCCGTTGTGGGCACCATCAATCTGGATTACCGCAGCCTGTACCACCACTTTGAAAACGCGGTCTGGATGCGCGGCGTGGACTGCCTGCCCCGCATTGAGGCAGATTTTCAGGATACGCTGGCGCAGTGCCGCACGGTGGAACCCACCCGCCAGAGCATCTGGCAGGGTAAAAAGCTTCTGCATCTGGTGGGCATAGTGCTCAAGTTCATCGCCCCGCTGATCTAAACGAAAAACGCCCCGGAAACGCTGTCAAACGTTTCCGGGGCGTTCTTTGCTTATGCTTTTGCGCCTGCCGGCACTCTTCCCTTTTTCAGCGTGGAGGGCATCGCCTTCAACGGGTCACCCACCACATGATGATAGACCTCCTCGTAACGGTCCAGCATCACGTCGTACTCAAAATTGGTATGGATGTACTGTATCTGCTGCTGCCGCATTGCGTCCGGGTACTCCTGTGTACATTCCCGCTCCAGCGCCCGGGCAAGATCATCCGTATCCTCCGGTTTGAAGGCCGCGCCGTAAATGTCGGTCACGACCGTATTCTCGGGGATATCGCTCACCAGACACCGTGCGCCGATGGACAGTGCCTCCAGCAAAGATAGAGAAAGCCCCTCGGTGTGGCTGGGCAAAACGAACAGCCCGCAATTGCTGTAAAGCTCCTTCAGCGGGTCGCCCACCACATAGTCGGTCATGATGATATTGGGGTCATTCTGTACCTGCTGCTGTACTGCTCTGCAATATTCGCTGTCATCCAGCGGGCCGACCAGTACAAGCTTTTTCCCTGTCTTGGCCTTGCGGTAGCCCTCCACCAGATCCAGCGTGCCCTTTTCCGGCGAGATGCGCCCCACATACAGGATGTACTCTCCCCGCACTGTACATACGGTGTGCTTGCCGAATATCTTAGCGATCAGCAGCGGTACGCTGGGTCCGATGGCGTGGTAATGGAGCACATCATAGCCACGGAACAGCGCATCAAAAGTCGCCAGAAAAGAGTAGATCGTGGCATTCAGTGCAGGCTTTTGCAGGGTAAATACTCGCCGCGCGTGAACGCCGTCCACATCGTACACATTATGGTGCTTTTCCAAGCCGCGGTTATACACGGTAACGTCATAGCCTCGTTCCACCAGACTTCTGGCCAGCCCGCCAACCATGACCTCTACACCGCCCGAGCGACTCGGAAAATCCTTGTGCCCGATCATCGCCACCTTCACCGCAACTACTTCCTTCCGTTCTGTAATACATCTCCATAGCATCACTTAGCCGCAACTAATTTCCATGAAATATTTTAATAAAATATGAATTTTCAGTTATATCTTGCTCTATTTGTAGGAATTTTATCTTTTACACACTAAAAAACGCTTCAGGAAATTCCTGAAGCGTTTCTCTAAGTCGGCGACTACCTATTTTCACAAGCCGTTTCCAGCTAACTATCTTCGGCACAAGTAAGCTTAACTTCTGTGTTCGGAATGGGAACAGGTGGAACCTTACCGTCATCGACACCGACCGATCTGACTGAATCAGCATAACACATTTCTGTGTATCTGTCCAGTATTTCTTAGAAGGACGTGCCTTCAAAACTGAATAATCACTGCTAACATTTTTTCGTTGACTTAAAAGTCTCAAGCGAATTGTGGTCAAGCCCTCGACCTATTAGTACACGCTTGCTGAATGGATCGCTCCACTTACACATCGTGCCTATCAACCTTGTAGTCTTCAAGGGGTCTTACTTGTTTGAAACAATGGGATATCTTATCTTTGGGTCGGCTTCACGCTTAGATGCTTTCAGCGTTTATCCGATCCGTACATAGTTGCCCAGCTATGCCCTTGGCAGAACAACTGGTGCGCCAGAGGTACGTCCGCTCCGGTCCTCTCGTACTAGGAACAGCTCCCATCAAATATCCTGCGCCCACGACAGATAGGGACCGAACTGTCTCACGACGTTCTGAACCCAGCTCGCGTACCGCTTTAATTGGCGAACAGCCAAACCCTTGGGACCGAATACAGCCCCAGGATGCGATGAGCCGACATCGAGGTGCCAAACCTCCCCGTCGATGTGGACTCTTGGGGGAGATCAGCCTGTTATCCCCAGGGTAACTTTTATCCGTTGAGCGATGGCATTTCCACTCACATACCACCGGATCACTAACTCCAACTTTCGTTACTGCTCGACCCGTCAGTCTCGCAGTTAGGCTCGCTTCTGCGTTTGCACTCTTTTGCTTGATTTCCGTTCAAGCTGAGCGAACCTTTGAACGCCTCCGTTACTCTTTAGGAGGCGACCGCCCCAGTCAAACTGCCCACCTAACAATGTCCCCCGCCTTGATTCAAAGGCGCAGGTTAGAATTCCAATATCGCAAGGATGGTATCCCAACGGCCACTCCACAAAAGCCAAAGCTCTTGCTTCCCAGTGTCCCATCTATCCTGTGCATGCAACATCGAAACCCAATATTAGGCTACAGTAAAGCTCCATGGGGTCTTTCCGTCTTGTCGCGGGTAACCGGCATCTTCACCGGTACTACAATTTCGCCGGGCGGGCTGTCGAGACAGTGCCCAAATCATTACGCCTTTCATGCGGGTCAGAACTTACCTGACAAGGAATTTCGCTACCTTAGGACCGTTATAGTTACGGCCGCCGTTCACTGGGGCTTCGATTCAATGCTTGCACATCTCCTCTTAACCTTCCAGCACCGGGCAGGCGTCAGCTCGTATACGTCATCTTTCGATTTAGCACAAACCTGTGTTTTTGGTAAACAGTTGCTTGGGCCGATTCTCTGCGGCTCCATCTCTGGAGCACCCCTTCTCCCGAAGTTACGGGGTCAATTTGCCGAGTTCCTTAACAACCCTTCTCCCGTTGGCCTTAGAATCTTCTTCCTACCTACCTGTGTCGGTTTGCGGTACGGGCACCGCAGAAATACACACAGCTTTTCTCGCCATCTTCCATCCCGGACTTCGGTACTAATTTCCCTCGATCGCTACCGGAACCAACACCCGGCTCCGAGACTTCAAATGTGTCCCTGTGTTTAACTCTTTTGGTGGTGACGGAATCTCTACCGTCTGTGCATCGGCTACGCCGTTAGGCCTCACCTTAGCTCCCGACTAACCTGGAGCGGACGAACCTTCCTCCAGAAACCTGAGGCTTTCGGCCATGCAGATTCTCACTGCATTCGCGCTACTCATTCCGGCATTCTCACTTCTATACACTCCACAGCCGCTTGCGCTACTGTTTCACCGCGTATACAACGCTCCCCTACCCAATACATTGCTGTATTGCCTAAGCTTCGGTGTCAGGTTTAGCCCCGTTAAATTCTCCGCGCAAAGACGCTCGACCAGTGAGCTATTACGCACTCTTTGAATG
>ENA-OPZZ01000949-OPZZ01000949.1-human-gut-metagenome-genome-assembly--contig:-NODE-949-length-20177-cov-4.453067_pt1 | contig 20177 bp, 16 predicted proteins | sample MGYA00242487_ERZ504511 | MGnify/ENA primary metagenome ERZ504511 (study PRJEB26092, sample SAMD00036241) | human gut metagenome | host: Homo sapiens | study: EMG produced TPA metagenomics assembly of... | reverse complement strand
ACTATACCATTGGGAACAGATTCATTCACCTTCTCCGAGGGGAGAGGAGAATTACACGGTTTGAAATTGGACTGGAAAAGATTTGTGAGCGAACAGTTACAGGACTTTTGTAGAGAAGAGATTCGAGCTGTTAAAACATATTCGGATCTTCCAGTTACAACAAACATGATGATGTATTTTTCACCATTGGATTATGATAAATGGGCAGAGGAGTTGGATGTGATTTCTTGGGACTCTTATCCGAGTTGGCATACAAAAGAAGATGAAGTACCGATTGCTGTGTGGGCAGCCTTTATGCATAACCAGATGAGAGGATTTCAGAAGAAGCCATTTTTGATGATGGAATCAACACCATCACTTGTGAATTGGGATGAGGAAAATAATGTAAAAAGACCGGGGATGAATTACTTATCTTCAATGCAGGCAATTGCGTTAGGTTCGAATAGTGTTCTTTATTTTCAATGGAGAAAAAGCAGAGGATCGAGTGAAAAGTTTCATGGAGCGGTTGTTGATCATGATGCGTCAGAAAAGAATAGAGTTTTTCAAGAAGTTGCTTGGATTGGCAAAGATCTAGAAAAGCTAAGCAGTCAAATACTAAGTACATGTAATAGAGCGAAGGTAGCTATTATTATGGATTGGGAAAATTGGTGGGCTCTTTCTGACGCACAAGCAATATCGAGAAAATTTGATTATACGGAAGAACTTTTAAAATATTATCGGGTTTTTTGGGGAAAAAGGAATTGAAGTTGATATAATTTCCATGGATCGAGAGTTGTTAGATTATCAGCTTGTGGTTGCTCCGACCTTGTACTTGTATAAAAAAGAGTATATTCATAAAGTAGAAGCATACGTGGAAGCAGGTGGAATATATGTAACAACTTATTGGAGTGGAGTAGTAAATGAAACAGATTTATGTTTTATTGGAGAGAGACCACATGAGAGATTGCTAGGATTATCAGTTGATGAGATTGATGTGGGGAATGAATATTTTCCAAATACTTTCTCCTATAAAGACGGTGTATATAAAGCCGGTGTGTTAAGAGAAGTTGTGACACTTCAAACTGCAAAGCCGTTGGGAACATACTTGCAAGATTACAATGTAAATACTCCAGCAATTACAGAAAATGCGTATGGCAAAGGAAAAGCTTACTATGTTGTTGTTCAACCAGATCTGGAATTTTTGAAAGAATTTTTGGGCGATGTAATTGAGGAAGCAAATGTGGAAGCAAATTTGACGGAAACATTACCTTATGGAGTTACTGTTTCAAAAAGAAGTGGAAAAGAACAGAAAGATGATGTATATTTTCTTCAGAATTTTAACAGACATCCTGTGAAGATGGTTTTGAATGAATGTTATACAAATTTGATTACTGATGAAATCCTTACAGGTTCAATAAAACTGCAAACATATCAATGTATTGTGATGCAAAAGAAATAAGATTCCGTAATAGGGAGGAACTCACATTGAAATCAAAGGCAAAGACATTTTTAATTGATATTTTACTTGATATTGTAGGTGGTTGTTTCATTGCGATTGGAGTCTATAATTTTGCAGTGGCATCTGGATTTCCGGTAGCAGGTATATCAGGTATTGCAATCGTGTTTTATTATTTTTGGAAAATTCCAATTGGTACAATGACGACAATTTTGAATATTCCAATTATTTTAATTTGTTACAAGTTGTTGGGAAAACAATTTTTTTTAAGATCAATAAAGACAATGTTAATTTCTAATATACTGATGGACTGGGTTGTTCCATTGTTTCCAATTTACCAAGGTGATATGATGTTATCCTGTATTTGTATGAGTGTATTCTCAGGAATCGGATATGCATTAATTTACATGAGAGATACCTCTACAGGTGGAGCAGATTTTGTTTTGATGGCAATACACAAGGCAAAGCCACATATTTCTGTAGGAAAAATTATCATTGTTATGGATTTTATTATTGTAATTATTGGTGGAATTCTGATGCATGGAAACATTGATAAGATTATTTATGGATTAATTGGAACGTATATTCTATCATTTGTCGTAGATAAGCTAATGTATGGCGTTGATGCTGGAAAACTTGCTTTGATTGTAACAGAAAAGGGACCACAAATTGCGGCAAAAATTGATGAGCTATCACAACGAGGGGCAACTTTGATTAAGGCAGAAGGAAGTTATACAGGACGTGAAAAAGAAGTATTAATGTGTGCATGTAACAATAAAGAAATGCATACGATTCAAGAAGCTGTAAAGAAAGTAGATTCATCCGCGTTTCTTGTTACAATGGAATCGAATGAAGTGCGTGGAAAAGGATTCAAGCCAATATAATATAAAAATTAAGAAGTTCTAGAGCGTGTCTGAAAAAGGCTTTTCGTGAGCTGCGAGTCTCAGTTTGTGGGAGATTTTATCCGAATGAGGGCGGCGTAGCGGGCTACGGCAACCGAATGAGGGTAAAATATACCGCAAAGTGGGGCTTGCAGATTGCGGAAATGATTTTTCAGACACGCTCTAGCATGGATCGGTATAAGATTGGATCCGGAACATTATCTTTGATTATGGAACGTTATCACGCGGGAGGAATTCCGATTGAAGAACTCCAGATGATGCCGCCAAAAGAGGTGGAATTACTTTTTTATCCTCAGAAAAATATTAAAAAGAAGGATATTCCACTTCCAGATTTCCAGTACTACTATGATAGGATTCATGCCCCAAACAGTCGAGTAAATATCTCTTACTGCTAATGTTTATGAAATGTTCTGTGAACAGAGAAAAATCTGGCTTTCGATGAAAAAAGATCCGGATTTTGAAGTTGATGGGTATAAGAATTTTATCTTTTTATCAAAAACAACAGGGAGAAATCTGTATCCTGTTAACATCAGGAAAACTCTACAACGAATAGTTAATATGAATGATACCAGAGAAATACAGCTTCCCAATATTTCGCCACACATATTACGCCACACGACATGTACAAGATATGCAGAAGCAGGAATGGATATCAAAACCAATCAGTATTTGCTCGGACAAAGTGATGTAAAAACGACAATAAAAGTATACAACCATGTAGATATGGAAAGAACAAAACGTGAGCTTGCGCGGGTTGAAAAATGGGAAAAAGATAATGCCGATGGTTACACCAAAATTTACACCAATTTGCAGTAATCATATAAAGAGTAGTGTAGATTTATGTGGATATTACACAAAATCATTGTGAAAAACAGCTAAAAAATATACTTGTATGCAGACTTATAATGAGTTATAATGAACAGGAATTTAAGGATAATTCTTCGGGGCGGGGTGTGATTCCCCACCGGCGGTATAGTCCGCGACCCATGGAAACATGGCTGAACCGGTGCGATTCCGGTACCGACAGTATAGTCTGGATGAGAGAAGAGTGCAGCGTGTGTAAGCGTAAAATATAGATTTTCTGATTTTATATCAGGAAAGAAAAAGCACAGAGAGAACACCCCGGAAAGGATTTACTTTCCGGGGTTTTTTTACGCGAGCAACGAGCCAAAGTCCGTGCCTGCACGAGACCTTGGCGACTGCCGCGATAACTTGAGAAACTCGCGAAGCGTGTTTCTCATAGTTTTGTGTCAGGCTGCAGAAACCGGGAATTTCCTTTTGAGAAAGAAAGGAGATTGAAGAAAATGAACAACACAACAACAAAAGCAGCAGAGACTGCAAAAAAGGCCGGAACTACGAGAAATACAGGTGTCAGAACCATGGTGCAGATTGCCATGTTGGCGGCCGTAGCTACTGTTTTGATGCTCTGGGAGGTGCCGCTTCCGTTTATTGCACCGAGTTTTTATAAGATGGACCTGAGTGAAGTGCCGATCATGATCGGGGCGTTTGCGATGGGACCGCTGGCAGCGGCAGTGATCGAACTGATCAAGATTCTGCTGAACTTTGTCCTGAACGGAACAACGACCGCAGGTGTGGGAGAACTTGGTAACTTTATCAATGGGATGCGCACTGGTTATGCCGGCTGGCTTTATTTATAAACAGGCAAAAACAAAGAAACATGCAATCATCGGTATGGCAACCGGAATCGTATGCATGGCAGTGGCCAGTGCTCTGGTGAATGGTCTGTTACTGCTTCCGGCTTACGGAAAAGCATTTGGTATGCCGGTGGATACCTTTGTGGAGATGGGAGCAGCCATCATTCCGGCGATCCACAGTCTGACAACGTTCTGCCTTTTCAGCGTTGCACCGTTTAATATTATAAAAGGTATTGTAGTTTCTCTGATAACTCTGGTATTATATAAACATATCAGCCGGTTGTTAAAAGGCTCTCAGGCATAATTGATCCGTCCTGTACAAGGAGCCTCCGACCGGGGTGGGAGGAATACCAGATGGGAAAAATCAATAAAGTAAACAAACAGACAACCAATCCATATCTGAATCTCTATGATCTGGATGTCGTGAATAAAGTAGGACGGGAAGGACACTATTATGTGGCATCCCGGGCGAAGACTGAGGATGACCTGAAACTGAGCCATATCGAAAATAATGATCCGGACGGTGTGGCCATCTACAGTCTCTACGGAGAAAAGAAAGACAGGGTAGTACTGATCCGACAGTTCCGTTATCCGCTGGGTGGTTATGTGTATGAACTGCCGGCCGGACTGGTGGATCCGGGAGAGAATTATCACACCGCAGCGATCCGGGAACTGAAAGAAGAGACCGGACTGAAGCTGGAGCCGATCGTGGTGGATGACATATATCAGAAGCCTTATTATACATCCGTCGGTATGACAGATGAGTGCTGCGGAACAGTTTACGGATATGCTTCCGGTGAGATCAGTAAAAAATACATGGAAGACAGCGAAGAAATTGAAGTGGTTCTGGCAGACCGGAAGGAAGTGGCACGGATCATGAAAGAAGAACGGGTAGCGCTTCTGTGCGCCTATATGATGATGCACTTTCTTCACGATGAAGAACCCTTTGCGTTCTTACATGCCAAAGAAAAATAAATCCGTACCAGGTGCGTAAAACAGGTCAGTGATATTCACGAAAAAGAGACAGAGGAGAACTATTATGGAATACTGGGATATCTACGATGAAAAGAAACAGAAAACCGGCCGTACGATGAAGCGAAACGACTGGAACATGAAACCGGATGAATACCATCTGACGGTGCTTGGTGTGCTGAAACGTCCGGATGGCCGTTATCTGATCACCCAGAGAAAGCTGGACAAAGAATGGGGTGCCGGCTGGTGGGAAGTACCGGGAGGCGGAGTCAACGCGGGAGAAGATTCCAGGGACGCAGTGATCCGCGAGATCCGCGAGGAGACCGGAATTGATGTGAGCCAGGCTGCAGGCGGCTACGCATTTTCCTATAAACGGGTGAATCCGGAGGAAAAAAACAACTATTTTGTGGATATCTACAAATTTATTCTGGACTTTGTGGATAACGATGTGAAAGTACAGCCGGAGGAAGTGGAAGGCTTTAAGATCGCCACACTCGAAGAGATCCGGGCATTTGCCCAGGAAGGGATTTTCCTGCATTATGACAGTATGAAAGAAGTATTCGATTAGAGCGTGTCTGAGAAAATATAAGAAGCAGTTATTTCTGTACATCAGTAAGTGTACAGAAATAACTGCTTTTTCACTTTACCGGAAACTGCTTTTCTGTAAAGTAAAAACACTCTGTGAGGATGCGCACTGCGGCGTATAAGGCAGATGTTGCAGGCGCGGGAATGTGGCAAGACACATTCTTTGTTTTATGCAGGAAAGAACGAACTGTCAGCCTGCAAAGAAAACAGCTCATGAAGGTGGATACGATGGCATCCGGGGGACAGAATCGGTGATGTTGGTAAATACATACAAAAAACAAAGATGAAAATTATGCTTTTTAGCAATGGATTTTTCAGGAAAAAAGATATAAACTCAACTTATGATTAAGATACAATCAAAAGTAAAAAACGAAACTCAATGTATCCACAGAAGAAAAAGATTTATGTGGATAACAGATAACAGAAAAAAGAAAGAGGAGGATATTTACCATGAAATTAACACTGGATGGAATCAAAGATCGTCAGGCATGGGAAAAAGCAGGTATCAAACTGCCGGGGTATGATGTGGAAGCAGTATCGAAGAAAGCAAAAGAAGCACCGGGATGGGTACATTTTGGAATCGGAAACATTTTCCGTGTTTTCATCGGTGGGATTGCAGACGGACTTCTGGAAGAAGGTGTCCTGGATCGAGGCATTACCTGTGTGGAGACCTTTGATTACGATGTGATAGATAAGATCTATAAACCTTATGACAATCTGAGTCTGAGCGTGATCCTGCACGGTGACGGAACCAGAGAATACAAAGTTATGGGAGCGCTGGCAGAGGCGGTAAAAGCACAGTCATCCGATCCGGAACAGTGGAACCGTCTGAAGGAAATCTTCAAAGCAAAATCCCTGCAGCTGGTTTCTTTCACGATCACAGAAAAAGGCTATGCCCTGCAGAAAGCAGACGGCGGCTGGTTCCCGTTTGTGGAAGCAGATATCAAGAACGGCCCGGACAGAGCCACCGGAGCAATGGCGGTTCTGACAGCGATGTTATATGAACGTTATAAAGCAGGAAAATATCCGATCGCTCTGGTTTCCATGGACAATTGCTCCAAAAACGGCGCGAAACTGCGGGAGTCTGTACTGACGATGACCGAAGAATGGAAGAAACACGGTTTTGTGGATCAGGATTTTATGGATTATGTGAGTGATGAAAGCATAGTTGCCTTCCCGTGGACGATGATCGACAAGATCACCCCACGTCCAAGTGAACAGATTGCAGAAGATCTGGAAGCGATTGGTGTAGAAGATATGCAGCCGGTGATCACCGGAAAGAAGACCTATATTGCTCCGTTTGTCAATGCGGAGAAACCACAGTATCTGGTCATTGAAGACAGCTTCCCGAACGGTCGCCCGGCACTGGAAAAGGGATTTGGCGTATATATGGCGGACAGAGAAACCGTGAATCTGTCTGAACGCATGAAAGTGACAGTATGTCTGAATCCGGTACATTCTGCCACCGGTCCGCTGGGTGTGGTACAGGGATATGAACTGTTTGCGCATATGTTAAATACAAACGAAGACATGATGAAGATGGCACGGATGATCGCCTACGACGAAGGCCTTCCGGTCGTTCCGAACCCGGGCATCCTTTCCCCGCAGGCATTTGTGGATGAACTGTTTCATGACCGGTTCCCGAATGAATATCTGGGTGATACCAACATGCGTCTGTCAGTAGATGTATCTCAGATGGTTGGTATCCGCTTTGGCGAAACCATCAAGGCTTATGTAAAGAAATTCGGAGATGCTTCCCGTCTGACGGCTATTCCCCTTGGAATAGCCGGATGGCTGCGCTACATGCTGGGTGTAGACGACAAAGGAAATACATATGAGCTTGCTCCGGATCCTATGAACGAAGAGATTCAGGAACAGTTCAAAGATATCGTGGTTGGAAAACCGGAGACTTTTACGAATCAGCTGAAATCGATTCTTTCCAACGAAAGACTGTTTTTCACAGACTTGTATAAAGACGGTGTGGGAGAAAAAATTGAGACCATGTTCCGTGAGATGCTTGCGGGACCGGGAGCTGTGAAAGCTACGATCCATAAATATGTAAACCAATAAAATAATGAAAAAGAGAAAAGGGCTGCTGTTCGGTAGGATATTATTCTGCCGGCAGCAGTCTTTTTGATTGCATTGCATACCAATAATTGATCCGGTGGATCAATTTTGATTTACACGGACAATGAGCCAAAGTCCGTGCCTGCACGAAAAACTCGCGGAGAGTGTTTCTCATAGTTCAAGCTATTTGGATAGGTATCCGGGGAAAAAGTAAACGGGAAAAAGCTGCTTCCATATATTGTAGTAGAATGAAAAATCATCAGGAACGGAACATGAATAATCAGAAAACCGGCAACACTTTAAATCTTGCTCTCGATGCCACATCCAGGGAACGGGAAGCATCGATGAATCTGAACGCAGGGTATGAAAAAGACACACAGAGGTGGAAGCTGATCATTCGTTACTTCGGGGCGGCATCGGAGCTTGAGACGGATGAGATTGTTATTACCCCCCTTCTTGGAAATTATGGAGTTGCAGATATTCCACAGGATCAGATCGAAGGGTTTGCACAGAATCCGGCGGTAGAGTATATCGAAGCACCGAAGAGATTGTATTTTGCTGCATATGAAGGCAGGCAGACTTCCTGTGTGAATCCGGTTCAGAATCAGTTGCCGTATCTGTTTGGTAAAGGGATTCTGATTGCCTGTATCGATTCGGGCGTGGATTATACGCATCCGGACTTTCGGAACGAGGATGGATCCACACGGATCCTGCGGCTGTGGGATCAGTCGATCCCGGGCAATCCCCCCAAAGGGTATCGGATCGGCAGTGAGTACACACAGGAGCAGATCAATCGGGCACTGGAAGCGAATACGATGGCAGAAAGAGAGGCACTGGTTCCAAGCATAGATACAAGTGGTCACGGGACGGCTGTGCTGGGGATCGCAGCGGGAAATGGAAGAGAAAGTCAGGGAACAGAGCGCGGCATAGCGCCGGAGAGCAGTCTGCTGGTGGTGAAGCTGGGGATCCGGGATCCGAATGGATTTCCCAGAACCACAGAGCTGATGCAGGGGGTGGACTATGCGATCCGTACCGCACAGGAGCTTCAGATGCCGGTGGTGATCAATCTGAGCTTCGGAAACAGTTATGGAGCACATAACGGAACATCTCTGTTGGAAACGTATCTGAATCAGGCGGTTGGGTATGGTCGTGTGACACTCTGTGTGGGAACCGGTAATGAAGGAAATCGGGCAGGGCATACGGCGGGCCGCGTACGACAGGGAGAAAATTATGAGGCAGAACTGGGGATCGGAACTTATGAACCGGCTATGAACCTGCAGATCTGGAAAAACTATCAGGACCAGATGGAGATTTCCCTGGTACATCCGGACGGAACGATTATCGGTCCGCTGGAACAGACGCTGGGAACACAGAGATACCGGCATGCCGGAACACAGCTTCTGATTTATTATGGAAAACCGTCTCCTTACAGCACTTCGCAGGAAATCTACATCGATTTTCTTCCCACAGAAAGTTATATTGACAGCGGCATCTGGCGTATACGTCTGATTCCGCGCCGTATCCTGCAGGGAGAATTCTCCATGTGGCTTCCCGGTGGAAAAACAGTAGGGGAAGCCACCCGCTTCTACCGCCCGACCCCGGAAACCACACTTACGATTCCCTCCACCGCGCTGTCTGCCATCTCCGTAGCAGCCTACGATTCCCGCCGCCAGTCTTACGCCGATTTCTCCGGCCGCGGTTACACCCGCCTCCCTGTTCAGATCAAACCGGACCTTGCCGCTCCGGGCGTCGATATACGTGCACCACGTCCGGGCGGTGGTTATCAGACGGTCACGGGAACCTCCTTTGCAACCCCCTTTGTCAGCGGAGCGGCAGCACTTCTGATGGAATGGGGGATTGTGCGGGGAAATGATCCATATCTGTATGGGCAGAAGGTGAAGAGCTATCTGATCAACGGAGCAAAACAGCTGCCCGGGGAGACGGAGTGGCCGAATGCGAGAGTGGGATGGGGAACCCTATGTACAGCACAAAGTCTCCCTGAAATATAAAAAACCCCGATCCCCCGGACCAGTAAAGACAAAGCTCCGAGGGATCGGTTTACTATATCAGGGAAGCTGTTGGCTGGCTTTCTTTGCACTTTTCCGGTTCAGCCAGAGGAAGAAACCGATGTTCAGGCAGATACCGACTGCTGTGGACACAGGAGCCGCAAGACCGATTTTGGTCAGGCTGGCATTCGGCTGGATACTCATATAATAGGACAGGGGAAGTCGGATCAGAAGAGTCTGGATCAATCCCTGGCACATCACCCAGAAGGTTTTGTCATTTCCGTTAAAATATCCGATCATACTGAACAGCACGGCAGTAAGCAGTGTCTCCGGGGCAAAACCTTTCAGGTAGGCGTAGGCGTTCCGGATAACGGCACTTTCGGTAGTGAAGAAACCGGAGAGAACATCGCCCTTTAACAGCACGAGAGCGAAGACAAAACAACCGAAAAACAATCCCACACCGATACCGGTAAACATGGATTGTCTGGCGCGCTTCTGATTGCCGGCACCCACATTCTGAGAAACGAAAGATGCCATGGACTGCATCAGAGAGCTTGGGATCAGCATGGCAAAGTTCACGATCTTACAGGCGACCCCGTAACCGGAGGAAGCTTCGAGTCCCAGACGGTTCACAAAGGCACACAGAGCCAGAAAAGAAAGCTGCGTCAGGCACTCCTGCAAAGCCAGAGGAAGACCGATGGTAAAGAACTTTCCACACTGATCGTTCAGATGGAAATCAGACCTGCAGATCTTAAACGGCAGCTTCTTCTTTATCAGAAGAATAACAGCACACACCACACTGACAGCTTGTGCAAAAACGGTGGCGAGGGCTGCTCCGGCTGCATCCAGATGGAGTCCGGCAACGAGGATCAGATCACCGACGATATTGACGATACAGGCAACGAGAACAAACAGCAGCGGTGACTTACTGTCTCCCAGACCACGGAAGATCGCAGCCATCAGGTTATAGGCGACGATGAAGAAAATACCGCTTCCGCAGATACGCACATAACTGGTGGTCAGATCCACAGCTTCTGCAGGTGCCTGCATAAGTACTGCGATGGGATGCGCAAAAACCACCATCAGGAAAAATAAAACAATGGAAATTGCCGCAAAAACGATAACTCCGCCACCGATAACAGAACCGATCCGTTCCGGCTTTTTTTCACCCAGATAGCGGGCGATGAGAATCGTGATTGCAGTAGCAAACTGAATCACGACAAAAGTAACAAGATTTAATACCTGGCTTCCTGTCGAAACCGCGGAAAGTCCGGAGGTGGAACCGAATCTTCCCACCACCAGTAAGTCAACGGCTCCATACGCAGCCTGCAACACGAGTGCACCCAGGATCGGAAGCATAAAGAGGGCAAGCTTTTTCAGAATACTGCCCTGTGTAAAATCATTTTTTGCACTTGTCAAGGTCAGGTCTCCTTTCACACATAATCTGATGTACCGCATCAATGGTGCGGATCATACACTTCATATCTTCTTCCGGGATATCTTCCATAAAAGAGGCGAGAGTGGTGAAAAACTGTTCGTTGTAGATACGGGACAGCTCCCTCCCGGCTTCTGTGAGAGAAAGATAAGTGACACGACCGTCTTCGGAAGAGGAAATCTTTTTCAGATAGCCTTTGGCCTCCATCGCTTTCACCGTCCGTGTCACACCGGGTCTCGGCAGATCCAGTGCATCGCTGATATCCGATATCTTTGCCCGGACACCCTGCTTCTCCAGCATCTCAATAATATCCAGATAATGAATATACGCAGGAGTCACCCCCGCCGGCAGAGGCGGAAGCATTCCCCGGACCCGCTGCGCCAGATAACAGGCATCCATCATACGTTTCATAAGTTCAACATTCATTGTGATACTCCTTTAATAGTTACTATTGATAATTATCAACGGTAATTATAAGAAGACAGAAAAGAAATGTCAAGAGATTATTCCAAGGTTACTGTTTACATTGCAGTTTCCGGTAAAATCAGGTAGAATAAAGCACAGGAATATGAATCATATATGGGGTAAACATGGATGAAGAAAAGAGAAAAACGAGTAGCCTATATCCTTCGGGCAGGGATGACGGTACTCACGATAATACTGATTATTTTGTTTTTCGGTATCATGTCGCTGGTCAGTGACCTCCAGGGAACGGCAAGGGTCGTAAACTACGCCGGACTGGTTCGCGGAGAAACCCAGCGGGTGATCAAACTGGAAGTGTCAAAGGAGCCGGATGACGAGATGATAGCGACTGTGGAAGCGATCATCAACGGACTTCGTTTCGGAAGTGACGAACTGGACCTGGTACGGCTGGAGGATACAGAATTCCAGGAAAAAATGGATGAACTTGCAGCTGACTTTACGGAATTAAAAAAAGAAATCACGAAAGTACGGCAAAAAGGCTATGAACAGACAGAAATCATCAGTATGAGCGAGAAGTTTTTCCGGATGTGTGATGAGGTAACCGGCATTGCGGAACAATATTCACAGAAGAGAGCGACTGCATTGAATCATCTTGAAAAGGTTGTAGTTGCAGACATTGTCGGCCTGGTACTTCTGATTGGTGCGGAACTGCTTCGGGCGCTCCGATATGCGGCACAAAACAGGATCCTGCGAAAGAAAATCTATCTGGATGAATCCACAGGGCTGCCGAACAAAAACAAATGCGAAGAGATCCTGAGCGATCCCACACCTCTCGGAGAAGAAGAGAGTACAGCCATCTGTGTGTTTGATCTGAACAACCTGCGAATCATCAATAACAATCTGGGACATGACAAAGGAGATGAATATATCCGTTCCTTTGCCGAACAGCTTCGCCTTGCGGTAGATCCGGAAAACTTTGTCGGCAGGGACGGAGGAGATGAATTCATCGCGATATTTCAAAAGACTGACCATTCGAAGATGCGGGAAACCTTAAAAAAGATCCGCGGACAGATGGAAATCTACTCTGCAAAACACCCGGAGATGCCGATCAGCTATGCGGCAGGGTACGCAATCTCCCTGGACTTTGCCGGTTCCACCCTCCGGGAACTGTTCCGGCTGGCGGATAAAAACATGTATGTGGACAAAAACAGGGCAAAGATCGAAGAAGCGGCACAAAAACAGCAGAAAGCCTATGAACTGCTGGAATGGATCAAAAAAGAAAAATACCATTTTTCGGACTGTCTGTACTGTGATGCCCTGATGGATCAGTATGAGATCCTGCGGTCAAGCACCGGATACTTTCTCGCGGAAGACGGTAATTATTCCGGGGCGGTGGAACAGATCGTGGAAGAACTGGCAACCGACCGGGTGAGAAAAGAATTCTGGGATACCTTACAGCTTACCTCCCTGGAACAGCAGCTGACAAAGGACAATCCCCAGCTGGAGATTCCCTATCGCTACAAAAGAGAGAATGTGGTTCACCGGGGAAGAGTGATCCTGAGATTCCTGGATGCCACTGAAGATGGCAGACTACACCATTTTATCCTGGGACAGGAGAACTTCCGGGACAGCAGGCAGCATCTGATGGATGAAAAACAGGAACTGATCCGCTATTACGAGCAGATGAAACAGTCGATTCTGGAAAACAGCAATTATGTAGACGCATTAATGGAAACAGCGGAAGCGGTATATACCGTAGATCTGACCAATGACTGCCTGGAAAATGCATTCTACCATGTGAAACGCGAAAGCATAGTGATCGACCGGGAGATGCCATGCTCTTATGATGCCTATTGCAGAGAACGGAGTCAGAAGGTGACAGACGATACGCTGGAAAGCTACCGGATCATGGATTCCTCGGAAAAACTGCTGAAACGCTTCCGGGAAGGCGATAAACAGATCACCGTAGAGTACCGGGAAGAAAAACAGGATGGCAGGATGATCTGGCTTCAGAAGACGATCCTGATGTCCCGGGAACTGCTGTATGACCGGGAGACCGGAAAAGAACGCAGTGCTGTACATGGAATTATCCTGTTTAAGAACACTTCGGAATTCCATAAAAAGAAGAAGAGGAAAAAGAACGGCTGCAAAAAGCGGTGCAGGAGGCCGATGCAGAAAGCAAAGCCAAGACAGACTTCATGAACCGCATAAGCCATGATATCCGTACACCGATCAACGGCATCATGGGGATGCTGGAGATCCTTCGGAAAAATGCACACAACCCGGAGAAGATGGAAGAATGCATGGATAAGATACAGGTATCTGCCGATCATCTGCTGGCACTTGTCAACGATGTACTGGATATGAACAAACTGGAAACCAATCAGATCCAGGAAGAGAATGAACCGTTTGACCTTGAAGTGCTGATGCGGGAAGTGGCGGTACTGATGAATCCACTTCTGGAACAGAACCAGATCACACACCGGGTACACCGGAAAAATATACAGCACACAGCACTGAAAGGAAGCCCGTTACAGCTGCGCCAGATCATGCTGAACCTGTTCAGCAATGCGGTCAAATACAACAAACCGCAGGGATCCGTGGATACCGACGTGGAAGAATTATCCTGTGACGGAAAAACAGCCTGGTACGAATTCAGAATCGCAGATACCGGTATCGGCATGAGCGGGGACTTTGTAAAAAATCAACTGTTTGAACCGTTCACCCAGGAACAATACGGAGCCAGAACACGCTATCAGGGAACCGGACTTGGAATGTCGATCGTCAAAGGACTGGTGGAAAAGATGGGCGGAACCATTCAGGTGGAGAGCGTCCGTGGAGAGGGAACCACATTTACCTTCCGTCTGCCGTTCACCGTCGGTGAGACAGCCGCTTCAGAAACAACCACAGTGGGAGAAGATATATCGGATCTTCTCCGTGACCGAAAGATCCTTCTGGTAGAGGATAATGAGATCAATATGGAGATCGCACAGTTCTATCTGGAAGAAGCAGGGGCAAAAGTAGAAAAAGCATGGAACGGGCAGGAGGCAGTAGCTCTGTTTTCCCAGAAACCTGCCGGCAGCTTCGACGCGATCCTGATGGATGTGATGATGCCCGTGATGGACGGAATGGAAGCCACACAGCATATCCGCGGTCTGAAACGGGAGGATGCGGCATCGATTCCGATCATTGCGATGACTGCACAGACGACAGCAGACATCCGGGAAACCTGCCGCAAAGCAGGAATGGATGACTATATCGCAAAACCGATCCGTGAGGAAGAACTGGCGAAGGTGATCAGAAAATCGTGGAAAGTAAAAAAAGTGTAATGCTTTGCGTTGACAAAGAAGAGATTACTGACTAAAATAAAATCAGCGAGAAGTCGCTTCCGGGATATACCATACCGGAGGCGATTTACTTTTCTATGATAAAAATGAAGAGTAGATGAGGGGAGGGAACCATATGGACAAACAGTTACCGGAACTCAAAGTGAATATGTTGGGAAGGTTCTCCATAACCTATGGAGAACAGCCGATAACCTTCAAGAGAAACTCGGCAACCAAAGCAGTAAAACTACTGCAGATTCTGTTACATTCCAGTCTGGTGGAGGACCGCGGGAGTACAGGAATCCCCAGAGCACAGCTGCTTGACGATCTCTTTGGAAGAGAAGAACTGGCAAATGTGGGCAATAACCTGCGTGTGACGGTATTCCGTCTGCGCAAGATGCTGATCGAGGCGGGACTGCCGGAATATGAGTATATCGTAAAAGAAAAAGGTGTCTTTTACTGGCGCAGCCCGATGAAAGTGGATCTGGATGTGGCACGCTTTATGGAACTTGTCAGAGAAGGAGAAGAAGAAGTAGACGAAACCAGGAAGATGAATCTGTGGGAGAAGGCCTGCAGGCTGTACAAAGGAGAACTTCTACCGATGCAGTCCGGAGAAGACTGGGTCATCATGAACAGTGTTCATTACAAAGACAAATATTCCAAGATACTCCGCCGGCTGTGTGCCTTCAGAAAAGAACAGCACGAATACGACACCATTCTGGAACTGACAGACAATGCCATCGAGATCTATCCGTTCGACGAATGGCAGTCCTTAAAAATTGATGCCCTGATGGGTATGAACCGCTACAAAGAAGCATATCAGCTGTATGATGCGACTTCAAAAATGTTCTTTGAAGAACTGGGAATCACACCATCCGAGCGCATGATGAACCAGTTCCAGGAGATGAGCGAACGGATGGGAAGAAAATACCATGCGGCAGGAGAGATCAAGGAAGACCTGAAAGAACCGGAGTACGAAGACGGTGCCTTCTACTGCAGCCTGCCAAGCTTCCGGGATAACTACCGGCTGGTGCGTCGGCTGATCGAGCGAAACGGACAGTCCGCATTCCTTATGGTATGCTCCCTGACAGACGGCAACGGCCATCCGATGGAAAACCGGGAAAAGCTGGATGTGATGTCCATGGAACTGCACCGGGCAGTAAAAAACAGTCTGCGCCGCGGAGATTCCTTTTCCAAATACAGCCCGTCTCAGTTCCTGATCCTTCTGGTCGGAACCAGCCAGGAAAACTGTGACATTATCTTCCAACGCATCGCCGGGCGGTTCACACAAAAACATGGATCCTGGAACAAATATCTGGAATATTACGTATCATCCATCGCAGACGTGGAGAATTCAAATGCAAGATTAAGCTTTCAGAAAAATGAATTTCGCTGGAAATAGGCAACAGGAACAGGAGTGTGAAACATGAGTCAATTTTGGAATGGAGAAGTACTGGCAGCACCGAACCTGATCACGGTGTGTGTGGACGAAAGTCAGGCCAGCGAGATATCCGGCCGACTATATCACGGTTATTCCCAGGAGCCACAGTCCTTTGAAAATGTCGTGCAGCTGATCCGTTACATGGCAGACTTTTACGACAGCATTCGTTTTCCGGAATCCTCCGTGGTCCTTCGGGAGTTCACTTCGGAAAAGCGTGCGATGGAGGAACTACATGAAAAAAGTATGGAATATCAACAGCTGATGGAACAAAACGGCATCTGTGCCACCTTCCACATCTTTGTCAAATACCGCCAGAACGCCACCTGGCAGGGCATCCTTGCATGGAAAGAAGGACATCAGGAGATGGAATTCTGCAGTGTCCTGGAACTGATCATCGAGATGGATGCCATACTGGGAAGAAAATAAAAGTACAGAAAAAAGCAGGAACTCTTAGGAAAGATAAGGATTCCTGCTTTTTACTTTACAGGCGGAAAACATCAAAAAGTATTACATTTCACATCCGGGTAATCCGATCACAGATCGGAACAAAATGAAAGAGTAATAAAAAACGAGTTTCTTCTATATATAATAGGATCCACCGGATCGATCTCAAAAACCCTGTCATAAACCATAAAACCCCACATACAATATAAGTAATGAGGCAAAAACCCGTCAGAGAAACGGACGAATCCATGAAGATACAGTAGATTCCACATATAGCAACCACAGGCGGACATAATTACGCCGGCAGGGAACAGGATCCGCACAGATATCACGAAACGTTACAGAATCCAACAAAAATAAAAAAAACACCAAATATATAATGAGTGTAATGCTTTTAGTAATGGTGCGTCTATTATAATACATATATAAAAACAGAGTACAGAAGGAGGTGGAACAGCTGTGAGCGATTCTACTAAAAAGACGGAGACCTTTATCTTAAATATCTACAACAGGCAGAATGCCACCTGGCAGGGTTCGGTGACCTGGGTGGGAAAAAAAAGAAAAGCAGCAGTTCCGCAGCGCTTTAGAATTATTAAAACTGATAGAGAGTGCTTTGGATGAAGAGGAGGGAGAAAACCATGAAAAGTAGAAATAAAAAAAGACTTCTGGCATTGGTGCTTTGCATGGTCGTTGCCATAAGCAACAGCAGCTTCATATTCGCATCCGAGACCGGACAGGCCGAATACCCACAGGAAGCGGAAGTACAGACTCAGGACGAAGCCGTTGCCGATGACATGGACGTGGCTGCCTACGCAGCAGATGAAGGCCAGGCAGTAGCCGAGGAACAACCCGCACCGGTGGAGCAAGTCGCCGAAGAACCGGTCGCAGAACCGGAAGCAACCGTCGCAGCTCCGGCAGAACAGCCGACAGCGGAAGCACCTGCAGCAGAACAGCCGACAACAGAGGCACCTGCAGCAGAGACACCGGCAGCCCAGGAACCTGCAGCTGCACCGACCGAGGAGACAGCTCCCGCAGCAGAAAATGCTACAGCGGAAACTCCTGAGGAAGATGCAACACAGGCGGAAGCTGAAAACCAGCAGCTCACATGGAGTCAGGTTGTTGGAAACACAACCGTTAACGTAACCGCAGAAGTAGGAGCACTTCCCGCAGACGCACAGCTTTCCGTAACAGAGATTACTTCAGAAGATGAAGTAAAAGAAATCGAAAAAGCAGTAGAAGAAAAGGCGATCGAAGAACAGTTTTCTATCAAAAATATCTTCTCCTACGATATCAAATTCCTGGTAAACGGTTCCGAAGTACAGCCAACCACTTCGGTACAGGTCAGCGTAGACACCCCGGAGATCACATCCAGCGAGGATGCAGCAGTACTGCATGTGGATGATAAAAACGTAGCAGAAGACATGAAAGGTGCTGTTGATGAAGAAGGAAAAGTCGTATTCGATGCACCACATTTTTCTACATACGTTATTGTTCAGAAAGGTGAACCAAAGGTTAACGTTACCATTGAATATTATGATGATACTACCCAGGATCCAAAGACTATGATATATGCAAGCAAAAAAGGAATTATCACCTGGGGAAAGCATAAGCAATTATGACATAGCTGATAACTGGACTTTCAATAGGGCAGAGAAGATTACTGCAGATGAAGACACCGAATACAATACAAAGTCTTGATGCACTTAATAACAATCAAAATCACAAGAGATTGCACGAATTAAGGTTTATTATACTTCCTGACAATGGGAATCTTACTGGAAGTACTAAATTTTATGACTATACCGTTAAAGCTGGTGAACAGAATGGAAACATATTATTCATTTAACCAGTTGAAGAATAACATGTCACCAGAACATTGATAATAATCAAAAACTTATTGCAGGCTCGAATGATCCAGACGTTAAACACAATTATCCGGAGTATCACAAGTATAAGATTAGTTTGAAGGATAGTGAGAACCATACAAAAGATGCAAACCGTTACACTGGAGGAAAAAATACAATTCCAAAATTGTTAAAAGGAATTGACAAGAACGGAAATGTAATATTCAATTACGCAGAACCAGGATTCTTTGTGGATAGTGATTCTTGTTATACAACATCTCAGAATGAAAAGAGATATCTGAGAAAAGTGTATAGTGATTACACTCTGGAATTTGACCGAAGAGGTGATACGTATGAACTTAATAGCGTAAAAAATGGAGCTGGAGAATGGGTTGCAAGCGCAGGAGGAGGTTTTTATCCGTTAGACGGCGTGAAACCTCCTTATGAAGATAGTGAACCATATCATAACTATTATTTCGGAATGCGATATGATGTCACATTTAAAATTGGTGATTATGTAGGACCACTTAATTACGAATTCACAGGTGACGATGATTTATGGGTAGTTCTTGATAATGAGAAGATAGTCATTGATCTTGGTGGTATTCATCAGGCAGCAGAAGGAACCGTTAATTTGTGGGACTGTATTGGAAAGGCAGCAAATCTGTCAGATGAAGAAAAACAGAAGAATCATACATTGACAATTCTTTATATGGAACGTGGTGCATACGAATCTAATTGTCAAATGAAGTTTACGCTTCCAAATGCCAGTATAGTACAAGTAACACAGGAACCATTAGCTAATTTCAGCTTCCAAAAGGTGAATACAAATAAAGTGGCGCTGCCGGGTGCAAAATTTAGCTTGACTAATAATTCAGACTCTGCAAAAGTATATGAAGCTACATCTGATTCTAATGGAACAGTTTTATTCAGCGATTTACGAGAAGGGACATATACACTGGAAGAAACAAAGGCTCCTGAAGGATATAGTCTTTCCAATGAAACATGGATTGTAAAGGTCTCAAAAACAGGAGATTCTGCTGTAGCAAAATTATATAAGTCAGATGAAACAACTCCTGTTCAGCCCACTAATGGCGTATACAATATTGTAAATCAGACTCAGCAGGAAATCATCAAGTCCAGTATGGAACATAGCAAAACTGCAACAGTAAAAAATTGGGATGATAGAACTTATAATATCAATATCACAGCAGCATCAACATCAACAAGCGAAACAACATCAACACAAAAGCCGGTTGCTGATATCATGTTGGTGTTGGATGTGTCCGGATCTATGAAAGAAGAAATAGTCACTTATACATATGTGGCTATGAATACTAAAGATGGAAGAAAAATACTAGATAATGATAAAACCTATTCTTTGGAAATTGATGGTCAATATAAAGAATTGTATTATTCTCATTACTACGGAAAATGGCGTGTTAACGCTGGCATTTTTGGGAAAGATGCAGAAGAATATAGTGAGAAGTGCAAAATCTATACAGCATCTACAACGTAAGCGTCCAATAAGAGGGTGTATCGAAATTTCTGGCTGTTGCATGTAAACTATTGATTAGAGTTTTGGGAGTTGACTCTAAAAACTCTAAATCTAATCTAAGGAGCAGGCTTATGGATCTTTCTT
>ENA-OPZZ01000948-OPZZ01000948.1-human-gut-metagenome-genome-assembly--contig:-NODE-948-length-20187-cov-3.901496_pt1 | contig 20187 bp, 18 predicted proteins | sample MGYA00242487_ERZ504511 | MGnify/ENA primary metagenome ERZ504511 (study PRJEB26092, sample SAMD00036241) | human gut metagenome | host: Homo sapiens | study: EMG produced TPA metagenomics assembly of... | reverse complement strand
AAATTATCAAAATGTAACATCTAAGCTTTGGGAGTGGCTTCCGGCACCTGTGCTTGAAGGAGCAGATCTGGATACATATCTGGAGCCGGTCATCGGAACCAATGGTGAGATGTTGTATACATTCACATGGGATTCAGATATAGCAGGCACTTCATCATCGGAATATCAGGTGTCTATGACGGGTGTTGACGTATCTGGCAGAGAAGTGAAGATCAATCTTGGTGATGCTTATACAGGAGGCAAGTCACTGACAGTTGATGGTACAGACTGGAATTACTCCAAGATAAAACTGAAAGTGACGCGTGTTGGAAAAAAATACGTCTGCAGTAAAACAGATCGGCCTTGCAACAACCGGAACTTACAATGTAAAACAAAGACTGGAACAGCCATCACAGTTGACAGCCGAGAATCCGGATACCAATGAATTGATCTACAGATTATCCTGGTCACAGATTACATCAGAGGAAGGCTGTAACGGATATCAGGCATATATACGTGTATATGATGACAAAGAAAAACTTGGTGAAGAGAAAGAACTGGGTACTCAGGTCACAACTGCGCAGAATGCCAGCGGTACATATAGCGAAGATGTGGATCTGGAAGCATATGCAGGTAAGCGTGTAGTCATTTACCTGAAAGCAAAAGCATCTGCAGACAGTGCGTACCTTGACAGTGTGGCAGGTATTACAAATGAACTTGAAATACCGACCCGTTTGCCGAAACCGAAGGTTACATGGCAGACAAACTGGACACATCACGCGGACAACTATATTGCAGCAGAAGCATTTACAAATGGAGGAATGACCGTTACTCTTACACCGAATGATAATGCCAGCGTACCGCCGGGAGGCAGCGCATATCTGTTAAAGGCTTATGTCTATGACAGCGCGGCAAAAGCAAAAGCGGCAACACAGACAGCCCCGGGAGATTATGTTCAGGCATATCCAATCGAAGGGTCAGTTGCACAGATGGAAGCGGCGGATCATAAGTATTCACAGGATATGCAAGGACTGTCAATCCAATACGCAGGAAAATGGATTGTATTTTACGCAAGAATTTCATCTGGCGGTGGAAATATCAGTTCCGAGTGGACGAAGTCAAACAGCTACAGACTTCCGTATGTAAAACTTCAGTCACCACAGGTTGAGTCAAATGAAGCCGATACAGAGCTTACGGCAAATGTTTCAACAACACCGGAGGTTGCGGGAGAAGATAAGGTATGGACAGCGAAGCAGACGGTACTGAGCTGGAACAGTGTAGATTGTGCAGATATATTTACACTGAATCTGAATGGAACCATTCAAGATGCGTCAGCCCAGGGAGGTAAGACACAACTGGACAAAAAGGTCCGTATGATAGAAACTGCGGATGGAGTACAGGTTCAGGTATACCGTCTGGTTGAGGTTCAAAAAGAGATAAACGGTGAAATAAGGACTGTGGAAGAATGGCAGTGGGTAACAATTGACGAGAATGACACTGCAAGTCAGTATCCGGAAGGAACACCGGAGACAGAAATCCACCACGAATTCGACATTACCGACTACAGTGTGAAGATTACATCCGCATACAAAGCGGAAAATGGTTCCACACCGACTTACGAACTTACACTTTCAACAAAGCTTGATGTTGTGAAGGATGCAGATGGTACATACAGTTATACCTTGAAGCTTCCGGATGTGTCAGATGTCAAAGCAGAAGATGGAAATGTAGAACATACGAACTTTCATATTTCTAATAGCATGGTCTTTAAGGCAAATGTGACAGAGAATATTGAGGAAGATCAGATCCTTCAGAAGAGTGAGGCTTATGTGGAGTCTGATGAGACGAAGGTGGAGTGGAAGAACAACTAAAGGAGAAAGAATTTATGAAATGTAAAGGCTGGCAGCAATTGCGGGCAAATGCAAAAAACGGAATATCGATGGCACTTGTGCTTTGCGTATCTGCATTTTTTATTGCATTTGCTGCTGCCATCCTGTACACAGCAGGAATGCTGACTGCCCAGTCAAATCAGAGATTAAAAGAAGAACGATGCTATCAACTGGCAAAAAGTTATTCAGATGTGTTGAAAAATGAGCTGACAAAATATGACAAAAAGTATACAGATGATGGAAGCACGGTTGGAGACGGCACTTTTTATGCATTTGCAAATAAATTCCTTGATGATGAAAAATATCTAGAGTATAATTCTGACTATAAAGATAGCACAAAGTACAATTTTGTCGAAGATGGTTCGAATTTGTCTGATATATCTAGCTCTCCGTTGTCAGATAAAGGTTATGGCAACATTTCCGTGACGTTAAAAAAGGAACAGAACAGTGATGAAAAATGTAGATAAAAATTTTGAGTGGTGGTGAGATTACCGGCTCTTCAGGAGGAGATTATTCCAGTGCGATCAAGAACATTGAGAATACGACAGTCCGCCAGTACATATTTACGGTAGAAGTGACTGCATATTATGAAGATGCTGCTTACACATATCGTACAGAGTATACGAGAGCGGAGAAATATCCGGTCACATTTACACATAATGGCAATACAATTGTGTGGATAGAGAATGCCGGAGGCGGCGGTACATGGAAAGTCGGCAATAGTAGTGGAGGGGTGTATACAATTGAGGATAATACGCCAATCCATTACATGTATAACCGGACAGCATCGACCTCCTGTCGATTTGAAGAGAATATATATCAGGACAGTCAGGAAGGAGGAGATACAAGTGCGGCCAATTAAGAAATCAAGGGCAAATGCCGGCGAAACGTTGGTGGAAGTAGTAGCCAGTATCTTTATATTCCTGATATTAATGGGAATCTTACAGGGGGCAATTACTTATAGCAGTAATTCCCTGAAGAAAAATAAAGAAATTCGAAGTGACAATGCAAAAATCATGGAAGCATTGCAGAATACAGAAGTAACTTCCGTAGAGCACAATAAGAGTATTGATTTTAACGCGACAAACTCCGATATGTCGATCAAAGGAAATCACGTATTCTCGGTAGCGACGGATTTGAATAAAAAGATTGTGACTTATACGGATTCAAAAGGAGAAGAACAGACAACCACATTCTACCTTTATGGAAGCCCTGATGTAGACGCATCACAGAATGAGGAACAGGTACATACAACACCAGAGGGTGGTGGCAATTCGTGAAATTAACAGATAGAAGACAAGCTGGAAAAAGAAAAGAACAATTGTCACATGCGAAGAACCTTGTAAAAGACCGAAAAGGAACAACGCTTGTGGAGACAATGGTCACATTATTTCTCATCAGCATTCTGATGGCAATGGCGGCAAGCGCCTTAAGCTCCGCCTCCAGAATATTTGTCCGGATCCAGAAGGCCCAGTATGCACAGTCTGTTTTAGATACAACTATGACAGAACTTCGGACGATCACAAAGGACGCAACCGGGTATGTAAAATTATATGAAAGAACAACCGCGATGGAAGATAATTATGGTGGTTCAAAGGGGACAAATACAAAAGGAAATGCAATTGAATTCATGACTCCGGAAGGTTTTGTAGAATTAGTATCTGCTAATGGCTGCCCAGAGACAGAAATCCATATAGGCGATAAAGTCACAGGAACAGCAGATGCAGTTGAGACGGGGCAGTTACTGACCCGGTATTACTTTCGAAACAGTAACACCGGACAATATGCCTTTACTCAGGATGGAAAGCCCGTCGCAAGAGCCGTGGCAAATGTGTTCACAAAAGGCTTTTATATGGGCAATTACGTGGAGGTAGAATATTCGTATCCGGCGAAGGTATCGGATGGAAGCAAGATAAGCAGCATTACAGCAAAAGTGACTGTCTATTCGGAGTATGATAAAGCAACAAAAAGTTTAAAAAATGTGATGGCAACTGATACAGAAGTTCTGGAATTCCGCAATCCGATCACAGTAAAAGGAAATGCAGATTCCGCTATCACAGCAATTCATGAATAGATCATATTAATAATGGTATGAACGCTTGCACCGAGGCGTTTATATAGATTCTCAAAAGAAAAAAGCAATAAAGGAGACGAGAAAAATGTTTAAGAAATTAAAAGAGAAAAAAGGATTCACATGAGTAGAGCTGATCGTAGTATTAGTAATCCTGGCAATCCTTGCAGCACTGTTGATCCCGGCACTGACAGGTTATATTGACAGAGCAAAAAGAAAATCTATCGTAGCAGAGACACGTCAGGCAGTTATGGCAGCGCAGACAATTTCTGATGAAGATTATGCAAAAGATAAGGCAACTGATGCAACAGCAAAGACTGAGCTTTCAGAAACAGAAATTACAGAGGCAACTAAATTATCAGAAGTTAAAGGAACAATTAAAAGAGTAACATTGAAGGATGGAAAAGTTACGGTATTAGTATATAACCATGATAAAAAAACATGCACATACACAAAAGATGCTACAGACGGAACAGATGGAGCTTACAACGTAGAGTAATAAAGTTTTAGAAAGGCATGAACTCATGACTCAACAACAGCATGAATCAAAATTTACCCCAATTAAATATCGTTGGATCAAGAGTTTACTTACGATCTTAATTATTATCCTGCTTGCAATAGTGACAGTGATACCCGGAGCGCTCCGACTTTTACATCGGGCAGACGCTCAAGTGGCTCTGGGGCATGCAAAATCGGTGCGATTGGCGCTCCAGGTAACTGGACAGGAATGCTATGGCAGGAGTGGTACTTTTTTCGACGCTTCCCAGGAGGGAGGCGTCGCTGAGAGTATCCGGACAGAAGTGCTTAACTTAAGCAAAGCACCGGGAGATTTCTGGGTGCTTCAGATGGCAGAGGACGGATATACCGTTGAAAAGTTCGTATACCGGGAAGGTGATTACACCGTCTGGTACACATTAGAGCCAAAATCATATACGGTCTACTATGAAGACTATATGGCTGGCAAAGAAGAATAAGACAGATGAGTAGAATAACATGTTAATTGTATTAGAAAGTATTTTATGGGTGATCCGGGTTTTTTTTTCGGAGCCTGTATCTTTAGTTTTTTTGAATGTGGTGATTGACCGCTTGCCAAGAGGAGAGAGTGTGGTAAACGGAAGAAGTCATTGTACCAATTGTGGCAGAGTATTACATGCATGGGAACTGATCCCGTGCGTCAGCTACATCTTCCTGCGCGGACGATGTGCAGGTTGTAAAAACCGCATTCCGGGAAGAGATTTCTTCGTGGAAGTGATTGGCGGCGCAGCATTTATCGGCTGCGGGATTCATTATGGCTGTGGCAGTTTTGGATTGTTATCAATGCGTGGTACAGTCATGTTGATTTATTTTGGAATACTACTTGTGGTAGCCCTTATTGATTGGGATACCCAGATCATTTATGATAGATTTTCACATTTTTATTTTGATATTAGCAATTGCAAATATATGGCTTGTTCCGGAGCATGGGCTTATAGACAGGCTGATCGGGGCGTTGATCATCTCTGTTCCGATGCTGCTTCTGGCACTTGTGATCCCGGGAGCATTTGGCGGCGGGGATACAAGTTAATGCGGGTCTCCGGAGCATTTCTTGGGACAGGGCGGTAGTTGTGCGCCATGATTTTTTCGGGCTGTTGACAGGAGGCGCTTACGGTAGCAATTTATGCTAAAGAGCAAGAAAATTAGGAAAAAAGATGTATTTGCATTCGGACCATTTCTTGCATTCGGACTGGCGCTGGCGGCATTATATGGAGATCAGATCGTTACATGGTATCTGCATTTTTTATAAAGAGAGTAACTAATAAGAACACCTTGAAATTTGAGTGGGGGGGGGTCTGAACAGTTACTAAAGAGATAAAAATCAAGTATAGATAAAATAGAAAGAAAGAGGAAGTTCGCACATGGCACGTTTTAAATACGTCGCAAAGGATATGAGTGGCAAGGTTCATAAGGGCACTGTGGAGGCTGCATCCGAGAATGCGCTGACGCAGCAACTACGAGAAGAGAACCTCTATCTGGTTGAAGCGAAAGATTTAAATGGAGCAAAAAAGCATAAAAAGTTAAAAGCGAAGCAGCTTGCAGCCTTTTGCCGGGAACTGTCCACACTTCTGGCATCAGGCGTCACGCTTGTAAGGGCGCTCGACATCATTTCCGAGCAGGAAGGAATGAACAAAGACGAGCGGGATATTTATAAGGATGTGTTACAGGATTTAAAACGCGGTATCAGTCTGTCTGATGCCATGGAATCCAAGGAATGCTTTCCGGATCTGATGATCGGGATGATCCGTTCCGGTGAGGGAAGTGGTAACCTGGATCTGGTGACACAGAGATTATCGATTCAGTATGAGAAGGATTATAAGCTGACCCAGCAGGTGAAGTCAGCCATGACTTATCCATGTATTTTGCTGGTGCTCTGTGTTGCAATTGTGATTTTGATCGTAACCTTTATTCTGCCACAGTTTCAGAGTCTGTTTGATCAGATGGAAAGCCTTCCAATGATTACGAATATTTTGATTGCAGTTTCCAACTTTCTTGTTCAGAAATGGTACATTGCATTATTGGCTGTTGCAGTGATTATTGCACTGATTCGTATCATTGTCGGAATTCCGTCAGTGCGAAGAGGCGTAGACTGGCTGAAGGTTCATATGTGGGGCTTTGGTAAGTTGTTCAAAGTTGTTTATACGGCACGTTTTGCCAGAACACTGAGCAGCCTTTACTCCAGTGGTATGCCCCTTGTTTCAGCAGTTGGAGTGGCTGCAAAGACGATTGGAAATGGTTATGTAGAGTCGCAGTTTGACGAAGTTATCACAATGGTCCGCGGCGGGGTTCCGCTTTCACAGGGGTTGCGTGAAGTAGACGGATTGCTAAAAAAACTCTCCAGCACGATTCTGGTCGGAGAAGAAAGCGGACGTCTGGATGTGATGCTGGATTCCATTGCAGAGACATTGGAATCGGATGCAGAACAGGCTACAAAGCGGATGGTCACGCTTCTGGAGCCAATCTTGATTATATTTATGGCGCTGATCGTCGGCTGTATTATGATTGGAGTTATGCTTCCAATCTATCAGTCTTACTCAGCAATCGAAAATGCGTAATTACGAAGGAGGAACTTACAGGTGAGCGATACTGTTATTGTTTTACAGGAAGAATGTATTTTGGCTGCAAGTGGAAAAGCAGGACGAAGACCAAAAATCAGCAGGACAGACATGATCCCGACCGAAGTTCACACAGACCCTTTTGAACAGTGGAAAAGGGCGCTTCTTGCATATAAGGCAAAGGAACATCCAGGTTCTGTAAAGCTTGTGCTTCCATCTAATTATTCATCCGCACGAATTTCACAGATTCCGTTTGCGACAGGTAAGCAGCTTGCAAAGATGGCAGAACATGTTGTTTCAGAGTCTGCAGCAGAAGGAATTGTAGATTATGGTATTACATATGCAGATAAAAAGCAGGGCGTGACCGTATGCTGTGCCAGCGTAGAAGAAAATATTTGTAACAGGCTTTTAGCAATGTGTGAGGAGATAAATCTTCCGGTGCGTGCAATTACTGTGCCGATGGAAGCATACTTAAGAGGGCTGTCCCAGTTAAAGACTTATGCCAACAAGACGGCTATCTTCTTGTTTTTTGAGGACTCTGGTATGACCAGTATCCTGTATAAGAACGGAGTATATCTGTATTCTACAAGAAGCCGTATCTTCAGCGAGCGCGGGACGCTGGATTTTGGGACAGAGATTGTCCGGAACATTTCCGGTATCGTACAGTTTTACGCAACGACGACGTCTGGAATCCCGATTACAGACATTTATTATGCAGGCTGTATGGAGGATGATTTTGAAGTATGTCTCAATGGAATCCATATGATGAACCTTCAGGCGGCTTTGCTTCAGGTGGATGCGGTTTATGAAGCCCAGGGAAATCCAGAGGACTGGCTTGTGTGTGCCGGAGCATTGGTGGATGATAAGACGAAGCAGGTCAATCTCTATCAGAAATGGAAGAAGTCCGGCGGTATGGACAAAGTGGTGGAGAAAGAAAGCTTTGTAAAACATATCGTCCCACCGGTGATCACATTGGCTGTATGTATGGCGTTATTTGGAGCAGTATCTGTCTGGAATCTGCTTGAGAGTAAGAAGATTGATGACATCAATGACTGGATCAACGACAGTCAGATCCAGCAGCAATATCAAGAGGCAGATGAGGTCATGAAAGAGAGCGAGCGTTTAGTCGAGCAGAAACAGCAGGTGGAGCAGATGAAGCAGAATCTGGCGACTTATCCGGATCTGGATGCAGATATAATAGCCAGAATCGCGGATGTCAGCGGAAGCAACATGAATGTGGAAGTTAAGTCCATGGATGCAGAAACAGGACTTCTTACATTTCATGCGGTGAGCAGTGCAGTCATTGATATTCCGGGATATGTCAATAAACTAACGCAGACAGGATTATTTTCAAGTGTAGATTATAGCGGCTATCAGTATCAGGACGGCGAATACACGCTGGATCTGTCCTGTATACTAAAGGCTATAGATGCAGGAGGTGACAAGTAATGAAGCTGGAAACAGAATTAAAACCAGGGGATATTGTATTATTAAAAGTGCTTGCCTGCATATTGATCTTATTTTTTACACTTCGCTTTCTTGTATTTCCGGGGTTGGAGAAGAACCAGGATCTGCAGAATGAGAAAGAACAGGTAGAGCAGACGAAGCAGGAGATGCAGGATACAATCAAACAAAAGAGTATTGTTGAGAAGAAAATCGTAAAGCAAAAAGCAGAGCTTGTGGATGCTTCGCAGGGATTTTATGATCTGCTTGAGAATCAGCAGGTCGATGAACTGGTGACAGGAATTGCGTTAAAGCACAATTTAAAACCAGTGTATCTTAAAATCGAAGGAACCGAAGCAGGAGTACCGGCAGCTTATCAGACTGTCACACAGACAGACGAGTCCGGTGCCCAGACGGCAAAATCTGCACAGGAGGAGCTGGATGGGAACAGCCAGGAGTCTTCGTCTGAGACAGATTATGAACCGGAAGTTGTCTTGCAGTATGTAAATACAACGACGGTGTCCATGACTTTACAGGGAAATGAGCCGCAGATCCGGGAAATGTTAGATGATATTGCAAAAAATTATCCGGGCGTACAGGTGCGTTCCTTTGATATGAATGAAAATACTTATGTAGATTCCAGTCTGCAGCAGATTTCACAGAATAACTGCGAGTGTGTACTGGCTGTCTATACTTGCGGGCAGCTTGGTACTACTGCATCCGGAGAGGAGAACTAGAAGTGAGAACGAATCTGAGAATTGGAGAAATCCTGGAAGATAAAGGGTATGTCACCGCAGAGCAAATCGGACAGGCTCTTGCGTATCAAAAAGAGCATAGAGATAAACGAGTCGGCCAGATATTGATGGAGTTGGGATTTGTAACCGAGAATCAGGTATTAGAGGCATTGGCAGACAGGTTGCGTCTTGAAATCGTAGATGTGGCGCAAATCCCGGTTGATCTTAAAGCGGTCGGAATGATCAATCGCGAGCTGGCAGAGAAGAATCTGATTCTTCCGGTCAGTGTAAAAGAGCATAGTATGGTTCTTGTGACCAATGATCCACTGAATTATTTTGCCCTGGAAGAAGTCAGACAGCAGACAGGCTGCCACCTTGAAATTCAACTCAGTGAGGAAGCACCATTAAAAAAAGCAGTATCTTATTATTATGCAGAGGTTCATGCGAGAAAAGCAGCAAAGCAGGCAAATGTAGGATTCTCAACAACCGATATAGATGAGCTGGAAATCGAAAATCTGGATAATCCGGATGAAGCACCGATCATTCAGCTTCTTAATAGCCTGATCGAGCGTGCAATTAAAGCGGAAGCCAGTGATATTCATATTGAACCATTTGAGCAGGAGACAAATGTGCGGATGCGTATTGATGGTGTGGTATCGGAATATGTTAAGATACAGAAAAATATTCACGGACCACTGATTGCCCGTATTAAGATTCTGGCAAATCTGGACATTGCAGAAAAGAGAATCCCACAGGATGGACATTTTCGGGTAGCACTTGGAGATGGACAACAAGTCAATATCCGTGTATCGGTACTTCCGACCGTATTTGGTGAGAAGGCAGTATTGCGTATTATGGCAGCAACGTCTCATCTGGATCATGCAGATCATTTTGGAATGGATGAGTACAGTTATAACCTGTTCAGACCGCTTCTGGATTATCCGAATGGAATCATTTATATTACAGGACCGACTGGAAGTGGAAAATCTACGACACTTTATATGATATTAGATTACCTGTCAGTCAGACAAGTGAACATTTCTACTATTGAAGACCCGGTGGAGAAGAATTTGTCTGGAATTAACCAGACACAGGTCAATCCGACAGCAGGACTTACATTTGATGTAGGACTTCGTGCCCTTATGCGTCAGGATCCGGATATTATCATGGTTGGCGAGACCCGTGACGGTGAGACTGCCGGAACGTCTGTCCGCGCTGCTATTACCGGACATATGGTGCTTAGTACACTTCATACTAACGATGCGGTGTCAAGTATTGTGAGACTGGAAGACATGGGAGTTGAGACTTATCTGGTCGCAAACTCTCTCGTAGGTCTGATTGCACAGCGCCTGCTCCGTAAAGTCTGCCAGAACTGTGCAAAAGAAGTAGAGACGACAGAGCAGGAGAGGATTCTTCTGGGAGAAGATGTGCGTACAGTCAAACGTGGTATGGGCTGCTCTCAGTGCAACCATACTGGATACAGGGGACGTATCGCAGTGCATGAGATCCTGGCAATTAACCAGGATATCCGAAGAATGATTATGGAGCATGAATCCGTGGAAAATATTACAAAATATGCAAGAGAACATCAGCATATGCGCACGCTGAAAGAAAGCGGACTGATTCTTGTAAAAGAAGGAGTCACGACACCGGAAGAATTGATGAAGATCAGCTATGAATAAATTGCAGAATAAGAAGATAGGATAGGGGAGAAGAATATGTTAGATCGAAGACAGATTCATACAGTGATCGATACGCTTATCAGGGAGGCAAGGATCCGTTCGGTCTCCGATATTCATATTACAGAGGGGATGCATGTGTGGTACAGGATTCACGGGTGCCTGACACAGGCCAGGGACGTATTGAAGGAGTATGATATCCGTGAAGTACTTCTTGGAATGATGAATGAGAAGCAAAGAAAGCAGTTCGAAGATGGTCAGGATGTGGATTTTGCCTGGCAGACCACTGATGGCTGCCGCCAGCGAGTGAATATTTTCTGTGAACAGAAAAAAATCGCAGCAACGATCCGGCTGCTGGATCAACATATTCCGACTCTGGAAGAACTCAAAATTCCAACGACATTGTATCAGCTTTCCGAGGAGCCAAGAGGAATTATCCTTGTTACCGGACCGACAGGAAGTGGTAAATCAACAACTCTTGCAGCGGTCATTGAGGCTATGAATCAGAAGTATGACAGACATATTATTACGATCGAAGATCCAATTGAATATGTCTACGAGTGCAAAAAATCTCTGATCCATCAAAGAGAAGTGGGGCAGGACGTGACGAATTTTGCTTCCGCACTTCGAAGTGCCCTGCGTGAAGACCCGGATGTGATTCTGGTAGGAGAAATGCGCGATTATGAGACAATCTCAGCAGCACTTCTTGCGGCAGAAACAGGACATCTTGTATTGTCTACACTTCATACGACAGGTGCAGCCCAGACGGTGGAGCGTATCATTGACGCCTGCCCGGCAGAAAGCCAGAACCAGGTGCGTATCCAGCTTGCCGGTACCTTAAAGGGAATCATAAGCCAGTGCCTGATTCCATGTGGAGGGGGTATGACCCGTGTACCTGCAACCGAATTCCTGACAGGTTCTGATGCCATCCTGAACCTGATACGTGAAGGAAAAACGCACCAGATTTCCGCTATGATGCAATCTTCAGCGGCGAGCGGGATGCATACATTGAATATGGATCTTTCCAGATTGATGCAACAGGGATATATTACAAGAGAAGAAGCAATGAAATTTACTAATAATAAAGCGGAGTTAACACAGTATATGTAAGTAAAACAAAAAACACGCTATTATGTACAGGACCGTCACAAGAGGTGATAGGTCCTTTTTTTCATATAATAGGAAATTGCACATTCTTTGTTCTACAAAAAAGAATTGAGATATTAGTAATGCTTCCGGCACCAACGCTCAAGTAGATTGATGAGCGAATAGAGAAGTGTTGCCATGAGACAGAGAAGAAGGATACTCATAAGAAGCCAATCCATCTTAAAGACCTGGCTCGCGTAGATGATCAGATATCCAAGCCCTTCTCTGGCAGCCAGAAATTCACCGATGATCACGCCTACGAGGCAGAGTCCGATGTTGACTTTCATGTTACTGATGATTGCCGGAAGAGAAAAAGGAAGTACGACCTTTAGAAGCGCGTGCCTCCGATTTCCACCCAGTGTATAGATGAGTTTCAGTTTTCCTGGATCGACGGTCATAAAACTGGTGTATAAGTTCAGAATGCTTCCAAAGATTGCTACAGACATTCCGGCGACGATAATTGTTGTTTTTGTTGCTCCAAGCCAGACAATAAGAAGTGGTGCCAGCGCAGACTTCGGCAGACTGTTCAGTACTACCAGGTAAGGATCCAGGATCTCTGATAACCGTCTGCTGAACCAAAGAAGAATGGTAACCAGAATGCTGGTGGCAGTGACGAGCAGGAAGCTTAAGATTGTCTCGTATAGTGTGACATTGGTGTGCAGAAAAATGCTTTTATCCAGCACCATGCCCCAGAAACATAGTGCAATCTTTGACGGGCTGCTAAAGATGAAGGAGTCGATGATACCTAAATTTGCAGTGAATTCCCAAAGAAAGAGAAAACTGAAAAGAATCAGAATCCGGGAGATACCGACAATGCATTTGTGCTTCTTTTGCTGTTTCAGATAATTGATCTGATTTTCAGAAAGTTCATTTAAAAATTCAGTCATCTGTATTCAGCTCCTTCCATATTAAGTTGAAGTAATGTTTGAATTCCGGGGAGTTCCGGCGGTTCAAAGGAGTATCCTGTTCCAAATCAAAAATGAGTGGAACAGTCTGACGTATATTAGCCGGGCGTCCGGAAAGGACAATGATCCGGTCGGCAAGGGAGATGGCTTCTGACAGGTCGTGTGTTACAAGAACGGCTGATTTTCCTTCCTGCCGGATGATCTGACCAATATCGTCCCCGACATTTAAGCGGGTCTGATAGTCCAATGCGGAAAATGGTTCATCCAACAGTAGGAGATCTGGATCCAGAACGAGCGTACGGATCAGGGCGGCCCGCTGGCGCATGCCGCCGGAAAGTTCCGAGGGTCTTGCATTTTCAAACTGTTTCAGCCCATAGATGTCTAAAAGATTATGTGCCTTTTCCCGGGTCCTTGCAGTCAGCATATGCTGAATTTCCAGTCCTAAAATAACATTATTGTAAATGGTCCGCCATTCGAAAAGTTCATCATGTTGTAACATATAGCCTACATTTGTAGTGCTTTCGTGAAGGTATTTCCCATTGATTTTAATGAAGCCTTTTTCCGGTATGAGAAGTCCGGCAATAATAGAAAGAAGCGTTGACTTTCCGCAACCCGAAGGTCCGACGATGGCAACGAATTCTCCTTTATTCAGGATAAAGGAGATGCCATTTATGGCAGGAGTTTCTCCGTCCGGATTGTGGTAAGCATAGTGAATATTCTTAAGTTCCAGTACTTGATCCATGGAAACCTCCGCAAATGATAATCCTATATCTTATCATATGTATCTTGAAAGAAAATGTGTGGTCAGTTTTATATCAAACGAAAAATGTAATTTTTTCGTGGTCATAAAATGGTTCATAAATATGGATTTTCCCTTGTCATCTTGTTATGAAAAAGTTATAATTGCATGTGAGTACGCAAGATAGGAACGATGAGTATGAATTATCAAAAAGAATTAGACAAGTTATTGGATACGCTGACAAAAGAAGGGCGTGTTCCAAGGCTTCTGTTACACAGTTGCTGTGCTCCATGCAGCAGTTATGTGTTAGAGTATCTGAGCAATTATTTTGAAATCACAGTGTTCTACTATAATCCGAATATTTATCCGGAGACAGAGTATACGAAGCGGATTCTGGAACAACAGAAACTGATCGATGATATGAATTTCAAATATCCGGTCAGCTTTGTAGCGGGAGAATATGAGAAAGAGAAATTTTACGAGATGGCCAGGGGACTTGAGGAGGTCAAAGAAGGCGGCTCCCGGTGCATGAAATGTTATGAGCTGCGTCTCAGAGAGACTGCAGAGATTGCAAAAGCAGGAGAATATGACTATTTTACAACCACGCTTAGCATCAGTCCACTGAAGAATGCAGCAAAGCTCAATGAAATCGGGCAGAGTCTGGCAAAAGAATATGGTGTGGAATATTTGATTTCAGATTTTAAGAAGAAAAATGGTTACAAGCGTTCCACAGAACTGTCAAAAATTTATGGTTTGTACAGACAGGATTACTGTGGTTGTGAATTTTCCCAGAGACAACGAAAGTAAGACACTGTTGACTTTAGATAAAAATATGGTACACTTTTATACAGTACAGTATTAAATGACGGAAAGGAAGAGATTATGGCACAATTATGGGGAGGTCGTTTCACAAAAGAGACTGACCAGTTAGTATATAAGTTCAATGCATCTATCTCATTTGACCAGAGATTTTATGAGCAGGATATCAAAGGAAGTATGGCACATGTTACCATGCTTGCAAAGCAGGGAATCCTGACCGATGCAGAAAAAGAGACAATTATTACAGGACTTCAGGGGATTCTTGATGATGTGAAATCAGGAAAACTTGAGATTACTGATAAATATGAAGATATTCACAGTTTTGTTGAGGCAAACCTGATCGACCGTGTGGGAGATGCGGGTAAGAAGCTTCATACAGGGCGAAGCAGAAATGATCAGGTTGCACTGGATATGAAGCTTTATATCCGTGATGAAGTGCAGGAGACAGATGCACTGATCAAGGAGATGTTAGAGGCGATTCTTGGAATTATGGAGAATAACCTTGAGACATATATGCCGGGATTCACACATTTACAGAAAGCACAGCCAATCACACTGGCTCACCACATGGGCGCGTATTTTGAGATGTTCAAAAGGGATCATGAGCGTATGAAAGACATTTATACAAGAATGAATACATGTCCGCTTGGATCTGGAGCCCTTGCAGGAACGACTTACCCATTAGACCGTGCCTATACAGCAAAGCTTCTTGGATTTGACGGACCAACTATGAACAGTATGGATGGTGTTTCTGACAGAGATTATCTGATTGAGTATTTGTCAGCGCTTTCCATGATTATGATGCATCTGAGCCGTTTCTCAGAGGAAGTGATCATCTGGAATTCTAATGAATATAAGTTTGTTGAGATTGATGATGCTTATAGTACCGGAAGCAGTATTATGCCGCAGAAGAAGAATCCGGATATTGCAGAGCTTGTAAGAGGTAAGACTGGACGTGTCTATGCTGCACTGACCGGACTTCTTGTTACAATGAAAGGAATTCCGCTTGCATACAACAAAGACATGCAGGAAGATAAAGAACTTCCATTTGATGCAATCGATACAACAAAAGGATGCTTACAGTTATTTGCAGGCATGCTTCGTACGATGACATTTAAGAATGACCGCATGGAAGAGAGTGCAAAGCACGGATTTACAAATGCGACAGATGCAGCGGATTATCTTGTGAATCACGGAGTTCCGTTTAGAGATGCACACGGAATCGTAGGACAGCTTGTGTTACTTTGTCTGGATAAGAAGATTCCGCTTGACGATCTTCCACTTGAGGAGTATAAGAAGATTTCACCTGTATTCGAGGAAGATATCTATGAAGCAATCAGTTTAAAGACATGTGTAGAGAAACGTAATACAACTGGTGCACCGGGTGTGAAACCGATGCAGGAAGCAGTGGATAGTTATAAAAAATATATGGAAGAGTATTAGAAAGGAGACATACGAGATGGATCAGAAATTAAGAGTCGGAATATTAGGAGCAACAGGAATGGTTGGACAGCGCTTTATTGCACTTCTGGAGAACCACCCATGGTTCGAGGTTGTAACAGTTGCAGCCAGCCCGAGATCAGCAGGCAAGACATATGAAGAAGCAATCGGAGACCGCTGGAAAATGGATACACCGATGCCGGAAGGAGTTAAGAAACTGATCGTTGCGAATGTTAATGAAGTCGAGAAAGTAGCTTCTTCTGTAGACTTTGTATTTAGTGCAGTTGATATGACAAAAGACGAGATTCGCGCAATCGAGGAAGCGTATGCGAAGACAGAGACACCGGTTGTCTCCAATAACAGTGCACACCGCTGGACAAAAGATGTTCCGATGGTAGTGCCGGAGATTAACTCAGACCACTTTGAACTGATCAATGATCAGAGAAAACGTCTCGGCACAACTCGCGGATTTATTGCAGTAAAACCAAACTGCTCTATCCAGAGTTACACACCTTGCCTTGCAGCATGGAAAGAGTTCGGACCAAAAGAAGTTGTTGCTACAACATATCAGGCAATTTCCGGAGCAGGTAAGACATTCAAAGACTGGCCGGAGATGGTAGAGAATATTATTCCATACATCGGTGGAGAAGAAGAAAAGAGCGAGCAGGAGCCGCTTCGTGTTCTTGGAACATATGAGAACGGACAGATCACACTTGCAGATGCTCCGAAGATTACATGCCAGTGTCTGCGCGTGCCGGTTCTGAACGGACATACAGCTGCAGTATTTATCAACTTTGAGAAGAAACCTACAAAAGAGCAGCTTATTGAGAAACTGGAAAGCTTCAAAGGATTTCCGCAGGAGGCAGGACTTCCAAGTGCACCAAAGCAGTTTGTCCGCTACATGGAAGAGGATAACCGTCCACAGGTAAGATTAGACGTAGACTATGAGAACGGAATGGGTGTATCCATCGGACGTCTCAGAGAAGATTCTATGTTCGACTTTAAGTTCGTAGGACTTTCACACAATACAGTCCGCGGAGCAGCAGGCGGAGCTGTACTCTGCGCAGAAGCACTGACGGCAAAAGGATATATTCAGGCAAAATAATTATAAAAACAGAAATGCAGCCAGTTATATAAAACAGAAACTGGCTGTATTTGTTTCTGAAAAATTATAAATATATTATAGAAAGCAGATATGAAAAAGGAGGACGAGGCTGATGAGTAAAGAGTTATTGAATTATACCCAGAACAGGGAGTTATCCTGGCTTAAGTTCAATCAAAGGGTACTGGAAGAGGCACAGGACGAGTCGGTGCCGCTTCTTGAAAGGATGAAATTCGTTGCAATTTTCACCAGCAATCTGGATGAATTCTTTATGATTCGTGTTGGAAGTCTTTATGATATGGTGCACACAGATGCCAAGGCAAAAGACAGCCGGTCCGGCATGACAGCGCAGGAGCAGATCCATGCAATCCTGACAGAAGTTGCACCTTTATATAAAGAGCGCGATAAGACTTATGCTGAGATTAAGAAAGAACTGCATCCGTATGGAGTGTGTGGACTTGATTATAAAGAATTGGAATCCCAGGAGAAGAAGTATGTAAAGTTTTATTTTAAAGATCAGATTCTTCCGATTCTTTCCCCGCAGATTGTGGATGCGAATCATCCATTTCCGCATCTTTTGAATAAAGAATTGTATGTAACGGCAAGTTTGAAGATGGATACAAAAGTATGATGGGAATTGTTCCGGTGCCACAGTTCGTGTCGGACATTTTGTGCCTTCCGGGACATGATATCCGATACATTCGTATGGAAAAGGTCATCCTGGAGCATCTGAACCTGGTATTTCCGAAGTACGAAGTGTCGGAAGCGAATTATATCTGTGTAACGAGAAATGCTGATGTGTCTCCGGATGACGAGGCTTTGGAAGTGACGGATGATTTCCGGTATCTTATGCAGCAGACTATTCACAAACGCCGCCGTATGGCGGTAGTCAGACTGGAGACTGCAAGTAAACTGTCTGAAGAGACACAGAAATATTTCTGTGAGAAGTTTGAGATTGAGCCGAATCAGATTTTTCGAACAAAGATGCCGATGAAATTAGATTACATTTTTGGTATCAGTGGGAATTTACCGGAAGCTATGAAACGCTCTCTGACTTATACGCCATTTTCACCACAGAACAGTGGACATGTGGCAGCAGGTAATGTGATGCGCCAGATAAAGAAAAAAGATATCCTGTTATTCTATCCGTATGAGAGTATGGATCCGTTTTTGCGCCTTATAAAAGAAGTGTCGGTGAATCCGGATGTTATGACGATCAAGATTACGATTTATCGTCTGGCAAAGAAAGCAAGGCTGGTAGAATATCTGTGTGCGGCAGCAGAAAACGGAAAAGAAGTAACGGTTCTGATCGAACTGCGTGCAAGATTTGATGAGCAGAATAATATTGACTGGTCTGAGCGCCTGGAAGAAGCAGGGTGCCGTGTGATCTATGGATTTGACGGTTATAAGGTGCATTCAAAGATCTGTCTTATTACTTATAGAAGCCGCGGAGAAATCCAGTATATTACACAGATTGGAACTGGTAATTACAATGAAAAGACAGCGGCAATGTATACAGATCTGTCGCTCATGACAGCAAATCCGGCAATAGGGAAAGATGCGGCAGAATTCTTTAAAAATATGTCAATTGGTAATCTGACAGGACAATATGATTATTTGATCGTATCACCGACCAGCCTGAAGCAGAAGATTCTTTATCTGATGGATGAGGAAATCAAAAAAGGTTCTAATGGGCGGATCATTATGAAAATGAATTCTGTTACGGATGTAGATTTTATACAGAAAGTATCAGAAGCATCACGCTCAGGAGTGAAAGTGGATCTGATCGTGCGGGGAATCTGTTGTATTTTGCCGGGCGTAACTGGCTATACGGACAATGTCCGTGTGATGAGTGTTGTCGGAAGATATCTGGAGCATCCGCGTATTTTCAGTTTTGGAAGTGGAAATGATCAGAAGATTTATATTGGATCAGCAGACATGATGACACGTAATACTGAGAAGCGTGTAGAAGTAGCTGCCCCGATACTGGATCAGGATATCCGCAGGCAGATCAATCACTATTTGAAAGTGATGTTAAGTGATAATGTAAAAGCAAGAGTTCTTGGAAGTGACGGAAAATACAGGCGCAAAGAGCAGAAAGAACCGTATATTGATTCACAGAATGTCTTTATGCAAGAGGCATTGCAGGCAAAACCGTCACAGGAAGTACCGGAGAAAATTGGTTTATTGAAGAGAATCGGACGGATATTCAGCAGGTAAAAAATTAATTTGCCAGTATTCTATGAGGATGATAAGAATTCGGATGTAATTAATAAAAAAGGTAAAGTAAGGAGTTAACGTAATAAATATGGGGAAATCACTATATATAGCTGAGAAACCCAGTGTTGCACAGGAGTTTGCGAAGGCATTGAAGCTGAACACCAGAAGGCAGGACGGGTATCTGGAATCAGAGGATTCCATTGTGACCTGGTGTGTAGGACATCTGGTGACTATGAGTTATCCGGAGGAGTATGATCCTGCCTTGAAAAAATGGAGTCTTCAGACGCTGCCGTTTATACCGACAAGATTCAAATATGAAGTTATACCGTCGGTGGCGAAACAGTATAAGATTGTAGCAGGGCTTTTGAACCGGCCGGATGTAGAGACGATCTATGTCTGTACCGATTCAGGACGCGAGGGAGAATATATTTACCGTCTGGTAGAACAACAGGCGCAGGTACATGGAAAAAATAGACGAAGAGTGTGGATCGATTCTCAGACAGAGGAGGAAATACTGCGAGGAATCCGTGAGGCAAAGGATTTAAGTGAGTATGACAATCTGGCAAGTGCTGCTTATCTGCGAGCCAAGGAAGATTATCTCATGGGAATCAATTTTTCAAGATTATTGACATTAAAATATGGAAATAGTATTTCTAATTATCTTGGAACGGATTACTCAGTTGTCTCTGTAGGGCGTGTAATGACTTGTGTTCTTGGAATGGTTGTAAGAAGAGAACGCGAGATCCGTGAGTTCATCGAGACACCGTTTTATCGTATTCTTGCGACAATTGGAGAACAGGGTCAGACATTTGAAGGAGAATGGCGCGCAGTAAAGGGTTCCAAGTGGTTCGAGTCATTTGATCTATATAAGGAAAATGGATTTAAAGAGCGCGAAAAGGCGCAGCAGGTCATAGATTATCTGACGCAGGAAC
>ENA-OPZZ01000945-OPZZ01000945.1-human-gut-metagenome-genome-assembly--contig:-NODE-945-length-20212-cov-5.266019_pt1 | contig 20212 bp, 19 predicted proteins | sample MGYA00242487_ERZ504511 | MGnify/ENA primary metagenome ERZ504511 (study PRJEB26092, sample SAMD00036241) | human gut metagenome | host: Homo sapiens | study: EMG produced TPA metagenomics assembly of... | reverse complement strand
ATCTTCCTTCACACTGGCTTCCGTCTCTTCGTTTTTTTGATCATCTGTATCCACCAGTAGCTCCTGTATCTCCTGCACCTGCTGGTGCCTGTCCGGAATTTTCGCAGCACCTATCCCGATTCCCATACAGATCGCTGCTGCTGCAATTCCTGTGACAATCGCTTTTTCTATCCCCGCTTTCACCAGGAACTTCGCCTTCGGTATCTGTTCCTGAACTCCCCGAAGTTTCTGAAACAGATACATGAGAATCGGAACCGGTGCAGCTGTCCGCAGGATAACTCCCTTTTTCTCCAGTTCGGCGATCTCTTTTCCAATCTTTTTTCTCGCATAATTCAGACGGCTCTTTACAGTATTTACGCTGCAGTTTAAAGCTTCTGCGATCTCGTTGACCGACATCTGCTCATAGTAAAACATTCCCACAACCATTCTCTGCTTTTCATCCAGTTCTCCCAGAATCTGGTCTATCAGTTCTTTCGTCTCTGCCTGATCCACTACAATCTCCGGTATATGTTCCAGTCTTTCGTCCTGCAGTTCGGCGATGCTTTTTCCCCCTTCACCGTCTGCCTCCGAGAATAAAACCCAGTCCACTTTCCGCAAATGTGCTTTTGCCGTATTAACCGCTATCTTTTTGATCCACACCGGAAACTTATCCGGTTCTTTCAGCTGTTTGATCTTTCGCAGGCTTTTATAGTAGGTTTCCTGTACAATATCCTGTGCGGTATCTTCATTATGTATAAATACTTTTACGATATGATATACTTCTGAATATGTAAGCGTATATAAGTTTGTAAATGCTTCTTTATCGCCTTCCACAGCTCTCTGAACCAGTTCTATGCGGTCTTGTTTATCATCTTCTTTATCGTTATCTGTAATCTGATTGTCTTCCATATTATGTCTTTCCTTTTTTCGGAGTTTTTTATATGAATAGAATCGCTTTATTTAGTAATCTGCTAATCTGTTTTGCTTTATACACATATCGATTCTGTATACTTTACAATTTATAGATGCATGAATCGGCTATTTAGTTTTATATTTTTCTGATTTTTTCAAAATATTTTCAATTCTTTTGTTTTGCAGTTAACAATATAAATCCCGGCACACACCAGAAGCAGTGCCACTAAGCTACCGGTATTAAATGCCTGTTTCACCTCACCAAGGATCAATGCTGACAGGATCACACTGCATAATGGATTGACAAATCCGAAAATCGCCACTTTTGAGACATCGTTCCAGGCAAGCAGTACCGACCACAGCGTGTAAGCAACTGCCGAAACCATTGCCAGATAGAAGATGATCACGACACCCACCGCGGTAATATTTCCAAGGTGTCCGCCCATTCCGATGCCGATCAGTGTCAGAACGACCCCTCCCATGGTAAACTGTGTTCCGCTGAGCACCACCGGGGATACTTTTTTCGAATAGATATTAATCAGGATCGTGGAGATTCCATAAGCGACCTGCGAGATCAGGATAAATCCTTCACCGGTAAACGTGAATCCCATATCCAGGGACTTTCCCATCAGATTGATCACAACCACACCGGCAAATCCAAGCACGCAGCCCGCCATTTTTCTCCCGGTCATCCGTTCGTTTCGAACGATCAGGCAGGCCATCAGGATCGCAATAAAGTTGCCAAGTCCGGTGATAATGCCCCCTTTTACTCCGGAAGTGTGGGCAACACCGATGTAAAAGAAGAAATACTGTCCCACCGTCTGTGCCAGACACACCGGAACCGCGTATTTCAGGATCGTCCGATCCGGAATCAGCACTTTTTTCTCCCTGATGGATGCAAAAATCAGAACCAGCAGTCCTGCCAGTGTAAACCGAACCCCGGCAAATACAATCTGACTCGCCGTATCCGCCGCATCCACCTCCATCAGCCGATACCCCGTCTTGATCACCGGAATCGCGCTTCCCCACAGAATACAACATACACACGCAAGAAGCGCTACGATTCCCGTTTTTGTTAATGTGTTTTTCTTTTGTACCATTTTTCTTCTCTCTCCCCTTATTTGTTTGTATTTTTCTGATAGTACTATCATATAGCAAAAACGGATAAATTCAAAGCGATTTTATGCATCCTCAGGCAAAAAGAGACCATGCTCCTGCGCGTCATCTTTCCACTCTGTGCGAATTGGCCGCCAGTTTCTCCGCCACCGGCATACTACGCTCTCCGTTTACTCCCATTGCGTGGAAAAACAGGATTGCCGGGTTTGATTTGTTACCTGTTGTTTGAAATATCATGCGATTACCTTCTTCTCGTCTCTGTCCGGAAGTTAGTTGTTACTCACTTTGTATTTGATCAATAAATTTGCACCAAAATCAATTGATAAAAGAAATGCCGAAGCCGTACGTGGGCTTTCGGCATTTCTTATCACTGTATTCTTATTATGCACAATCTGCTATAACATTCAACGCAGATTTTTACGTCAGAATTGTTATCTCTTATACATGGTTTTTTCTTCCTCATCGGCGTTAGGAATTCCTGTGCCGAGCTGATCCCAGTTCAATATAACAGAATCAGTAAACGCATTGATAACCAGACCAGTTAATACATATCGTGATTCTTTTGCCATATTAATCGCATCAGAAATGTATACTTCTCTTTGATAAAATTTCTTCCCATACTCTTTCATTTCCGCTGCACTTGTAAACACAGGAAAATAATATCTTTCTCCATTTTTCAGAATATCCATCTGGTTCTTCTCGCTGATATAGGGAACCCATACTTTACTGGTCTTCAAAGACTCTATCATGTCATTTTCTGCAGACCAGCTTTTCTCTTTTTTATAAATATTCAGTGCTTCTTTCAAACTTTTCGTTGCGCCGGCTGAAACAAAACCATGATTCTCTTCCGGCTTCTTCTGCCAGTAAGTTTCGTTATTGGCAGCCTGGGATGTATGATATTGCGCATATGCATTATTCTGCGTTCTTCCGTCTGTGCTGTTTCCAGCAGGATTTCCCTGATTGTTTCCAACAGAGATTTCCTGATAAAGTTTCCATTTTTTATCGATCCGGATCGCACCAACTATAGAGAGTAAAAAGGATATAGCACCAATGCCTACTGATCCACCTGATGTAATTGCCAGAAGTACATATATCAATTCTATTATAGCCAGAATATAAGCCATTGTTGTTGTTTTCTTTTTAATTAAGAGAATTCCCAGAACAATACTGACAACCATAAACAACAAATTGAGCTTTACTGCTCCCATCTGAAACAAACCATCAAGGCTTCCTCCATTCTGAAGTATGCTTTGCGATATGTGTCCTATACTCGATAGAACGAATATACCTGATACAATAGATACCACACCTGCCCAGGTAAAAAAGGAACGGATCTTTTTAAAATTAGGTAATGCTGTAAATTCTTCCTTGGTAAGCCCCTTGGGAAGTGTACTGAGATCTACTTTTTGATTTTCTGCCATTTTTAATCACTCCTTATATATCTGCTCGTATTTCCAATTGTACTTTTTTATATTTGATTTTATCTCTACTCTGTCTTCAGGACATATCTGACTTCTACACGCCTGGATGCTGCAGCATCTTCTTTGCCTTCTCCGTCCAGAATAAGATTGTTTTCTCCATTACCGACAACCTCGATAACATTCGCAAGCTCCGGATAACCTGCTTTAATATAATCTGCAACAGTCTGTGCTCTTTCCTCAGAAAGTTTTAAATTGTAAGCCTCGTCGCCTGCAGAATCAGTATAGCCCTCCACTACGATTGTGGATACCTTTCCTTCTTCTATCGCACCGGATATTACCGGTACATAGGCTGCAAGGAATTGATCCAGATAAGCCTTTCCCTCATCTGTCAGCTTCGACTTGTCCAAAGCAAACAGCACATTATTATCCATCTGTACCGTTCCCGTTGACTCATCGATCTTCGCAGAATCAAGACCCTGCTCTTTGAAAGCTCCCATGAGTCCGCTTGAGACCGCTGTCTGGTTTTCTTTCAGTTCTCCCAGCTCCTGTTCACTCATACTGCTCACATCTGCATCTGTCGCCAGATTATCACTTAATTCACCATTCCAATAAGCAGTAGAATCATAAACATAAGGATACCATTCGCCATCCACACAGATGGACAGACCGCCATCTGCTCCTCCATTTGGCCGGGCAGTGAGAAGAAAAATACCCGTGAGTTTTCCCCCTTCGCCTTCCTCGGATTCTCCAAGATCGTAATCATAGCGATAGGTACTGTCCCAGGTAAGGGCAAACTGATTACCTTCAATCTGTGCTGTTACATTCTCAGCTCTTTTGCCATCTGCCCACTCAATAGAAGAATCATAACCTTCTTCCGTACTCATAGTTATGTGAACGATTCCATCATATCCTGCTGTAGAATTCTCAGCATATCCCCATTCGTAAATTCCTTCATTCTTTTTTTCCGCATAAAGCATAGAAAAAGATTTAAGTCTTGTACTTTTTCCATCCTTAGACAAAATCAGATCCAATCCATCGAAGCCATAAGAGTATTCCGTCCATTCCTTGCGGTCCTGCACATAATACTCCAGCTTCGTTTCATCCTCTTCATCCGTAATCAAAGCTTCCAATCCCATATAGAGTTTGTCACCAACTACTTCATAGGCAAACTGGAAGAAATTATTTGTGGAATAAGAATATTCTCCATCTTCACTGTATTTTTTTCTTTCGACAAAGTTGGCACGCATATGATTATATTGCCAATACTCATGCAGTGCGCTGATCTGCTGGTCTGTCAGCCCCACCTCATCTTTCAATTCTTCGTCGGTTTTTCCGGCAAGATCCGAATTCAGAAAATCAGTATCTGCCTGCAGCTCTACGGGGAGAATCTGTACTTCGTATTCTTCCGAATCTGCAAGCTGTAAAGTCATATAGTCATAATCATCTGCATGCTTCTCCGCATAGGAACCATCTTCATCTTTATACTCTTCTTCGTTCCGATAACTTCCGTAAAGCATATAAGCCTGCGGATCGGATCCCAGATTTACCAAATGCTCTATTTCTATATTTATATTTTGGGTTTGCATACTGACACTGCTATTACTGCTCTCACTACTATTCTTAATACCGGTTCCACACGCCGTAAACACCGCTGTGGACATCAAAAGGCCGAACCATACACAAAACTTTTTCATATCTTTCCTTTTCCCTTCAGCTTACTCCGTATAAACACTAAAAAACTGATCCGCCTGATCCACAGCATTCAAATCTGATCCCAAAATATCGATAGCTAACAGATAACGGGGATCCTGTTCGTTTACCAAATACACAGTCACACCATAAAAAGGAACGTCATAGTTTTTAAATGTGTATTGTGCCGCATAATGTTTCTCGCCTAAAAATGTGATTTCTTCCACATTATTTTGAAATTCTGTAATCTGTGCATCTTCTCCCACAGCTTCTTTAATATCTTCCTCAGTCGCCACTGAATTCTCCGCTATGGTCTTTTCTTCATCCCACACACTTGTATCATCTAAAGCTGCAGCATTTTGAATATTCACTCCAATATAAGTATCCTCATCCTCTGCTTCAAAAACTGTCGCGCTGCCCAGTGCTATCAGCGATCTTATCCAATCATAGGTGCTATCTGCATTAGAGGCTTCGATGGTATCCGCGTTTAGTTCGAGATTCGTTCTCTTTTCCAATGTATACGTATCCGGGAGGGCAATTGCAAAGCCAAAGGATGGGTTCTCGTATCCCTGGGATACATACCTTCCGATCATATCATTGCTTACTTTATCCTCCTCACCGGCAGCATCTGCTTCGGATTCGTCACTTGCATCTGTCTCTTCCTTTACAGATCCCATCAGTCCATCATCTGATTTTGATGATATATTGTCAGGTGACATCTTAATTTCTCCACATCCTGTTAACCCGGATAAACACAGACACCCTGCCGCAACAAGTGCAAAAATTTTATCTTTTCGATTTCTCATTCTCTCTCTTCCTTTCTTTTCCTGTAAATGTTCAGTACCCTCGCAGGATGCTGCCTGCTGAATAGTTACCCATCCTCTTTCATCAGATATCCTCATTTACAAGGAGCAAAAGTCCCGGTATCATACCGACCCAGGTAGCCGCTATCTTTAAGCCGTTGCTGACCGGCTCCCGCCTGTCTATTCTGTTGAGAATTTTCTTTCTGATAGGGATACACCATAGCAGACCAATGCCGAGAGTACAGACACCCATCACAACTGTACAGATATTCAGAGACTTCCGTATCGCTTTCAGTTCCTTTTCATCCGGATAAGCACCTTCCAGCACAGCAGGTTCTGCTCCTGTATTCGCTTTTCCTTCTGTTCTATGTGTTGTAGTCTTTCCTGCATCATGAGTAACCTCATTTACGGAATCCCATCCTCCATGATCATCCTCACCTGCGGAACCCCATTCTCCTGTCAACTCATCTTTACCACCTGGTGGTGTCGGATCTTCATATGGTTTAGGCTCCGGCATCACCGGCATGCTTCCGCCAGTCTGTAATGCAGCCAGCGCCTGATACATCTCTCTGGCAGAAGAAAATCTGTCTTTTGGTTCATACGCACATGCTTTCAAAACAATATTCTGTAATTTCCTGCTTCCATATTTGGGTGGTGGCAAGGGATCACCTTTTTCTCTTCTCAGCTGTGCCTGCTCGTTTTCTTCATTGCTCGGTATATAATCCGCATCGATAAAAGGGCGCTTGCGGTTGTTCAGCATCCAGTAAAGAACCAATCCGAGACTGTAAATGTCAACCTCTTTCCCATATTCTTTTCTTGTAATTACTTCCGGTGCCATATATCGATCTGAGCCGGCAATCGTTGCCTGCGTTGTGTGATACATAGTTCTGGCAATTCCGAAATCGCCTAATTTATAATCTCCAAACTCCGATACCATAATATTTTCAGGCTTAATATCTCTATGTACGATATGTTTAGACTCACAAAGTATAAGCGCCGAACAGATATCCATTCCGACTTTTATAACCTTTTCTTCCGGAATACTTCCTGCATACTGCTTGATCAACGTAGTTAACGGGGTCAACAGTTCCATCCGGATAAAAACATCCCATCCGATCCCGTCTTCATGCGGTTTTGTTGCAAAATCGTCACAGCTGACAATATTCGTCTGCCCCTTAAACGCCAGCATGATCTGATACTCATCGACATACCGGTGGAGCATATCCTTATATTTGTTTCTTACGCTGACAATATCGTAACCATCTGTAAAATCCGCTTCAATGTCTTCTTTATCCTTAGGGAAAGAAATCACTTTTATGGCGGCATCTTCCATGACACCCGCCGAATTTCGCTGTGCTTGATATACGCAGCCATAACCGCCCCGTCCCAGCCTTTTTACAATCTTCCATCCCTGCCAGGGCAGAGACGGATATCTCTCCTCTTCCATTTGTCTCTCCTCTGATTCTATCTGTTTATTTCCAGTACGATTGCTGTAATATTGTCCTTACCGCCTGCCTCTAAAGCCGCTGTAAGAATTGTATTGACACACTTCGCCGGACTTTGCGTCTGCAGCAACATAGTTTCCAAAAACTCTATGGACACCATGTCACTCACACCATCACTACATATAAGAAAGCGATCTCCTTTTTTAAGCTGCAGGCAGTCTGCATAGGGGAGCACGCGCACTTCCTCAGGATTCATTCCCATATACTGTGTCAAATAAGGTTTTCGTCCCTGAATACCGTTTTCTTTCATATAGGCTTCATCTGTCTGATCTTCGGAAATCTGCTGAAGTTTCCCGTCTCGTAAGAGAAAGCATCTGCTGTCCCCCACATTCACAGTCCATACCTGACTGCCTGTAAAATACAGTCCTGCCAGAGTAGATCCCATCATCTCTGCATCCAGGCGAATGGTCTCCTTAAATATCCTGTCATTTACGTAGGTGCACATTTTTTCCAGATAGTCTTTTTTATCTGCAATATCAGCTGCTTCTTCTGCATTCAAATACTGCTCTGTTGCCTTAGCAGCTATATAGGAAGCAATTTCACCATATTCTCCGCCTCCCATACCGTCAAAAACAGCAAAGAACCGATCCTTTTTTAAGGAAAAGCTTTTTTCCAGGATACTGCCAAGTCCATTGTTATCGCTTGCCATATAGCGGCCCGCAAAGAAAAAATTATCCTCATTGTTTTTTCTTCGCCTGCCTGTATGACAGCCACAGGCGGCAGAGATTCTCCCAAAACCTGTCATTATGATACTATTCATCATTTTCATCGGTTTCTTCCAACGCAGTTCGAAAAACCTGCAATTGTGCATCTACAAAACCTACGAAAGATACGTTCTCGATATCCTCCTGCATAAAAAGGAACATGGTTTCTGAATCGATATAACCTTCCGGATAGGGAATCGCGATATAATCGTAGGTTTTTTCATCCCCTTCCATTTCAACTTCAATGCCAATTGTCATTAGCTTCTTTGTCGCACCTTTTAAAGTTACGACACTTCCATTTGGTAATAATTGCTTTGCCATTTTATTTTCCTTTCTCCTCTTAACCAAACGCCAGATCTGCTATTGTACTGCCAAGTTTGCCTGCTGACTGAATCGCTTTCATCGCACCTGTGACGACATCATATCCAAAATTACCTACAGAGGTTGGATCTATGCGAAGCACAGTCTTAATGATTCCATCTTTCTTGTAAAGTTTATGTGTATTTTCGATCACGTCCTTCATGTGAATTTCTCCCCACACCTTTGACGTTCCTGCGGTACCGGTTATTGCGGTTTGAAACTTTCCAAAAGATTTTCCAAGCTGATCTACACCATTTAAGAAAGAAACAATGTCCAATCCTGTGTAGACCCAGTTGCCCATCGTTTCTCCCAGTTTCTTATCTCCAAAGAGGGCTTCTCCTGTCTCTCTGCCTTGTTTTACAAGAAATTCCTTTAATAAATTTGTATTACCGATCTTGTTAAAGTCGCCGGTATAGGTGTATGTTGCATCCATCATGGCATTATAAACATCATTACCGGCACTAAGTGCAAGGCAGGTAGCTACCGGAAGTGCTGCACCACCGGAACCTGCTACCAGAGCTACCGCACCGGCAATTTTGACGACACCTTCGCCGACTTTTACAGCGGCTTTACCATATTGAAGAGCTTTATAAACAACGCCTTTCTCATCATAGGATTTTTTTATTTTTGCAACAGTCTTCTTCCCCTTTTTAATAACTGTTTTCGATACTCCTGCCAAATCTGCTTTCAAAGAGTCCAGAAAACTGTTTTTTTTCTTTTTACTTTTTGCTTTTACTTTCTTGGATGTCTTTTCGGCTTTCCTGTAGTCCTCTATGACATCAATCACACCTTGTACCTGTCCGGAACTGATTCCCTCGCCTGCTTCTCCTCCAAACACCTTAAAAAGAGACTGGTCTACCGACTGCATGGTTGTAGCACTGTTTTTTGCTGCAACAGCCCCACTGGAAAGAAGTTCTGTAATACTTGCGAAACTTTGCTGGGCACTGCTTATTTTTCCTGCGAAATTATGTGCTAACAGTTCACTCCAATGATTGTTTGTGTCATTCAAGGTACCTGTAACTTTCGAAAACAGGGCTTCATACTCTGCCGTCAGATTCTGCATTTCACCAGCCTGTGCCAACAGGGTTTCCGGATCTAATATAATTCTGGATGCCATTCTTCTCCTCCTGTCCTTACAAATGTACTCCCGGAGTCTTTCTGAGAGTACATTACAGTTTCAAGCTTGCCAGCTCAATCACGGAAGACAACTTAAAATCTTCTGGTCCGCCTGATTTGCAAATCGGCATTACACCCTCCGGGAGATTACTTGTCCTGTTTCCGGCTCCGATCGGCCGGATCGAAAGTATGGATCCAATCATACTTTCTACACTGGTAAACATTTCTGATATATTTTTCTCATCTGTCGTAAAGTTCTCTGCAACCGTTTTCATGACATTTGCAAAATTTCCAGATTTCTCACTGATTTTCAAAATCTCCCGGGCATTCGACTGGGTGTAATCATTGATAGCATCCCTCTCTTTGCAATTCCAGTTGTTGTGTTCCGTGATGGATGTCAGAATTCTTGCAGCCTCCTCCACTTCTCCATAAGCGTTTGCAATCGTCTGTGCAATTTCCGTAATCGTCTGTGGATTCACATCTATAATCATCTTCTCATCTCCTAGCATCCCCTGATAGCACTTGCACCTTCCTGATCTCTTGAAACAAATTTTGTCCTGGCATCCTCCATATAGGAGAGAAATTCCTGCAAAAGTTCTTTCATCTGTCCTGCTTTTTGCATTCTCTCTGTCATAATATTAATATACGCCGTGCTCGCCTCTCCCTCCCAGGAAGAAGCAATCTGTGCCAAAAGTGACTGCGTCCGCGCATTCAAAGAATCCAGTTCATTCACATAGGCTCTCATAGAGGAAATATTATTCTGCAATCCATCTGTGTCGATTCTGATATTAGCCATGTTGAATCCCTCCACTCTAAACCATATTTTGTGATGCCATAATCGCCTTAAGCATTTCATCCTTTGCCTTATACACAGCAAGCACATGGCGAATATAATTTGTTGTTTCTTCCAGATTATTATCGAGCCTTTGAATCTGGTTGATCAGTTCCTGAGATTTATCATAAATAGCCTGTGCCGTCTGGCCTTTCGAATTTGCCCCTTCTGTCTGCGCTGCTCTCAGGCTCTGCAGTGCATTTTGCAGGATAGCCTGTGCCCGCTCGATTTTTCTGATATCCTCTCCGGCCGCGACATCATCAATCGTTATTTTTCCATTTTCATCTCTGTATGCCATTTTTTCAGTCTCCTGTCAGAATCTTTTTTACCTGCTCACAAACGACATTTTTTTCAACCAGGCGAAGTATCTTTTCCTCTGCCTGTTTCGGATCCATTTCATAGAAATATCCGCCTTTTTCTGCGTAAAAATAAAGACAGGTATCCTTTCCAATATGAGTACCTTTCAGAATGATACTTCTTTCTGCCTGGTCAGTCGCGATATATGCTTCTTTTTTCTCCGTCTGCACATTGTTTTCCAAAAGGGGAGAAAGCATCCTTTCTATCCCCTCTTTGTCCTGCACCCTGATCCGGTACTCCTGTGACCGGCACTCTACGGCTGTGATCCGATTCTCCATATGATGAAATTTATAATGTACAGATTCTCCGGCCTCTTCCCGCAAGATCAGTTCAGATTCATACATTCCCTGATAAAGAGGCTGTAATATTTCTATACATGCCGGCTCTACTTCCAGATTGCCCAGGAAATCCTCCTGGGCATATCCCTTTCTTTCAAGACTATCCAGAATTTCCTGTTGTTTTATTTTCCCCCGTTTTCCAATATCCTTCATAGCGGCAATATAATCATAATCCAAATATTTTCCGCTGCTTACTTTTCCGATATAATAGATTTCTTCCGGGGACAGTATGAATTCCTTCATTCTTTCCATCGCTCATTCCTTACTGACCCATGGATGCTGCAAGTCCTCCGTCAGTTTCCTCCATAGTATTGGCCGCGGTATCCAGCTTTTGTGCAAAGCTTTCCAGAAGTTCTCCAAAAGCCGTAAACTGACCATTGTAGCTTTCAAAATTTGATACATAAGCTGCTGCAGCCTCACCTTCGAATACGCCGCTCATACTGTTTACGATTGTGCGCATGCTGCTGATACACTGTTCAAAATTAGCTTTTTCACTGCGAAGACTTGTTGCGTTGCTTCTCATTTCCTCTGGAGTTACAATAATTTTCATTTGATTTCCACCTTTCTTTGATACGTCATTTCTGACTTTTTTATTCTTAAAAAACTTGCAAAGTTTTTAAGCTCCTGTTATTTGCTGATTTCTTTATTTCGGATACATTATTCTACTAATGTCCCTGTATTTCCAGGATATCTCCATTCCATACATACTCTTCCAGTAAAGAATTCTCCGGATTTAATCTTCTACCTGTTCTTTTGTCCATAAAGCTGACCTTTTCCGGGTCAAACCAGGACAATGGATCCAGTCCTTCCAGCGAATCTGAAATATCCTGCATCAGATCTTTGATTTTCTGATGAACAGGAAGTTCCAAATCATATTCTTTTTTCTGATTTATTCTTATTGTGACTATGATTCGATTCATCTCCCTGCCTCCTGACTGTCTATGCACTTGATTTTCCTGCCGCCATTATCTGCAAAAAAGATTCCAAACCCTTTCTCCAGCTCTGCATTTCTCTGGCTTTGCGCAAAATTATTTTTATAAAAGCCTTCGTAATGCACTGCCGTATCAGACAACGCCAGAGCAGTTCCGGAAGATTTGAGATCCACGCCGAGCTGATCCTGCGTATAAAAATTGAAAAGATCGCCCTGCCGGATTCCGCATAGAACCAGCACACCATAGCCTTTCGTCTTTGTCATGATCCGGTGCAGCTGCATCTGTATATCATCCGGTAAGCTGTTACATTCTTTTATGTCATCAATAAGCAGGATGATCCAGGGTTCTTTCTCGATTTCCGTCGCAGCTTCTTTTCTTCTCTGCATACGACTCATCAATTCCTTTAAAATCTGAGCGAATACATCCTGTACTTTCTCGACTTCTGACAATCGCGCATAAGCAGTTCCTTTCTCCTGCAGCTTCGCCAGAGATTTTTTCTCTGTATCCAGACAATATAAAAGTGTATTTTCATCCACTTCCAATACCATCTGCCCTATTCTCTGAAGCATTGTGCTCTTTCCACATCCAACTCTTCCGGTAACAGCCATTGCCGTTGTTTCTCCCGGTTTTACATAAACCGCTTCTATGCTCTCTGTATCCAGTCCAACGGCTATCCCCTGCTCGCTGCCGCTGAGATCTGCCATGCTTTTCACCGAAATACTTTCCGGAAGAACCGGTATCTTCAAAGCCGGCTTTCCTCTCCAAGCTTCTGTCATGCTTTCTGCTTCTGCTTTCAGCGCCATTTCCCGCTCTTTATCATTTTCTCCCGGTTCATACATTGCCTTCTGGAAATTGATCAGTTCCTGATTTACTTTGATCAGAGCGTTACCCACTCTATTCGGTAATCTTGTGTCCCTCACCTGTCCTATCAAAGTGCTGTATTCACTCCGGTCAGCCTGCATGAAAGAAATTGCCCCGGAAACATTGGCTGTCAGCTTATAAGGCACGCCTGTATTATTTACACCTGTATAAACAAAATAGATTCCTTTTGATGGTCCCTCACTGAAAAGACGAACAAATACGTCTTTATAATCCTGGTTTGACTCCAGAATGCCACTGAAGCGGTCGATCAAAACAAAGACAGCCGGCATCTCTTCACTGACCAGTTCCCGGTAAGCTTTCAGAGAATCCACTCTCTCCTGATTGAAAATTTTTCTTCTCTCCTCCAGGTAATTGATCAGCATATTGATAAGCTTGCCAAGCTTTTCTTCCTGTCCGGATCCCACAACGCCTCCTACCTGCGGGAAAGCCGCCATACCTGCCATATCTGCAATGATATAAAGATGTATATCCCGGGGAGAATACATGCGGCATAAAGATGTTGCAATTGTCCGAAGCAGAGATGTCTTCCCTGTCTGGGAGCTTCCAAAGACCCCAAAATTGCCTTCCTTCAGGAAGTCCATATACTGTACTCCCTGCATCTGAAGCTCCGGCCTGTCAAATATACCAACCGGCACCGATAACCATGGAGCCTCTGTCATCTCCCATTTTTCTCCGTCAAAGCTGCCTTCCACCGGCAGCTTCTTCCAGCTGAAGAGATCCGGAAGTTCTGTTTTCCACGGTGATGGCTGTTTCTCTATACCTGCCGCTTGGGCTGTTTTCGCTATATAAGCTATCACAGCCTCAATTTCTTTCTTATCCGAAACAAATCGTGTATGATTTTCTTCTACTGTTTTGATGCGCGAACCATCCATGGTTACATAACGCACTTCCAAAGCACCCTGTTCTTTATTTTCCCGATAAGGAGCACCGGACCAGGCGGATTGAATCAGTGCGAAGGTTTCTGCCTTTTCGGAGGTTCCAACCCTTACATAAGCTCTTCCTGCCTGTGTGATCATGGCCGCATCCGGTTCATGAATCATCACCTTACTGGCGGCAGCGTTTTGCACTTTCATACAGATCTGATACTGGGTATTATTCCAGGTTCCCTCATCTACCGCATCTGCAGGACTCTGGGTAGCCAGAATCAGATGTACTCCCAGAGAGCTTCCCTTTGCAGCTATGGAATCAACCATTTTCTTGACAACCGGTCTTTCCTTGATCAGCTCTTTAAACTCGTCAAACACAATCAGAAGCCTTGGTACAGCTTCCTGAAATTCTCCCTTGTGATGCCCTTTTATGTACTCCTTGATATCCTTGGCACCTACCGAAGCAAAAATGTCTTCTCTTCGCCGCAGTTCGTACTCCAGAGATTGCATACATCTGTCAATGCCGCTGCCAACATCTGTAATAATCCCACAAACATGTGGAAGTTCTTCAAGAGCATATGCCGTACTCCCGCCTTTATAATCAATCACTACAAATGAAACATCTTCCGGATGATAATTGCAGGCAATGGACAAAAGCCATGAAATAAGTAATTCACTCTTTCCTGATCCTGTCATACCTGCCACAAGCCCATGAGAGCAGTGTCTGTGAAGGGATAAGGAAAACAGCTTGCCACCCTCTCCTTCTCCTAAAGGTGCCGTGATATTCACAGCACTGTCATTCTTTTTCCATCTCTCCAGTACGTTCAGATCCCGCACCCTGTTTACATCCATGCATTGTAGGAAGGTAAGCGAAGATGGAATCTGTCCCCTGGCAGCGGCATCTTCAGCCTCGATCGCCGACATCTGTCTGCAAAACGCATCAAACTTTCTCTGCGGAATCGGCGGATCCATAGTAAACCATATTTTTTCATCTGCTCTGTATTTGTAAAAAGCAGTAGCCGTCCTGTCATCATAAGGATCGTCTACATTTACGATATACTGACAAAAGTTCGGCAGATAATACTGTTCATCATATAAAAAGATTGTTGAGATACCCATTGCAGGATCATTTTCGGAAAGCATAGGCAGAAAGCACTCCGTTTTTTTCCTGGAAGCAAAAAGAAAAATATAATGTGGAACCGGACTCATCCCGTTTTTCCATTTTGCCTGAAAATCCGGATCTTTTCGTTCCGCAAGGATACTGTTTACCTTTTCCCGGAATTTCGCATAAGAATCCACATGGTCTTTTTCTCCGCTTAGTGTGGCGCTCTCGAAAGATTCTGCAGTAAGTGGATCAAAACTCAAGTATCTCGTCTGTAATTCATCATCCCAGATATGCGGAAGCCAGCGCATAGATTTCCATTCTTCCTCTTCTTCCGGATCAAAAACGCCTACGATACGAACGTCTCTGAAGAAGTGTAGTGCGGAAAGTGAAACCAGCAGATTCTTCAGTAAGTCTGTTACCTTGCGTCTGTTTCCGATCACACCCACAGAACTATACTTTAGGAGATCCAGTCTTGCAGGAACATCATCTACCAGATGCGTCTCCTGTATAATCCGATCCGTTAACTCCTCCAGTTCATCCCTTTCCATATGAAAATCGTTGACATCCGTAGGAGGCTTTACCTCTACGCAAAGAGGGGCATACCCGGCTCCCATCCTGACTTGTAAAAAGTCTGAGTCTGTCGCTGTTCTCTCCCATAAAGAAGTCGACATCTTATTTAAAATTGTTTCACAGATTTCCGGCGCAGGATTCTCCTGATTCGTGATTTCTCTTTGCTTTTCTCCAATGGCACGAATATGTGCTTTTTCTCCGGCAATATAGTCCGCATATTTCCGGAAGCGTTCTTCTTCTTCGACCATAAGCATCTTACGTGCTTTTTTATTACTGTTTCCAATCAAACTCCCAACAGGAGAAATCATCATCGCCGCGCGCATAGCAAGCATAGCAGGAGAAAAAGTCGACATGGCAATTGATGCTCCCGCCATGGCACCGCTGCTTAAAAGTGGCAAAAAGTTCGCTTTTCTGATAGAAAATTTTTGTGGTTTATTGGGTAGATGCGATAATCTCACCTCATCCACAGGCAAAGACTCTCTGATTCTCGGCGAGCGATGGTATATAGGATATCCTTTCCGCGTAGAGACAATATCCGTCGCCATCCCGGGGTGATTGATCTCCTTCTGATATTTAAATTCCGGTGTTTCATGAAGGTTATAAAAATATAGTCTGTTCTCCTTGCAGATCATACGCAGATCACAAATGTCAATTTCATCCCCGGATTTCAGCATTGCTTTTTTCACGGGACTTCCATTCAGATAGGTGCCATATGTACTCTCCAGATCCTCTATTCGAATTCTGCCTTTTTCGGCTGTGATAAGCAGGTGATTTCTGCTCACATAGGACTCATTCAGAACAATATCATTCTTTTTAGATCTTCCAATATGAATCTGACACTCATAAGGAATAGCATATGATTCCGGATATTCTCCTGTATCCCTTGTAAAACTTACTTCTATCTTCGGATATCCGCAAATGTGAACTAATCTGGCTTCTTCGTTAATTTCCTTTACTGACAGAGGGATTGTCTTTGCAGTTAACTTCAATACTTGTTTTTTTTCGTTAAAACACATCCCAAGCTGCCCATCTATACCAAGCTCTGACATCGGAAATAAATCTTTTTTTCCGGATCCAAGGGTATATTTTATTCCGCCTTCTATATTCACTCGATATAAGTATTTTTCAGTTAAAATTGTAACTACATAGTTCATATTGTTCTTTCGATTCCTTCCTGCAGGTACAAGATATCTTCTCTCTGTTTTATTCAGGCATCGTAGCTGTTCAGTATCTTTACAGTTACAAGCCCAAATGTCTCGCGGGATACTACCTGCCGAATAGTTATCCGACATCTTTTCATATCAGGTTCAGCAGAACTTCAAGCTTCCTGTTTTTCGGGAACGCCGGTGTTCCATCTTTTTTCATAATTTGCCAAACCATGAAATAGATACCTTCGATCGGTGGAGTTGCAAATTCCACTTTGACGGAGATCCTTTCACCAGGCATAACACGTTTTTTGAATGGTACACATAATTCTCTTTTTGCGTATGAAAAGTTATCCCCATTGATACACTCTAAATAATACTCATTCCATATAGTTGTTCCTGTATTTTCAATGATCCATGTATGCGAATGCAGCTTTCCCGAGATACTTGTGACCGGATGCCGGGGTATTTCTTCTATTACCTTATAATTCCCGCCATTTTTTACCCTGGATATTTTCTCATCTTCCAAATCCAATACCATGAAATGTAATCCTAGTCCTAATCTATCCGGAAAAGCCTCATTACCATTACCATCTTTCATTTTCCAGTTCATAACATAAGTTCCAGGTGTTTCCGGTGCATAAAACGATACACTGGGAGACACCTTATCCCCCGGGTAAACAATTTGGGGGAGATGAAGGATTCTGTTTTTTTCGTCTAATTCAATCACAGACTGGTTGCATTCGTAATAACGATTTTCCCATAAAATATTACCCACATTTTTCATTACCCACGTATGATTTATTATTTCTCCCGGAGATACAATGCCCATATCCGGTGGGTATTCATATTGAAATAAAATGCCGTCTTTCTCTGTTGAACTATTACTATCCTCTTCTTCCTTAAAATGTATATTATGTTCCCGATTATATATATACTGTACATAAATCTGATTAATTTCTTTTGGGAAAATGGCCAAAAGGACATAAAACGTCAGGACGTTTTCCCATCTTGTTTTCAGGCGGTTCGCCTCAGTATCAAACAAATATTTTCTGAGATTTCTGGAAATCTCAACTTCTTCTTCATCTATGATCTGCAAAAATCTGTCATTCATGCACTCTTCAGAAATCTGACCGGATAAAAGAGTCTTCGCTTTTCCTTCTATCCTTGAAATAGTCCATGGATGTTCAAACAAATATGTACGCAATTCTGCAATATACCGTGCTTCTTCTCGCTTTGTCATTCCAGATTTTATAATTAAGCCATCGTATTTCTATCGGAAGAAGTTCTTCAAAAAACTCTTTTTTCGAACGATATTTGGGAGGAACCTTCCAAACGGATGGGAGTTTTCCACATTTACCTGGATAAAAAATCTCATAAACTTCTTTTAAATTCATTCCGGCTGCCCTCTCTTTATTATCAGTAAACGCGATGGTGCTGAGCGATAGTTGTATTCTATCATTATAAGGTTGTATTTGCATTGCTTTTTAAGTTGTAAAAATTATTTGTTCTTTGGCTTTATTCTCCGGAATCCCATATTAAATCTCAGCCATTCACAGGTTTCAAAAAGAGTCCTCTAAAGTTCTTTCCAGTTCATTTTTGTTGCCTGCATCATATACAGCAGAATACATGGAATCAGATATGTAAACTATGATGCCGGGAAATGAGTAGATCTCTTACCTTTGTAAGTCTCAGATCCGCCGGAATTTCTTTCACTTCTCCTGCACGCCGCAGCCCGACACAGCATGTGCTGAAAACCATTCCATTCCGGTCAACTAAAAGAATACTATGTTTTTAAACAAAAAAACGCTGTATCTCTTGAATCCCAGTAAATTCAAGAAATACAACGTTTTTTGTTTCTGATAGCTCCTTTAAAGAAAATCTTTTTTATGCAACCCGATTATCCGGCCTCTCATATCATTGAGCACACCATTCTGCACACCGTAATTCCTTAGTTTTCACAAGTTATCAGATAATAATCGGAAAACTCATCTCAACGATAAACTCATTTTCCTCTATCTTTGCACCAATCTCTCCATTCATACGTCTGACAAATTCTCTTGCAATAGATAACCCCAGTCCGGTAGATGTTTTACTTCTTGCTGCATCCGCTTTGTAAAATCTATCAAATACATGTTCTATATCAATCTGTTCTGAAGCTATCACCTGATTACTGATTCGCAATACCGCCTGGTTCTGCTCTCGTTTTAACACAATGCGTATTTTCTTTTTTCCATGATCCAGACCATTTTTAATTACATTCTGAATAATCCGGCTCAGCCCCTGTTTATTTCCATCTATATACAACTGTTCTTCCGTAATCTGAATGTCCGGCTGGATCTCCCTTCTCACCCAATCATCATAATACGAAAAAACAGTTTCTTTCAGAATCCGGTTGATACAACAGGATGTCAGTTCCAGACGGTAGGATTCATTTTTTAACTTTGTGAACATGAAAAGTTCTTCCAGCATTTCATTCAGACTGTGTATTCTTTCATGAATAATATTCAGATAACGCCTCTGCTCTTCGACATTTTCACATGCTTCCATAAGCTGGAAATACCCGTCCAGAGATGTCAGTGGTGTCCGGATATCATGAGAAAGATTCGTATAAGTATCAGCAATCAGAGTTTCTTTCTCCTGATAGTACTGTTTCTCTTTCCTACGCAATTCCAGAAGGTCATTCAGCCTGTCTGAAAGCATTCCGATTCCTCCCAGACCAAACTCACGATGAATCAGCATATTACTGTCATGTTTCATAAGGAACGCCAACTGGCGGCAGATGTCTTTCACCTGCCGCTGATATTTCCACATAATAATTGATTGTAAAATAATAATTCCTGCCAGTATCCCGATTATGATATACATCTGTTAAATATCCCTCTTTTGAAAAACAACACTGCTTACAGATACCATTATAATAATGAATACGCATGCCACACCAAGTGCCAAAAAACAATCCTTTCCACTTGGATTCATAGGAAGAAGTGATATTTTCCCAGTTATCGTATACTTATACATCTGGAAATTATGAATTCCCATTTTCCGAACTGCGCTGTTTACTAATCCGTATACAATACTCATTATATTCATTGTCAGACAAATAGAAATGACCATGCTAATCACATTATTTTTCAAAACAATCGCAATCGCCATACAGATCAATACGAGCGCATAATGAAGTACCAGCTCAGTCAGGAAATAAGAGCAGGCGGCCTTTGGATCGCCCCACTCCAAGTCTCCGAAGACAATATAGTTCGCCACTGCCTGCAGTATAAATGCCCCTGTCATTGTCAGTGCCATAAAAACTGCCAGGGCAATGGATCTGGAGAAAATCAAAGCTCCTCTTTTTTGAACCTGACCGCCAATATTTTTAATATAACCACTTCCTATATCTGCTGTTGAAAACAGAACAGCAAAAAATCGCCAAAAACAATGCGTAAAATTCCCCTGAGAATTTGCATAAAAAAATGTCGTATACTGTAACTTTTTCTCCAGGTTCTGTAGGCAATGTCACCATCATTCCCACATTAATATTCTCTGCTGTTGGCTCAGTAAATCTGCTCCTGCTGCGCAGCAT
>ENA-OPZZ01000943-OPZZ01000943.1-human-gut-metagenome-genome-assembly--contig:-NODE-943-length-20247-cov-6.254374_pt1 | contig 20247 bp, 17 predicted proteins | sample MGYA00242487_ERZ504511 | MGnify/ENA primary metagenome ERZ504511 (study PRJEB26092, sample SAMD00036241) | human gut metagenome | host: Homo sapiens | study: EMG produced TPA metagenomics assembly of... | reverse complement strand
TGCCTTTGCTGCGAGTGTTTCTAATGCAGGAGGTTTGGGTTTGATTGGAGCTGGAGGAATGAATGCTAAAATGTTAAAAGCAGAAATTCAAGCATGTAAAAAATTAACAAATCAACCTTTTGGTGTCCTTCTAATGCTATACGATTTCCCCAAAAACAAAAAGACTCCACTGGAGGTGCTGCATAATGGATGCAAAGCAGTATGAAGCTGATATTCAGTATAAAGGAAGTTTTATTACAGAGTGCTCCTTCGATAACAACATTATTGATGCCGTAACCAATTGTGAATTGACGCACCAAATAACAGTTTCTGTCAGTGAACAGATTCCGGTTGATGATCTGACCAAAAAAGCTGCATATGTTAGGCTTATTCTTGAAGGCACTTATTCGTTGAAGGATGGAACAGATGCTTCGTGCAAATATCGTATGGTTATCCATGGTATATTTGAGATTGATAAGGGAGTGTCTGATGACGATTTTGCTGCAAAACTGTGGTATAACGGGTCTGCTACATTGTACAGTATTGCTCGATCTAAAATGGAAGTGATGTCATCGATGATGCTGAATCATGGAAAAATCGAACTTCCTATGGTCAATATGTATGAGCTGCTGAAGAATCAGGCGAAAAGTTCAGAATAAGAAAGCAATTGTAGCATAAACAAAAACGCCCCTGGCGCTGGAGCACCGGGAGCGGGAAGGGAAGGTGTGCTGCATGGCGAGCATCAAGAAAAAGCTGGACAAAAACGGCAATGTGGTCTATCAGGTGCAGGCTAGCAACGGACGCGGGCGGCGGGTGTGGCGCACCTTCCGGCCTGAGCTGACATGGAGCAGCCGGACTGTGCAGCGGGAGTTGCAGCGCTTTGCCGCAGAGCTGGAAAGCCAACTGGAGGACAGGGAAGTGCTGACCCGCGAGGAGACCATCCAGCAGGCCGCTGCGCAGGCCGTAGAAGCTGCCAAGGTCAAGACCCTGCGCCAGTATGCCGGGGCGGTCTATCTGCCGGAAAAGGCGGCTACCGTGTCCGAAAAGACCCGTGCCAGCTACACGCAGCTGCTGGAGCAGCACGTTTTCCCGGTGCTGGGCGATGTGCCGATGCAGGATATCACAGCGGCCATGCTCAAGGCGCTTCTGGCCGGGCTGCCGGAGCGCTTTGCCTTTGCCAGCAGGGTGAAGGTGTACGCGGTGCTGCACGGGATGTTCAAGGCGGCAGTGATGGACGACACGCTGGACGTGAACCCCATGGACAAGGTGCCGCGCCCGAAGCAGTCGAAGGATGCCGCGCTCTCTGCGGAGCACAAGGCCTTTACCGCAGAGGAAATGCGGTACATCCTGCGCTGCCTGAAGGAAGAGCCGCTCAAGTGGCAGGCGTTCGTTCTGCTGCTGATCGACACCGGCTGCCGCCGCGGCGAGGCCTGCGGCCTGCAATGGCGTGCCGTGGATCTGGATGCCGGCACGATCACCATCGAGCGGAACTTGCAGTACACGGCAGAGCGCGGCGTGTACGAGACCATGCCTAAGAACGGCAAGGTGCGTGTGGTGGATATCTCGCCGGACGTGGCAGAGCTCTTGCGGGCGCTGCGCCGCACCCAGCCGGTCACGGTGCGGTGGGTGTTCACGCAGGATGACAGCGCGGAGCCTATGCACCCGGACACGCCCACGCGCTACTTCCAGCGGTTCGGCAAGCGGTTCGGCATCGAGCACTTCCACCCGCACAAGCTGCGCCATACCTCGGCCAGCATTGCCATCACAAACGGTGCGGATGTGGTCAGCGTGGCTGCCCGCCTTGGGCACTCCGACAGCAGCACCACGCTGCGGATGTACGCCCACGCCAACGAGGAAAGCATTCGCCGGGTCGGCCAGACCGTGCGGGATGCCCTGCGGGAACCGGCGCAGAAGAAAGCATAAAGATACAGCGCAGACGTTGCTTAAAATAACCGCAACAAAAACCGCAACATCTATGTAAAAATGTAACAAATGACGTAAAGCACCGAAATGAGATGAAATTAAAAAACAGGCGAATCGACAACGAAAAGCAAGAAATAGAATGAAATGAAAATCTGCGAAAAAATGGACTTTTTTAGCTCGTAATGAGCAGGTCGCCTGTTCGAATCAGGTCAGTAGCTCCAAAGAGAAACCCCCGAAAGTTGGCTTGTGAAGCCGGTTTTCGGGGGTTTTGCTTTGTGCGGAAAAGCAAAGCCGCCGCACCCTGCCCGGAAACTCCGGCAGCAGAATGCGGCGGCGTATTGATCCAAAAAACTTACTTAGAGATCTTCTGGCCAATCCAGATGCAGATGCAGGCACCGATTACCGAGATGGCAAAGGAAGAAAAGCTGCCGGAGGCGTGGATGCCCAGCAGGCCAAACAAAAACTCGCCCACAAAGCTGCCCAGCACGCCCATCAGGATGTTGCGGCCAAGGGAAGTTTCCGTGCCCATAAAGCGCCCGGCCAGATATCCGGCCAGCGCACCCACCAGCACGCCCACAAAAAGGGAGGCCAGCACGCCCACCAGCGTCAGCAGGCCGGTCAGGCAACCCACCAGTACGCACAGCAGGGCAACGATAAGCAAAATCGTTAAAGTGATCATAGGTTATACCTCCTTAAAAATTATGGCTCTGCCTGCTGCCCGGCGGCTTCGCGGGCGGTGCGGCAGATGTCTTTCAAACAGCATTTTTCGCATTCCGGCTTGCGGGCGTTGCACACCGCACGGCCGTGCATCACAAAGCGGTGGCAAAGGTCGCTGCCTTCCTCCGGCGGGATGATCTTCCACAGCGCCATCTCCACCTTTTGCGGTTCCTTAACGCCGTCCACAAGGCCGATCTTATTGCACAGCCGGATGCAGTGGGTGTCGGTAACGATGGCGGGCTTGCCGAACACATCCCCCATGATGAGGTTTGCGCTCTTGCGCCCTACGCCGGGCAAAGCGAGCAACTCCTCAAAGGTATTGGGCACACGGCAGTTGTATTGATCCCGCAGCATCCGCATACAAGCCGAGATATCCCGCGCCTTGGAGTGTCCCAGCCCGCAGGGCTTGACGATGGCTTCAATGTCCTCCGGCTCGGCGGCAGCCAGCGCCGCTACGCTTGGGTATTTTGCAAACAACTCCTCCACCACAATGTTCACCCGGGCATCCGTGCACTGGGCGGCCAGCCGCACGCTGACCAGCAGCTGCCATGCGTGGTCGTAGTCCAAGGTGCAACCAGCATCCGGGTATTCGGCCTTGAGACGCCGGATGACTTCCAGCGCCAGCGCTTTTTTTGCAGTAAGATCCTCCGGGGCTTTTTTTCGTACCGGCATGGGACAAACCTCCTTTAAAAGGGAATACCTGAATCATACCATGTTTGACAGGATTTGTAAATGTTTGCAGGGCATTATCTGAGAATGATTTTCAGAAAAGGCCTTGTCCTCCTTTTCTAAATGCGCTATACTATATAAAAAGTGCCTTGCGGGCAGGAAAGGAGAAACCACCATGAATGAACCACTTGCGCAGCGCCTGCGTCCCAAAACGCTGGCGGATGTGTGCGGGCAGCAGCATCTGCTGGCTCCGGGGCGGGTGTTCCGCCGCACCATCGAGAGCGGACGCATCCCCAACATGATCTTTTACGGTCCCTCCGGCACCGGAAAGACCACGGTGGCACGCATTATTGCCGAGAACAGCGGCATGACCCTGCACAAGCTCAACGGCACCTCCTGCGGCACCGGGGATATCAAGGCAGTGCTCAAGGATATCGGCACGCTGGCAGCGGCGGGCGGCATTCTGCTGTATCTGGACGAGATCCAGTACCTGAACAAAAAGCAGCAGCAGAGCCTGTTGGAATGTATCGAGGACGGCAGCGTCACCCTGATCGCCTCCACCACCGAGAACCCCTATTTCTACATCTATAACGCGCTGCTTTCCCGCTGCACGGTGTTTGAGTTCAAGCCCCTTGCCGCAGCGGACGTGGAGCGCGGAGTGCGCAACGCCGTGCAGCGCCTTTCCGAAGGGGAACAGGTGCCGGTATGCATGGACGAGGACGCCTGCGCCTATCTGGCCGAAAGCGCCGGGGGCGATCTGCGCAAGGCGCTGGGCTGTCTGGACTTTGCGGTCACGGCAGCGCCGGTGGAAAACGGAGAAAAACGCATTACCTTAGATATGATCCGGCAGGTCACCCGCCGCACCGCCATGCGCTATGATCGGGAGGGCGACGACCACTACGACATCGTGTCTGCCTACCAGAAGTCCATGCGCGGATCAGACCCGGACGCGGCGCTGCACTATCTGGCACGCCTGCTGGAGGCGGGAGACCTGCCCTCTGCCTGCCGCCGCCTGATGGTGTGCGCCTGCGAGGACGTGGGGCTTGCCTATCCGCAAATCATCCCCATCGTCAAGGCGGCGGTGGATGCCGCCAACATGGTGGGTCTGCCGGAGGCGCGTCTGCCGCTTGCGGATGCAGTCATTCTGGTGGCCACCAGCCCCAAATCCAACAGCGCCCACGATGCCATCAACGCAGCCATTGCGGATGTGCAGGCCGGGCGCACCGGACCCATCCCGCGCCAGCTGCAAAACAAGCACTTTGACGGCGAGGATGCGCTGGTAAAGGGGCAGAACTACAAATACGCCCACAGCTACGCCAACCACTGGGTACAGCAGCAGTATCTGCCGGATGTGCTGAAGGATACCAAGTACTACACCTTTGGCGACAACAAGACCGAACAGGCCGCCCGGGCGTACTGGGCAAAGATCAAAGGGGAAGAAAACGTCTGAACCGTGTGAAAAAGGAGGATGGATATGCGTTATTCAAAACAGCGGGAGCTTGTCATGCAGACGGTGCAGCAGCTGTGCGACCACCCGACTGCGGAAGAAATCTACGATAAAGCCGCGCAGGAGTGCCCGAACCTGAGCCTTGGCACCGTATACCGTAACCTGAACAGTCTGGTGGAAGCCGGGCGGGTGCGCCGGGTGTCCATTCCCGGTAAGGCAGACCGCTTTGACCACACCCTGCCGTGGCACAGCCACCTGTACTGCACCGTCTGCGGCGGCGTCACCGATGCAGAGGTAGACGGAAAACAGGTGATGGAGCTGGTCAAAAACCAGAAGGGCAGGGTGCAGGACTGCGCCGTGGTGCTGCTGGGCGTGTGCGAAGAGTGCTGCCGCAGGCAGGATGCAGAGGCGGCAGCGGCTAAACAGGCATAAAATTTGCGTGTTTCCTCTTGCCCGCAGCGGCCAAACAGGGTATACTAAAGAGTGTCTTTTATAGAATGGCAGAAAATAGAGTTTCGCCGCACGGGGCTACCCTGCCCGGCGGAGAAGGATGGTTTGCTTGGAATACATTAACTTTGAACATAATACCGTTGCCGCCGAGCTGGTGCGGCAGACCTACGACACCCCGCCGCTGGCCTTTGTGCACAGCTACGGCTGTCAGCAGAACGTCAACGACGGCGAGCGCATTAAAGGCGTGCTGGTGGATATCGGCTACGGCCTGTGCGATAAGCCCGAGGATGCCGACCTGATCTTGTTCAACACCTGCGCCGTGCGTGAGCACGCCGAGCAGCGGGTGTTCGGCAACGTGGGCGCGCTGAAGGGCCTTAAGGAAAAAAAGCCCGGCCTCATCATCGGACTGTGCGGCTGCATGGCCAACCAGAAACACGTTGTGGAAAAGCTGCGCAAGAGCTACCCCTATGTGGATCTGGTGTTCGGCGTGGACGGCATCGACACCCTGCCGCAGCTGATCGCCCAGAAACTGCAAAAGCATAAGAGGGTGCTGCTGGACCCCGCACAGCGTCCGGTCATCGTGGAGAACATCCCCATCCGGCGCGAGAGCGAGTTCCGCGCATGGCTGCCCATCATGTACGGCTGCGATAACTTCTGCACCTACTGCATCGTGCCCTACGTCCGCGGCCGCGAGAAGAGCCGCAAGCCCGGCGATATCCTTGCCGAGTTCCGCGACCTTGTGGAAGCGGGCTATAAGGAGATCACCCTGCTGGGGCAGAACGTGAACAGCTACGGTAAGGGGCTGGAGGAGCAGATCGATTTCTCCGACCTGCTCAACCTGCTGTGCACCGTGCCCGGCGATTACCACATCCGCTTTATGACCAGCCACCCCAAGGACGCCAGCCATAAGCTCATTGATACCATCGCCGCCCAGCCGAAGCTGTGCAAGCACCTGCATCTGCCGGTGCAGTGTGGCTCCGACCGGCTTTTGCAGCAGATGAACCGCCACTATACGGTGGAACAGTATCTGGAGCTCATCGACTACGCCCGCAAGACCGTGCCCGGCATCACCTTCTCCAGCGATATCATCGTGGGTTTCCCCGGCGAGACCGAGGAGGACTTTGTAAAAACGCTGGAGCTGGTGCGCAAGGTGGGCTATATGCAGCTGTTCACCTTTATCTATTCCAAGCGCACCGGCACTAAGGCTGCCGAAATGCCGGACCCCACCCCCCGCAAGGAAAAGACCGACCGCATGACCCGCCTGCTGGCTACGCAGGACGAGATCGCCATGGCGCTGGTCAAGGCGCAGGTGGGGCAGACCGTCCGGGTATTGGTGGAAGGCTTCGGGCGTAATGAAGGCACCCTTTCCGGCCGGTTGGACAATAACCTGACCGTGGAGTTTGCCGCCGACCCGGCACTGCTGGGCAGCTACGCGACTGTACATCTTACCGGTGCCCGCGCCACCGTGCTGCTGGGCGAGCTGGAAGCATAAAAAAGTGATTCCGGGGCAAACTGCCCCAGAAAGAATAAAAACAACAAGGAGAACCCAATCATGGATTGCATTGATCTTTTCAAGCGTGCCGCTATGGCACTGCAGACCGACCCCCGCTACGTCATTCTGGATCAGGCCCGCAAGGCAAACGACAAGGATGAGGAACTGCAGAACCTGATCGGCGAGTTCAATCTGGCCCGCATGGACCTGAACAACGAGATCGGCAAGAACGAGCGCGATGACGCCCGCATCGCTGAACTGAACGAGAAGGTGAACAGCCTCTACGGCCAGATCATGGGCAACGAGGGCATGGTGGCATACAACGAGGCCAAGCGCGAGTGCGAGAACCTGGTCAACTATATCGACGCCATCATCAACACCGCCATGAACGGCGGCGACCCCATGACCGTGCAGGAGCCTTCTGCCTCCTGCACCGGCAGCTGTTCCACCTGCGGCGGCTGCCACTGAGCAAACTTTTTTGACCGGAACGCGGCTGTGCAACACAGACCGCGTTTTGTTTGCACCGGCGGTTACAGCCCGCAAACCGGCTGACGGAACCATACAAGGGAAAGAGGAAAAACCATGGCAGAGCTTTCGCCCATGATGCAGCAGTATCTTGAGATCAAAAATCAACACAAGGACGAAATTCTTTTTTACCGCATCGGCGATTTTTACGAGATGTTCTTCGACGATGCCGTCACGGCGTCCCGGGAGCTGGATCTTACCCTTACCGGCAAGCAGTGCGGCCTTGCGGAGCGCGCCCCTATGTGCGGCGTGCCCTTCCACAGCTACGAGGGCTATGTGGCGCGCCTGATCGCTAAGGGCTATAAGGTGGCCATCTGTGAGCAGGTAGAGGACCCCGCCAAGGCGAAAGGCCTTGTCAAGCGGGACATCATCCGGGTGGTCACCCCCGGTACGGTCATTGAAAGCAGCATGCTGCAGGACGACCGCAACAACTACATTGCCAGCCTGTACCTCAAGGGCAAAAAGGCGGGCCTGTGCTTTGCGGACGTTTCCACCGGTACGGCGCATATCACCGAACTGACGGCGGATAAGATCGCCCCGGCGGTCATTACCGAGCTGTGCCGCTACCACCCCAGCGAGGTGCTGCTGAACCCCGGCCTGCTGGACTGCCGCGAGGTGACCGCCTACATCAAAAAGAACATGAGCTGCTCGGTGGAACTGGTCGAGGACGAGCGCTATGCGCCGGGGCTGGTGGCTTCTGCACTGGAAGAACAGTTTGGCCGCGACTGGCCGCAGACCACCGGCATGGTCGCCGAGGGCCTTGTGCGCTTTGCCATGGCTGCGCTGCTGGAATACCTGCACGATACCCAGATCAAGGGTGTGGAGCGGTTAAAGACCGTCATTACTTACAACGAAGCCCAGTTCATGCGGCTTTCGCCTGTCACCCGGGCAAACCTTGAGCTGACCGAGACCCTGCGCGGGCGCGAAAAGCGCGGCACCCTGCTGTGGGTGCTGGATAAGACCAGCACCGCCATGGGTAAGCGGATGCTGCGTAGCTGGATCGAGCAGCCGCTTATTTCCAGCCAGCTCATCAACCACCGCCTGAACGCTGTGGAGGCGCTGGTGCGTCAGACTATGGTGCGCGGCGACCTGACCGAAGAATTGCACTACATCGCGGACATGGAGCGCCTGATGACCCGCACGGTGTACGGCTCTGCAACCCCCAAGGAGATCTACACCCTTGCCCAGACCTGCGATCGTCTGCCCGGCCTGCGCAAGCAGGCTGAGGGCTGCAGCTGCCCGGAGCTTGCCGAGCTGGCCGCAAGTATCGATCCGCTGGAGGATATCAAGGCGCGCATTTATGCCGCAGTAGACCCGGAGGCACCCTCCACCCTCAAGGATGGCGGCGTCATCGCCAAGGGTTACCATGCCGAGGTGGACGAGCTACGCTCCATCCGCGATAACACCAAGGGCGTGCTGGCGCAGCTGGAAGCCCGTCTGCGGCAGGAGACCGGCATCCCCAAGCTGAAAATAGGCTATAATCATGTGTTCGGCTACTTCATCGAGGTGAGCAACTCCTACAAAAACCTTGTGCCGGAGACTTACATCCGCAAGCAGACCCTCACCTCCGGCGAGCGTTACATCACGCAGGAGCTGAAGGAGCTGGAAAGCAAGATCCTTGGCGCGCACGAGCGGCTCATCTCGCTGGAGCGCCGCCTGTTTGATGAGTTGCTGGAGAGCATCGGTGCCCAACTGGACCGCATCCAGCGCACCGCCAACGCTATTGCACAGCTGGATGTGCTGGCTGCGCTGGCGCAGGTGGCTGCGGAAAACAACTACTGCCGCCCCGTGGTGGACGACAGCGATGTGCTGACCATCACCGAGGGGCGTCACCCGGTGGTGGAGCAGGTGCTCAAGGGCAGTATGTTCGTGCCCAACGATACCACCCTCAACTGCACCACCGACCGCTGCCTGATCATCACCGGCCCCAACATGGCGGGTAAATCTACCTATATGCGTCAGAATGCGCTGATTGCCCTGATGGCGCAGATCGGTTCCTTTGTACCGGCAGCCAGCTGTCATGTGGGCGTGGTGGACGCCATCTTCACCCGCATCGGTGCCTCGGACGACCTTGCCGCAGGTCAGTCTACCTTTATGGTGGAGATGACCGAGGTAGCGGAGATCCTGAAAAATGCCACTGCCAAAAGTCTTGTGGTGCTGGATGAGATCGGCCGCGGCACCTCCACCTTTGACGGCATGAGCATCGCCCGCGCCGTGGTGGAGCATATCGCAGACCCCGCCAAGGGGCTGGGCTGCAAGACCCTGTTCGCCACCCATTACCACGAGCTGACCGAGCTGGAAGGCACCGTAGAGGGCGTAAAAACTACAATATTGCGGTCAAAAAGCGCGGCGAGGACATCACCTTCCTGCGGCGCATCGTGCGCGGCCCCGCCGACGACAGCTACGGCATCGAGGTGGCAAAGCTGGCCGGTCTGCCCGGCAGCGTGACCCGCCGCGCCCACGAAGTGCTGCGTACGCTGGAGGCCTCTGCGCCCAAAAACAAGGTAGAGCAGATGGATTTTGACGCCTTGCAGGAGTACAATTCCCCGGCAGTGCCCAGCGAAATGATGGAAAAACTGGAGGCTGTGGATGTGGAAACGCTTACTCCCATTGAAGCGCTGAACTTTTTGTACGAGCTGAAAAAGACCCTCAAGGGCAGCCTGAACGGCTGACCGCAAAAATCAACCACAGGGGAGGGAAAAGACCATGGCAGTCATCCATGTTCTGGATAAGCATACCGCGGAGCTGATCGCCGCCGGTGAGGTGGTGGAGCGCCCCGCATCGGTGGTCAAGGAGCTTTTGGAAAACTCCATCGACGCCGGTGCAACGCAGGTCACCGTAAGCATCGAGTCCGGCGGCGTAAAGCTGATCGAGATCAGCGATAACGGCACCGGTATTGATGCTGAGTATATCCCAACGGCTTTCATCCGCCACGCCACCAGCAAAATTGAAAAGCCGGATGACCTGAACAGCATCCACACACTGGGCTTCAGGGGTGAAGCACTGGCTTCCATTGCCAGCGTGGCGCGGGTAGAGCTGCTCACCCGCACCGAGGTGGACGAGTTTGCCACCTGCTACCGCATCTCCGGCGGTGAGGAGCAGGGCAGGGAGCCTGCCGCCCGTGCTGTGGGCACCACCATCCGGGTGCAGGACCTGTTCTACAACACCCCCGCCCGCATGAAGTTCCTCAAAAAGGACTCCAGCGAGGGCACCTTTGTGGCAGATAACGTGGGTCATGTGGCGCTCAGCCACCCGGAGGTCAGTGTCAAGTTCATCCGGGAAGGCAAGCTGCAATACGTCACCCCCGGCGATGGTCAGCTGCGCAGCGCCGCCTACGCGGTGCTGGGGCGGGAGTTCAGCCGCGACCTCATCGAGGTGCACTTCGAGGAAGGGCTGTACCGGGTTACCGGCTTGATCACCCCGCCCAAGAGCTGCCGCGCCAGCCGCAGTATGCAGCATTTCTACATCAATGGCCGCTATGTGCGCAACCGCACCATCATGGCGGGCATGGAGATGGCCTTTAAGGGAACGACCATGCAGGGCAAGTTCCCGGGCGGCATCTTGCTGCTGGAAATGCCCACCGACCTTGTGGACGTCAATGTCCACCCTGCAAAGATCGAAGCCCGCTTTGCCCGGGAAAATGACGTGTTCGATGTTGTTTACCATGCGGTCAAGCTGGCGCTGGCACAGCCCGGCACCGGGGAACGCCGCTTTACCTTTGAAGCGGACGAAAAAGAGAAAACTGAAAAAGAAAACGATACTCAGAGTGAAAATGCTGTAAAGAATAATCACTTTACAGGACTTTCCGCCGTCATTCCGGGTCAGGCAGACCCCGGCACGCTGCCCGCGCAGCGCTGGCAAGCCCCGCAGCCGCCGCGCCCTGCCGCTGCACCGGTGAAAACCCCGTCTTTTACGGCAGACACCCCGCCGGTACAGCCCGCACCGCCTGCCCGCGCGGCGGCTGTGCCTTCGTGGCGGCAGTCTGCCCCCGCAGAGGACATTCTGGACCCGGTGGTCACCCTCCACAGCCCGGAAAAAGCAGATGCAACAAAAGTCCAGACCGCACCGCAGCCCTTCCGGGCTGCTGCTGCTGAAACACAGCTGGATGTGCGCCCGGAGACGGACGCCGCAGCCGACCCGCCGCTGGATCATATGGCAGCATGGAACACCGTGCCTGCCGCCCCGGAGATCGAAGCTGCAACGGTGCCCTATCAGCCGGAGGAGCCGGTGCAGTCCGAGCAGCCGGAACAGCTGGGCTTTGATGTACCGCAGGGGGAAGAGCCGCTGCGGTATGTGGGCGAGGTTTTCCGCACCTATATTCTGGCGGAGCGGGGAGACGAGCTGTGTCTGATCGATAAGCACGCCGCCCACGAGCGTCAGCTGTACGAAAAGCTGGCCGCGAACTACGGCAACGTGCCCAGCCAGCTGTTGTTGCAGCCCGCCGCCATCGACCTCTCTGCAGAGGAAAAGCAGGCGCTGCTGGAAAATCAGCCCCTGCTGGAAAACGCCGGGCTGGATGTGGCGGACTTTGGCGGCAGTACGGTGCTATTGCGCGCTGTGCCTGCGGACGTAGAGCCGCAGAATGCCGAGGATCTATTGGTAGAGATCGCCGACCGCCTGCTCAAGGGCAGCCGGGACGCGCTGAACGAGCACACCGAGTGGGTGCTGCACTCCATCTCCTGCCGCGCCGCCATCAAGGCGGGGGATAAGTCCTCCCCGCAGGAGCTGATGGCACTGGCCGAGAAGATTCTCTCCGGCGAGGTGCCGCCCTTCTGCCCCCATGGCCGTCCCTGCGTGCTCAAGCTTACCCGAAAGGAGTTGGAAAAGCAGTTTGGACGCATCGTATAATGCAAAACCTGCCGTGGTGGCTGTGGTAGGCCCCACCGCCACCGGCAAGACCGCGCTGGGCGTTGCGCTGGCGCAGCAGTTCTCCGGCGAGGTCATCAGTGCCGACTCCATGCAGATCTACAAAGGTCTGGATGTGGGCACCGCTAAGGTCACCCCGCAGGAGACCTGCGGCATCCCGCACCACGGCGTGGACATCCTCACCCCGGAAAAGACCTTCAGCGTGGCGGATTTCACCGCGCTGGCAGGGGAGTATATCCAGGATATCACTGCCCGGGGGCATCTGCCGCTGCTGGTAGGCGGCACCGGACTGTATGTGCAGAGCCTTTTGTACGGGGTGCGCTTCACCGCCGAAAAAGCCCCGGATGGTCTGCGCGAGCAGCTGACCGCTGAACTGGAAGCCAACGGCCCGGAAGCCATGTACGCAAAACTGCAAGCCGTGGACCCGGAAGCCGCCGCTGCCATCCACCCCAATAATAAGGTACGGGTGCTGCGGGCGCTGGAACACTACCGCGCCACTGGCAAGCGTCTCAGCGAACAAAAGGCCGATTCGCTGCCGCCGGAGCGCCCCTACCGCAGCCTTGTGCTGGGGCTGGATTTCCCGGACCGCGCAGCGCTGTACCGCCGCATCGACCTGCGGGTGGACAAAATGCTGGAGGCCGGGCTTTTGGCCGAGGCAGAATACGTCTGGCATAACCGCGAAGCCTTCCGCACCGCCGCACAGGCCATCGGCTATAAAGATTTTTTTCCGTATTTCCAGCAGACCGCCACGCTTGAGGTCTGCACTGAAAAGCTCAAACAGGCCTCCCGCAACTACGCCAAGCGCCAGCTGACATGGTTCCGCCACATGGACGGGGTTACATGGCTGGACGCCGGGGCGGCGGACGTGCGACAGACCGCTTTGCGCCTGACCCAAGACTTTTTATTGAAAGGATGATCCTTATGCCGGAAACCCCTCAGGAACCGCGCCACAAGTTTTCTGCGCTTACCACGCTGGCGGCTGTGCTGGCCACCTTTTTGCTGGCGGCGGCAGCGTATGTCTGCTGGCAGGCGGCGCACATCCTTTTCCCCCAGAACGTCTACGAAACGGCGCTGCCCATCACCATCTCCGATACCATTGAAGCGGACGGCGTGCTGCTGTTTGACGAGACCTGCATTTCCGGCAGCGGCAATCTGGGTTACCTTGTTGCGGACGGCGAGCGGGTGTCGGCAGGCACTGCCGTTGCAGAGCTGTATACCGATGCCAATCAGGCGGTGCTGCGCCAGCAGCTGACCCAGCTCACCAGCCAGATCGACCTGTTGCAGCGCTCCCAGAACACCGCAGCCACCCAGCTGGACGGCTTGCTCAAGGAGCGCTCCGGTGCGCTGTATGACCTGCTGGACGCACTGGACACCGCCCAATACAGCGATGTGGACGAAAGCACCGATGCCTATTTGCTGGCGCAGAACAAGCTGTGGATCACCACCGGCGATACCGCCGGCTTTGCGGATCAGATCTCGCTGCTTGCCCAGCAGGCACAGACCGTGCAGGCACAGCTGGGCAACCCCACCCAGATCGCCGCCCCCACTACCGGCTACTTTGTCCGAGCTGCCAGCAGCGGACGGCTGAATGCCGGTGCTGCGGACATTCTGGCGCAGAGCCCGGAGCAGCTTAAAGCCTATCTGGACTCTGACCCCGAGATGCCGCTGGATGGCTGTGTAGGTAAGCTGGTGGCCGGGTTCAGCTGGCAGTACGCCGGGGTGTGCTCCGCAAAGCAGGCCGAAAAGCTGCTGGGCGCGGACGGTAAGCCCCTGCGCACGGCGGTGGAAATCAGCTTCCCCGGCCAGAGCGATGCTGCCTTGCGCGCCACTGTCGCCGAGGTGACCATTGATGCAGAGCAGGATATTGCCCGCTTTGTGCTGCAATGCAACTCCATCAACGGCGATGTGCTGTGCCTCAACCACGCCCGCGCACGCATCAGCACCGGCGAGAGCACCGGCCTGCGGGTTCCCGCCGCAGCGGTGCACTACCTCAAGGAGGACGGCACCGAGGCCGAGACGCAGGGCGAAAACTATATTCCCGGCGTGTACGTCAAGTACGGCAACATCGCCCGTTTCTGCAAGATTGACCCGGTGGATGCCGACCATCCGCTGATCTCGGAAGACGATTACATCCTTGTTTTGCCCAAGGGAACGGACGGTTCTGTCAGTCAGGTAAGGCTTTATGACGAAATAATCGTCTCCGGACAAAATTTATATGACGGAAAACTTTTGTAGTTATTGACATCTGCTGAAAAAAATCAGATAATAGTAAAAGCTATTTGCATTCTTTTTGCAAAGAACGCCAGGCAGCCGGGCGCTGCCCGAATGAAAGGAGCAGATAATTATGTCTTTGCTGGATAGCATTAAGAAGGGCCTGATGGGCGAAGGGGACGAGTACGAGGACCAGTACATCGATGACGGCCCCCAGATGGTGAACAACAACAGCGGCGTTGGCATCGGGATGGACGAAGAGACCGAGGAGCCTGCCGAGGGCACCAGCAAGAAGAACAAGGTGGTCAACATCCATGCCACCACCCAGCTCAAGGTGGTTCTGGTCAAGCCCGAGCGGTTCGAGGATGCCAGCACCATTGCCGACCATCTGAACAACAAGCGTACCGTGGTGCTGAACCTGGAGTCCACCAACAAGGAGGTCTCCCGCCGTCTGGTAGACTTTTTGTCCGGCGTGGCCTATGCCAACAACGGCCAGATCAAGCGCGTAGCCAACAGCACCTTTATCATTACCCCGTACAACGTAGATATCATGGGCGATCTGCTGGACGAGCTGGAGAACAATGGCGCATTCTATTGATCCGGCAACCGGTGCGGTGCGGGGTTTTGTGCCCGCCCGCAATGATGAGGAACGCTACCTTATGCGGCATATCGAGGATCTTGCCGATGCGGCTTTTTCCCGCGGCATAGCCCGGTGCTCTGCATTCCTCAGCGACCGGGAACAGGATCTTGCCCGGGCGGCACTGGGGCGTGCCGGTGTGCGGGACGGCTGGCGTTTTGACGGCGGCTGGCCCGAAGCCGAGCGCCGGGTGCTTTGTCTGGAACCGGAGTACAGCTACGGCGAGTGTCCGGTGCGCTGCGTACAGCTGCAGTGCCGGGCGCTGCCCGGTGCGGCGCTTCCGGCGCACAAGGACTATCTGGGCAGCCTGATGGGGCTTGCCCTCAAGCGCGAAGCACTGGGCGATATCCTGCTGCCCGCCGATGCGCCGGGCACAGCCTATGTGTTCGCGCTGGAGCCGGCGGCAAAGCTTATCTGCCGGGAGCTGTGCCAGGCGGGGCGCACCGAGGTGTCCACCCGTCTTTTGGAGCCGGAAGAGATCCCGGCTTTCCCGGCGCCGGAGCGGCAGCTGCTCACTGCCACCGTGTCCTCCCTGCGGCTGGACGCGGTGCTTTCTGCCATGCTGCACGTCAGCCGCGGTACTGCTGCGGAGCTGATCGAAGCGGGCAGGGTAGAGATCAACCATCTGCCGGTAGAAAAGCCCCATGCCCCCGTATACGAGCAGGATGTGTTCACCGTGCGCGGCAAGGGCCGCTTCCGGCTGACCGCATTGCCCGGGAAAAGTAAAAAAGATCGTTCGATCATTGAGTTCTTTCAATATTAAAAGCTATGGGAGGAAATGACTATGCTGACTCCGCAGGATGTCCGCTCTGTACAATTTGAAAAAAACCTCCGCGGCTACCGTACAGAGGACGTGGACCGTTTTCTGGACAAGGTCGAGGAGCAGCTGCAGCAGAACGATGCGCAGGCAGAGCAGCTGCGCAAGCAGATCGCAGATCTGACCGCAGAGAACCAGAAGCTCAAGGGCGAGCTGCAAAGCTTTGAGGCTGACGGCGATATGCTCAAGAGTGCGCTGATCAATGCTCAGCGCATGGGCGAAAACGTGATCCGCGAAGCAAACCAGAAGGCTGAGGAGATCATCCACCGCGCAAATCTGCGGGGCGACGATATCATCCGCGATGCCAACGAGCTGCTGCAAAAGGCAAGCGACCGCGCAGACGAGATCGAGAACGAAGCTAATGAGAAGCGTATGGCGGAGGAACGGGAGTACGACCGCGTCCGTCTGGAGGTCACACGCTTCAAGGCCGATGTGCTCAATTTGTACCGCAGCCATGTGGAGTCTTTGAGCCGTCTGCCGGAGTTCCAGAAGGAAACCAAGGAAGCTGCACAGGACGCCCCCGCACAGGACGCAGAGCCTGCGCAGGAGACTGCCGCAGAGCAGCCCGCCGCACAGCCTGATGCTGCCCCCGCAGCCGACGCTGCAGCAGCTCCGGCCGAGCAGCCTGCCGAAACGACCAAAACCACCGAACCTGCCGCCCCTGCCGATGACGACAAGGCGGCTGACAGCAGCGAGGATTTCTGGGCAAAGGACGAAAGCCAGCTCAAGCTGGACCCGCCTCCTGCTGATATGAAGCCGGACGAGCCGGACTATGATGCTTTTCAGGGCGTCAAGTTCAGCGAGTAAGGCACCCAACGCAAAAATAGAGGAGAGTGTAAACCATTGGCTAAGAACAAATCGCAGTACGACAGTACGTTGAATCTGCCCAAGACCCTGTTCGAGATGCGTGCCGGCCTGCCCAAAAAGGAACCGGTCATGCTCAAGGATTGGGACGACAACGACCTGTACAACCAGCTCATGAAGCACAATGAGGGCAAGCCCCAGTTCATTCTGCACGACGGCCCTCCGTATGCAAACGGCAACATCCACATGGGCACTGCCCTGAACAAGATCATCAAGGATATCATCATCCGCGAAAAGAACATGGAGGGCTATCAGGCTCCCTATGTGCCCGGCTTTGATACCCACGGCCTGCCCATTGAGCTGAAGGCTCTGTCCTCGGTGGGTGACAAGAAGAAGGACATCTCCAAGCTGGAGCTGCGTCAGATCTGTGAAAAGTTTGCCACTGAGCATATCGACATCATGAGCGACCAGTTCAAGCGTCTGGGCGTTATCGGTGACTTCGAGCACCCCTACCTGACCCTGAAGCCTGAGTTTGAAGCGCGTCAGATCGAGATCTTTGGCGAGATGGCCAAGAAGGGCTACATCTACAAGGGCCTCAAGCCCGTGTACTGGTGCCCGGACTGCCGCACCGCGCTGGCAGAAGCCGAGATCGAGTACGGTGAGGACGACTGCGATTCTATCTTTGTGCGCTTCCACGTCTCGCAGGATCCCAACGGTGTGCTGGCAAAGTACGGCATCCCCATGGATAAGACCTACTTCGTCATCTGGACCACCACCACCTGGACCCTGCCCGCCAACGAGGCTATCTGCCTGAACGGTCAGTTCGAGTATTCCTTCGTCAAGATCGGCGAGGAGTACCACATCATGGCCACCGAGCTGGTCAAGAGCGTCATGGACGCCTGCCACATCGAGAACTACGAGATCGTGGGCGAGCCTGTTTCCGGCGCTGAGTTCGAGCTGATGCGCTACAACCACGTCTACCTGCCCAAGGAGGGCTGGGTCATTCTGGGCGACCACGTCACGCTGGAAAGCGGTTCCGGCTGCGTGCACACCGCAGGCGGCCACGGCGTGGACGACTTCAACGTCTGCCAGAAGTATCCGCAGGTGCCCATCACCGTGCCTGTGGACGACGGCGGTTACCTGACCGAGCTGGCTGGCAAGTACGCTGGGCAGCGCGTGTGGGCAGCCAACAAGACCATTCTGGCCGACCTGACTGCTTCCGGTGCTGTGATGGGTCAGGTGCACATCAAGCACCAGTACCCCCACTGCTGGCGCTGCCACAACCCCATCATCTTCCGCGCTACCGAGCAGTGGTTCTGCTCCATTGCCAAGTTCCGCGAGGACGTGTACAAGGCCATTGATACCGTCACTTGGATGCCGGATTGGGGTCACGACCGCATGACCGGCATGGTGCGCGACCGCAACGACTGGTGCATCAGCCGCCAGCGCACTTGGGGTGTGCCCATCCCCGCCTTCTACTGCAAGAAGTGCGGCACCTACCACATTACCGATGCTACCATCAAGGCTGTCAGCGCCCTGTTCCGCAAGGAAGGCTCTGACGCATGGTATAAGTACGATGCCGAGCAGATCATCCCCGCAGGTGAAGTGTGCGAAAAGTGCGGCGCTTCCGAGTGGGAGAAGGACACCGACATCATGGACGTCTGGTTCGACTCCGGCTCCACCCACGCCGCCGTGCTGGACGAGCGTCCCGAGCTGCGTTTCCCCGCCGATATGTATATGGAAGGCGGCGACCAGTTCCGCGGCTGGTTCCAGTCCAGCCTGCTGACCAGCGTTGCAAGCAAGGGCTGCGCACCCTATAAGTCCGTGCTGTGCCACGGCTGGGTTGTGGACGAGCAGGGCAAGCAGATGCACAAGAGCGCCGGCAACGGCGTGGAGCCCAGCGAGATCATCAAGGACTACGGTGCCGATATCATCCGCCTGTGGGTGGCTTCTTCCGACTACACCGTGGACGTGCGCGCTGGCAAGAACATCTTCAAGCAGCTCAGCGAAGCTTACCGTAAGATCCGCAACACCGCCCGCTTCATTCTGGGCAATCTGGACGGCTTTGACCCCAACACTGATTGCGTGGCAGACGACCAGCTGCAGGATATCGACCGCTGGGCACTGGCTGCGCTGGACGACCTGATCGTCAACACCAACGCAGGCTACGCTGTGTACGACTTCAACAAGGTCTACCACGCCGTGTACAACTTCTGCGTGGTGGCTATGTCCAACTTCTATCTGGACGTTACCAAGGATCGTCTGTACTGCACCAACGGCGCAGCCCGCAAGGCAGCCCAGACCACCATGTACAAGATCCTTGTCGCTCTGGATAAGATCATTGCCCCCATCCTGTGCTTCACCAGTCAGGAGATCTGGGACTTCATGCCCAAGACCGAGGGTATGAACAAGTATGTGGTGTTCGAGCAGATGCCCAAGGCCGGCCAGTACGCCGCCGACGATGCCTTCAAGGCAAAGTGGGCACAGCTCATCGCCGTGCGCGACGAGGTCAAGAAGGTGCTGGAGCAGGCCCGTGCCGAAAAGCTGATCGGCGCTTCTCTGGAAGCTTCCGTCACCCTGTACTGCAGCGATGCCGTCTATGACCTGCTGAACAGCATCCCCATGGACGAGCTGGCCGACCTGATGATCGTCTCCCATGTGGAGCTGGTCAAGGGCGAGGGCGGCGCTGCCAGCGCTGTCGAGGGCTTGGGCGTTGCAGCTGCACACGCCACCGGCGACAAGTGCGAGCGCTGCTGGAAGTACTCTGCTTCCATCGGCAGCCACCCTGCACACCCCACCCTGTGCGCACGCTGCGCCAGCGTTGTGGAAGCATAAGCGTCCCGCATCAATACAAATCTGTTTTGTAAAAGGGCGGCGCTCCCTTGACCGGGGAGCGCCGTTTTTTATAGCAGAAACGAGGTAGCTAATGGCATTTGTTCTCTTTAATCTGGCGGCTGTGGCGGCACTGGTCGGCATCGACCAGCTGATCAAACTGTGGGCGGTGCAGGCTTTGCAGCCGGTTGGCGCTATGCCGCTCATCCCCCGTGTGGTGGAACTGCGGTTCGTGCTCAATCCGGGCATGGCCTTCAGCCTGCTCAGCGGCAAACAGCTGTTCCTTATCATCGCCACCAGCGTGGCGCTGCTGGCGGTGGCCTACGGCCTGTTTTTCCGCAGCCGCGGCAAGCGCTTGCAGCAGGCAGCGCTGGTGCTGGTGCTGGGCGGAGGTATCGGCAATCTGATCGACCGTGTGCTCAACGGCGAGGTGGTGGACTACATCAACCTGCTGTTCATGCGCTTTGCTGTGTTCAATTTTGCAGATATCTGCGTTTGCGTGGGCGTGGCACTGTGGGTGCTGGTGATCTTTCTGGACGAAGTGCACGCCGATGACGCCGCTTCCAAGGAGCAGTAAATTATGGAACAGCGTGAATTTATCGTAGAGCAGGAGACTGCCGGTCAGCGTATCGACCGCTTTCTCAGCGGCGAGGACACCGGCCTGTCCCGCTCGGCGCTGCAGGCGCTGGTGGCCGAGGGGCATGTGCAGTGTAACGGCAAGGCCGTGGCCAAAAGCCTGAAACTCAAGGCAGGGGACACCGTGCTGCTGGAGATCCCAGACGCAAAGCCCATCGAGGCCGTGCCGCAGGATATTCCGCTGGAGATCGTCTACGAGGACGCCCATCTGCTGGTGGTCAACAAGCCCAAGGGCATGGTGG
>ENA-OPZZ01000940-OPZZ01000940.1-human-gut-metagenome-genome-assembly--contig:-NODE-940-length-20270-cov-13.736832_pt1 | contig 20270 bp, 18 predicted proteins | sample MGYA00242487_ERZ504511 | MGnify/ENA primary metagenome ERZ504511 (study PRJEB26092, sample SAMD00036241) | human gut metagenome | host: Homo sapiens | study: EMG produced TPA metagenomics assembly of... | reverse complement strand
AAACGTTAATGCAAATATGTACGGATACGTTAGTCCGGAATTTACGCCTATGGAGAGTACAAGAACTTGTGAGTAGATAGATATTTATATCATCAAAAGCATACTCGTTGAAGTAGGAATGAAACATGGAAGTTTATAACTTTTTATAGGTTTTCAGTAACGGGGGATTTAACAATGACAAAGGAAGATATTATAAAATTGCCAAAGGTGGAATTGCACTGTCATCTGGACGGATCACTGAGTCAGGGATTTGTGGAAAAGAGACTTGGAAGACCGGTAGGAAAAGAAGAACTGAGCGTGTCAGATGACTGTACAAGTCTTGCAGAATATCTGGAAAAGTTTGATCTGCCGGGACAATGTTTAAGAGACGAAGAGGGTCTTGAGGAAGCCGGATATGATGTGCTCAGAAGCATGAAACAGGAGAATGTCATTTATTCTGAGATTCGCTTTGCACCGCTTCTTTCAGAGACAGAAGACATGAATTGCAATAAAGTGATCGAAGCAGTTTTAAAAGGTCTAGAGAGAGGAAAAAAAGATTTCGGAATCGAGTTTGGTCTGATCGTGTGTGCGATGCGTCATCACAGCGAAGAAATGAACTGGCGCATGATCCGCACAGCAAGAGAATATCTCGGCTCAGGAGTGTGTGCAGCAGATCTTGCAGGTGCGGAAGCCTCCTATCCTATGTCAGAGTTTAAAAATCTCTTTCAAAATACCCATAAGATAGGAATGCCATTTACAATCCATGCAGGGGAGTGTGGAAGTGCTCAGAATATTATAGATTCTGTGGAAGCTGGTGCAGGGAGGATTGGTCATGGAATCGCAATGAGAGGACATGGTGATCTGATCAAAGAACTTGCCGGAAAAGGAATCGGAATTGAGATGTGTCCGATCAGTAATCTGCAGACGAAAGCAGTAGCAGGGCCGGAGGAATATCCGATCAGAGAGTTTTTGGATGGTGGATTAAAAGTAACGGTGAATACAGATAATCGAACCGTCAGTGATACAACCATGACAAAGGAACTGGAATTTATTCAGAAAACATACGGAATTCGAGATGATGAAATCCTGTGTTTGATGAAAAATGCAGCAGATGTAGCTTTTGCAACAGATTCTGTAAAAGATAAATTGTACCGGATGATGGGGGAAGCTTATGGCGCATAAGTATTTACACGAAATGTTACCAGTTTTCAAGTTCAGAAAACAAAGAAAAGGAGTGTGGAAATTGTGTATAAGAAATTAGTTACATGTCTTGAAAGTGTAAGAAAGAAGATCGATTTTAAACCAGAAGTAGCACTGATTCTCGGATCCGGACTTGGAGATTTTGCAGATGGAATCAAGATTGAGCAGACCATCGATTATACAGAGATTGAAGGATTTCCGGTTTCTACAGTAAAGGGACATAAAGGACGTTTTGTATTTGGTTATGTAGAGGATACACCGGTTGTGATCATGCAGGGACGTGTTCATTATTATGAGGGATATAAGATGTCAGACGTTGTTCTTCCGACACGTCTGATGGGAATGCTTGGGGCGAAGAAGATCCTTCTTACAAATGCGGCAGGTGGATGCAACCCATCTTATAAAGCCGGAGATTTCATGATGATCACAGATCATATTACAACAGGAGTTCCAAGCCCACTGATTGGACCGAATATCGAGGAGCTTGGAACGAGATTCCCGGATATGAGCGAAGTGTATAGCAAGCGTCTTCAGGATGTGATCCGCAAGTGTGCAGCGGAGTGTGGCGTTGAGATTCAGGAAGGTGTTTACGTTCAGTTTACAGGACCGAACTATGAGACACCGGCAGAAATAAGACTTGCACAGAGCTGGGGCGGAGATGCAGTCGGAATGAGCACAGCATGTGAGGCTATGGCAGCACGTCATATGGGAATGGAGATTTGTGGGATTTCCTGTATTACAAATATGGCAGCAGGAATCTCAAAAGTGGAACTGAATCATAAAGAAGTACAGGAGACAGCAGATCGCGTAGCAAAATCATTTAAGGAGCTTGTTACAAAAGTTGTTGTAAACATGTAATGGGGTGTGATTTTTATGAAAAAATATAATCGAATTTTTACTATTGTAATTGATTCGTTCGGTGCAGGAGCAATGCCGGATGCTGCAGAGTATGGAGATGCAGGAACAGACACAATGGGACATATTTCTGAGTCCGTGGATGAATTTCATATTCCGAATCTTCAGAAACTTGGAATCGCCAATTTGCATCCACTGAAACAGGTGGCACCGGTAGAAAGACCGATGGGATACTATTCTTTCCTGAAAGAAGCAAGTACCGGAAAGGATACGATGACCGGACACTGGGAGATGATGGGACTTCATATCACGAAGCCATTTAAGACATTTACAGAGACGGGATTTCCAAAGGAATTGATTGACGAACTGGAAAAGAGAACAGGACATAAAGTGATCGGAAACAAGAGTGCCAGTGGAACAGAGATTCTTGATGAACTTGCAGAAGAAGAGATTGCAACAGGTCATATGATCGTCTATACATCTGCAGATTCTGTATTGCAGATCTGTGGAAATGAGGAGACATTCGGACTGGATGAACTTTACCGCTGCTGTGAGATCGCACGTGATATTACGATGAAAGATGAGTGGAAAGTCGGACGTGTTATTGCAAGACCTTATGTTGGAAAGAAAAAAGGTGAGTTCAAGCGTACAAGTAACAGACATGATTATGCGCTGAAACCATACGGAAGAACAGCACTTAATGCACTCAAAGATGCAGGATATGATGTGATCTCAGTCGGTAAGATCTTTGATATTTTCGATGGAGAAGGTTTGACAGAATCAAATAAATCTAAGAGCTCCGTTCACGGAATGGAGCAGACGATTGAAATTTCAAAGAGAGATTTCAAAGGCTTGTGCTTTGTAAATCTTGTGGATTTTGATGCATTGTGGGGACACCGCAGAAATGTAAAGGGATACGCAGAGGAACTTGAACGATTTGATGTGAAATTAGGAGAATTTCTTGGTGGATTGAGAGAGGATGATCTTCTGATCATTACTGCAGATCACGGAAATGATCCGACACATACAGGAACAGATCATACAAGAGAAATGGTTCCGTTTTTCGCTTATTCTCCATCTATGGAAGGATACGGAAAACTGCCGGATTCAGATACATTTGCAGTGATCGGTGCAACAATTGCAGATAATTTCGACGTAAAGATGCCGGAGGGAACGATCGGAGCATCTATCCTGGATGAACTGAAATAAAAACTGAGAATGAAAATAATACGAAAAGCAAATTAATTTTCATCTTAAGGTAATGAAGTTTAGAACAAGGAGACAGAGAAAAATGGATGAAAGATTGAAACGACAGCTTGATTTTGCATTGGAAATAGATAAGGAAAAAAATATTCTGAGACAGACACATCTCTCAGAGCATGGCAGACGGGAAAACGATGCAGAACATGCATGGCATATGGCAATCATGGCATATCTTTTCAGAGAGCATTCAAACGAATCGGTAGATATTGCAAAGGTAATGCTGATGTGTCTGATCCATGATATTGTGGAGATCGATGCGGGTGATACGTATGCATATGATACAGAAGGTTTGAAAACTCAGAAAGCAAGAGAAGATGCGGCGAAGGAAAGAATTTTTTCAATCCTTCCGGAAGATCAGAAACAAGAGCTGATTTCTCTTTTTGATGAGTTCGAGGCATTTGAAACAGCGGAATCCAAGTTCGCACATGCGATGGATAACCTGCAGCCACTAATGCTGAATAACAGCAATGGTGGAAATGATTGGAAAGAGCATGGAGTATGTGCAGATCAGGTTTATGGTCGTCAGAGGAAGACGAGACTTGGATCGGAAAAAATATTTGAAGTTGTAGATCAGATTATCCAGGAAAATGTAAAAAAGGGAACAATTAAAGAGTAAAATGTGAATAACTTTCTTATAAAATGAGAGGAATGTGGAAAAGAATAGCAGCTGTCTAACAAGTGTGTTGTGAGAACAGCTGCTATTCTTTTTGAGAGGGCAAAAATCAGGTGAAAAACTATTTATAATCCATTACCAGAAACATTGGCTTGATTGCAACGATTTCATCATACTCTTCTTTTTCAACTGTTACATTAGAATTCAGAGCTTTCAAATCATCTTTTAAAACCGTGAGCGCTTCAGGAATCGTTTGTGCACGGCCATCCTTCATGATATCCTGCATTCTCTTTAATACGACCGGATGTGCGTAATGTGCTGGAACCGGAAAGTCAGGATATTTCTGGATATAGGCTTCCATTTGCTGGATGGATCGTTCCAGCTGATTTTCGATATATTTTTTATTGTTTTTAGAGGTTGGCAATACATTCGCTCCTGCGAACAGGAAAATTGCTGCCAATCCAAATAACAGGAAATACATACCGAATCCGGCATGAGTCAGAAGGGAGTAGATTCCATAAAGGAATGCTCCGATACCCAATATTACAACAGCAAAAGCGACCCATTTATAAGCGGGATTGCTTCTGTCATAGGTTCTCTTTTTCTTCGCCGACAGGCTCAGATCCATGTAGTAATCGGATTGCTTTTTAAGATAATTTTCTGCGTGTTCAAGCTTGGTAAGCCGCTTTTTGATTTCTTCCGGAAGAATGCGGTCGCGCTGCTTTTCTTCCAGCCATTTTCTTTTTTCTTCCAGTTTTCGCTCAGCTTCTATGCTGTGCAGCGGAATCTGAGGAAATCTTTCTTCAATATAAGCCAAAAGGCGGTCGACATCTTCTTCATGCTTGAAATTGCATTGCTTTTCTTTTCCATTTTCATATACAACTACGAGATAAGATAATGTTCCGAATACTCCTTTTCCTGTAAAACCACCTTTGCTCATAGCAATTCTTTTAAAGATTCTTTCTACGGAAGAAATGGGTATGTAATAACGTCTGTCAAAATAAAAACTGTTTAAATAGATTGCTTTTTTTCCAACACCGCAAGGTCCTATTTTTCTGCAGTTTTTTTTGTCAGTGGTTAATTCAGCATCCGGGATTGTTACAGTTCCTAGTCGTTGTGGTTTAAACATAATATCATCTCATTTCATTTGTATATTTTAAAAGAACTGTGAAAAACCTGATGTCTGTCTGCTTTTCACAGTTCTATATTTTTAAGCCTGTTTTTTTGCAGGTTTTCTTGTTGCCAAGATAAAGATTCCAAGGAACAAGGCTGCCAGAATGATTCCTACAGGATAAGCAACTGCTGTAGAGAGTCCAAGACATTCATCTGCACAGAAGAAATAGGTCATAGAAACAGCGCTCATAAATGTTGCAGGAACCGCTGTGATCCAGTAATTCTTCTTCTCACGGAACAGGTACATGCTTGCTGTCCACAAAACGATCATTGCCAGAGTCTGGTTTGTCCAACTGAAATATCTCCATACAATGGCATAATCAAGATGTCCTACAAAAGCACCGATTGCCAGAAGCGGTACACAGAGAACCAATCGTTTCTGCATTTTATTCTGATCGATCTTGAACCAGTCTGCAAGTACAAGACGGGCACTTCTGAATGCAGTGTCTCCGGAAGTAATCGGGCATACGATAACACCGATCATTGCCAATGCTACACCGATGCTTCCCATTGTCTTAATACACACATCGTAGATAGCGGCTGACTGACCGTTAGCAAGAACTTCGCTTAAACCTGTGTTGAGACCACCTGTCACTTTGTAAAGTGCACATCCTGCGGCTGCCCAGATCAGTGCAATCACACCTTCTGCTACCATTGCGCCGTAGAATACGAAATGTCCCTGTTTCTCAGATTTCATACAACGAGCCATCAGAGGGGACTGTGTAGAATGGAATCCGGAAATAGCTCCGCAGGCTACGGTGATAAACATGAAGCTCCAGATTGGTTTTCCGTCAGGATGCATATTTGTAAAGTGACTCCAGATTTCCGGAATTGTATAATTCGGATTTGTGAAGATACCGATGATAACACCAAGAGCCATGATGATCAGACAGATACCAAAAATCGGGTAGATGCGTCCGATAATCTTATCAATAGAAATAAAGGTCGCGATAAAATAATATAACAAAATAATCCAAAGCCAGAATTCAGGATTTGCAAGAAGTCCGGTGATACCTTTGTTCCCAAGCAAAGTGACGATCAAGCCGGCAGGACCTACTGCAAATACAGTACCAACCATGACAAGAAGTACTACACTGAATACACGCATAACATTTTTCATAACATTTCCAAGATAGATTCCACATACCTCAGAAATCGATGCTCCGTCATTTCGTTCAGAAAGCATACCGGAGAAATAATCATGCACACCTCCGGCAAAAATTGTACCGAATGTAATCCAAAGGAATACGACCGGTCCCCATAAAGCACCCTGCATGGCACCAAAAATAGGTCCAAGACCGGCAATGTTAAGTAATTGCACAAGGAATAACTTCCATTGCGGCATAACGACATAATCTACTCCGTCATTGATTCTGACAGCAGGAGTTTCTCTGTCGTCAGGTGCGAATGTGTTCTCAACCACCTTTCCATAAACAAAATATCCGCCAATAAGTAACGCTAAACAAATAATAAAACTAATCATACAAACACCTCCAGAAAACATAAATGTTAGCGTTTTTCAACCCACTTATATTATAGGATTGTTTACAACTAATAATTATTATAATGATTTTTTTGAATTAGGGCAACAGAAAATTAACTTTAGTTTCTTTGAATTGAGTTTACCTGATGACGATCCAGTCTATACCCTAAAAAAGTGATGGAGGAATTAGATTTTTCTGGCTTGTTAGCCAATTGTTCAGATAAGGGAAGAACCGGGTACAATCCAATCATGATGTATGCTGTAGTTACCTATGCAAATATGCGGGGAATACGTTCTGTTGACCATATTGTTGATCTGTGTGAAAGAGACCTTTCTTTTATCTGGCTGACGCGCGGACAAAACCGAAACGTGATGCTTTTTATAATAGAAAAATTTATATTTTTCTGTTAAATTATAGTTAGTTGAATAAAATTAGTGTACTGATTAAGTTGGAGGTGAAATTAAATGAAACGAAAAATTTTAATCATAGCAATCGTTGCATTAGTTTTAGGTGGAGTTTTCTATATTGTTAAAAAAATGCTTACAGCGGAAAATCTTTACACATTCAATATTTCTAAAACAGATGGTTTAAAAAGTATATTGCTGAGTAAGGGAACGGTGCAAAAAAAATTTACCGATTTGCAAGAAATAGAAGATATTATCTATGTGTTGGACGGAGACGGGAGAACTACTAAAAAAGAAAGTATAAATGATTATCTTGTTGGAATAAAAGAACCTATCAAAGTAGAGTTAAAATCAGATAATAAGAAAGATAGTATAGCCGTTATTTATATCTATGAAGATAATTCTCTGTTTTATTTAGAGCAACCTTATAATGGTATTTATCAGATGAGTGGCGACGAGTACAACGGCATAGTAAAATATCTTCGATAATTGTTAAGGAAATAATTATATTCATTTTTATAAAAAGGAATTGCTACTTGGCATAAAAAATAACAATTCTCCTCGCTTAACCGTATCGGCAAAAATAGTGGCAAAACGCCAGAATACCACACATCACAATCAGCCGAATGCAGGAGATATGTCAGGAGCACATGGCTATCATACAACAATCAGCACTACTTATTATGTCACTTTTCAAGTAGAAAGTGGCGACAGAATGGAGATGTCGGTATCTGGCTCAGAGTACGGAACACTTGCAGAAGGAGATAAAGGAAAGCTGACGTTTCAAGGCACAAGATTTTTAACCTTTAATAGGGAAAATTGAGTTTAGAGGTGTATTATGAACAAGTTTTTGAATAATACAAGAAGTACAGAAAATGAAATACCAGTTAGCAGAAAAATCAGAAATACAATACTTATACTGTGTCTTGGAATAGTTCTAGGAACTTTTTCAAAATTTTTAGATAATACAGCAAGCAATACTTTGCCGTTTATATTTGAATATTTAGATGTTAGAAATTTTCTTGGTCGTTTTGCTGTATGGTTACTTATTGCCTTATGTATAGCAATTTATAGTCGTTCTTCACTTAGAGCGTCGTTAAATGTATTTGTAATTTTTTGTTGGAATGGTTTCCAGTTATTATATATATTCTAACTATGTCGCAGGCTTTCTTCCGAAAAGTTATGCAATGATTTGGGTTGGCTTTACAGCTATTTCTCCATTCTTAGCATTTATTTGTTGGTACGCTAAGGGAGAAAGCAAAATATCTTTTATGCTTTCGGTAATAATAATTGCTATTTTATTCAATTTTACATTTATTTATGGCTGGATTTATTTTGATGTATATTCAATTTTAGAAGTGATAGTCTTTTGCTGTGGCTTAGTGGCTCTAAAACGTAATACCATTAAGGAGACAGCGTATATGATATTAAGCGCTGTTGTGATTGCTGTTATACTCAATTTGTTAGTTCCATTCCATTTTAGTTAGATAGAGGTTAATGTTATATACAAACAGGCTACAAATTTAACGAACCTTATCAAGCCTCCGTTATCTAACAGGGGGGTACTATTACAAAAAACAAAAGCCAAAACACATACAAAAGTCCCGATATGAAACGATGTACGAAGTTATAAGGACTTACTGTACTTCACACCCTGTCATTTCTACCCGACAGGGTGAAAACAGCATATCGGAAGCACAAAATACAAGGTGTATGCTCCTATGGGCGTATGCCTTTTTTGATTGGAGGAATGAACATGAACGACATGGAATTTATCGAAGCATTGAAAATAAAACGGAACGCCTGCGGTTATTCCCAAAGCAGGCTGGCAAAGGAACTGCATATCAGCAGGCAAAACCTGAATGAGATTGAAAACGGGAAAACAAGAGCCAGCAAGGAAATGAAGCATACGCTCCTACATTATCTCGACTACTGCAAATGCACACAGCCTTTTACACTGAACGTTGATTATCTGCGTGTCCGCTTCCCTACGACGGACGCACTGGCGATTATCAAAGACGTGCTGGCTATGAAGATAGAATACTTTATCCATGAAGATTACGGACTGTTCGGGTATGAGGAATTATACCGCTATGGATAGATTGTCGTTACGGCTTCTAAAGACGCTTCTATGGGCGTTTTACTGGAATTAAAGGGCATGGGCTGTCGGCACTTGGAACATGTCTTACAGGCAAGGAAAACAGGCTGGTATCACTTCCTGAGCCGTTGCATGGACTATGGGGGTATCTTTAAGCGTCTGGACTTGGCAATCAATGACATGGGCGGACTGCTGGACTGTAGAGCAACTTTTTATAAGTGATTGAGACAAAAGGAAAACAACAGATAATAAGAATAGATAAGTGGGATGAATGATGAGAGTGTGTAGTGATTTACTGCATGCTTTTTTCTCTTTACAAAAGGTTTATAATAAAAGCTGAAAAAATTTGAGGAAAAAACTGTCTAGAAAAAAATGCGGCCGTAAAAATCCAAACAAGGATTTTTTTGCGGCCAAAAACAGAAAGTACTTATTAAAATAAAAATATCCTGAACAAGTTGCAGAGCCAGAAAGCCTTGTAACTGTCAGGATATTTTTGTTTGGTGCTGTCAGCGCTAAAAAGCGTTATTACCGACAGCCCCGCGCACCTCGCAGCAAGAATGCCGAGGCATTCTTGAATGAAATATGAAACAAAATTATGAGAGGCAGACTTAAGGAAAACATAAGAAATCATTCCTTGAGACTGCCCTTTTTTGTGATATGATATCTACACGCAGACGATACTTCTAGTCATCTGCAAAGTATCTATATTAATTTCATTCATTTTTGGAGCCAGAAGAATCGGCAGTATTTCCCAAAGTGATGATAAGCAGACAGATAAATGAAGTTAAAAAATGATATGAAATTATCTTCATATGCTGGAATATACTGAAAGTATATGTTAATCTATAGGTAGAAATCATAGCATTTTCTTTTGAACAGACATTTATCTGCGAAAAGAAAGGAGAAGCTATGGCGTGTCACCAGGTTAAAGGGCAGCAAAGAAATGGAGATAAAGTTTATGCAGAAGTGGGAAGAAAAAGAAATGGAAAGGCAGGAAGCATACGCAGAAGGACGAGAAGAAGGCGAACGTGTTGGAGAGGCGCGAATGAATAAGTTGATTGTATATTTATTGGAACAAGGGAGAAACAAGGATCTGGCAAAGGCAGCTTCAGATTCTGAGTATCAGGCAAAGCTGTTAAAAGAGCTGGGATTGTAATGACATTCAATTGATATAATTCTAAAGTAATATTATGAGAGGCAGACTTAAGGAAAACATAAGAAATCATTCCTTGAGACTGCCCCTTTGCTGCCACAGGAAGGAGAATATAATATGGAGATACAAATATTGAATTGGCTGCATAGCTTACATACGCCAATTCTGGACAAGATCATGCAGTTGATCACACATCTGGGAGATCTGGGAATTATATGGATAATTCTTACGATAGTCATGATTCTGATTCCAAAGACAAGAAAAAGCGGTGTGATCATGGCAGCAGCACTGATTGTAGATGTGATTTTATGCAATGTAATTTTAAAAAATCTGATTGCGAGAGTGCGGCCATACGATGTCAACACAGCAGTACAGGTATTAGTTGCAAAACCGAAAGATTTTTCTTTTCCGTCCGGACACACAGCAGCGTCGTTTGCCAGTGTGACAGCCCTTTATCTGGCAGGAGAGAAAAAACTGTGGAAACCAGCCCTTGCGCTGGCAATTCTAATCGCATTTTCCAGAATGTATCTGTATGTACATTATCCGACAGACATTTTCGGTGGAGTTATCTTTGGAAGTTTAAGTGCATGGATTGGATACCAGTGTAGCAAAAAAATGTTCAACATTTTTCAAGTCGAACGTCCGTGAGACTTGGCGCGTGATTCTGGTCAGAGAAGCTGACATATTCCTATCAGAATCACTGCGCATCCTCGCGGAGCGTTTATCTCAGTCGGAGACCTAACTCCCACTGAGACAAATTTGCTATTACTCACCACCTGAAGAGGTGGGAGTCTTCTCGACTGAGATAAACATTGGAATATAAAGGAATAGAAGTTTTTAATTCAAATTTAACTCGACGATTGAATTAAAACGAGTTATATTAAAACAAGAATCAACGATTTAGTAGAAATGAGGGATTTTAGGTGGGAACGACATCTGAAACGAAACCAAAACGATATATCAGCGTGGGGCTTCTGGCACATGTGGATTCTGGAAAGACAACGCTTTCAGAAGGAATCCTTTATCTGACAGGACAGATCCGTAAGCCGGGGCGTGTAGATCATGGGGATGCGTTCCTTGATAACTACGCGCTGGAACGACAGAGGGGGATTACGATTTTTTCCAAGCAGGCAGTGTTTCAGCTTGGTGACAGCCAGGTGACACTTCTGGATACACCGGGGCATGTGGATTTTTCCGCGGAAATGGAGCGGACGCTCCAGGTGCTGGATTATGCGGTTTTGGTAGTCAGCGGAGCTGATGGCGTGCAGGGACACACCCGCACGCTCTGGAATCTGCTTGCGCGCTACCGGATTCCGACATTCATATTTGTCAATAAAATGGATCAGCCAGGGACGGACAAGGCGCTGATTCTAAAAGAGCTGAAGAAAAAACTGGATGCTTCCTGTGTGGATATGGAAGATCCGGAAGATATTGCCACGGGGGACGAACGTGCACTGGAAGAGTATCTGGAAGCGGGAGAAGTTTCTATAGATACCATAAGCCAGATGATTGCAGAACGTCAGATTTTCCCTTGTTATTTTGGTGCTGCGCTGAAATTACAAGGTGTACAGGAATTACTGGACGGGATTGGAAAATATGTGGGAGATAATGTTTCGGCCAATTATGATCAGGCAGATAATCGATTACAGAATAGTGGAGATGCTCAGCAGTTTGGTGCGCGTGTCTATAAGATTTCCCGTGACCCTCAGGGAAACCGGCTGACTCACATGAAGATTACTTCCGGTGAATTGAAAGTTAAATCTTTGCTGAAAGGTGGACAAGTCTCTGAGCCGTGGGAAGAGAAGGCAGACCAGATCCGAATTTATTCCGGAGAAAAATTCGAGACAGTACAACAGGCGAAAGCAGGCATGATCTGTGCTGTGACAGGATTAAAGCATACATTTCCAGGGGAGGGACTTGGAATTGAAGCCGGTAAACAGGCAGTAACACCGATGTTAGAACCAGTTCTGAATTATCAGGTTTATTTCCCTGATCAGGTGGATGCACACACCATGCTCGGCTATATGCGTCAGATCGAGGAAGAAGATCCCATGCTTCGGGTCATTTGGAATGAAGAACTGGGCGAAATCCATGTTCAGCTTATGGGCGAGGTGCAGACAGAGATTCTGAAAAGTCTGGTAAGCGAACGATTCGGAGTAGATGTGACATTTGGCACTGGAAATATTGTATATAAGGAAACAATAAAAAATGTCGTAGAAGGTGTAGGGCATTATGAGCCGCTCCGCCATTATGCGGAGGTGCATCTGATTCTGGAGCCGGGACTTCCGGGCAGCGGACTTGAGTTCTCGACCGACTGCAGTACGGATGATCTGGATCTGAACTGGCAGCGGCTGATCCTCACACATCTTTTGGAGCGGGAGCATAGAGGTGTGCTTCTTGGAGCGGCAATTACTGATATGAAGATCACACTGGTAGCAGGAAGAGCACATTTGAAACACACGGAGGGCGGTGACTTTCGACAGTCTACTTACCGGGCAGTGCGCCAGGGACTGATGCAGGCGGAAAGTGTACTGTTAGAGCCATATTACGAATTCCGTCTGGAAGTGCCGTCAGAAATGATCGGGCGTGCACTGACGGATGTTCAGCGTATGTACGGTGAGTTTGCGCCACCGGAGACAGACGGGGATCAGAGTGTGCTTACAGGAAGCGCGCCGGTTGCCTGTATGCGTGATTACCAGAAAGAAGTGGTGAGCTACACAAGAGGACGGGGACGGCTGACACTTGTATTTCAGGGCTATGCACCATGCCATAATACAGAAGAGATTCTGGAAAATGCAGGCTATGACCCGGAAGCGGACAACGAGAATCCGACCGGTTCTGTATTTTGCAGTCACGGAGCCGGATATTATGTACCATGGCAGGAAGTGCCGGAGCATATGCACATTTCCTCTAAGTTGGAGGAGTATCTCAGAAAAGACAAAGATGCGGGGGAAATGTGTGAAGGAGCTAGCGGCAATGGCAGAGGTGTATTAAGAAATGGTGCTGCCGGTGGAAGTCCTTCAAAATCAGGCAGAAGTCGTGATTTTGGCGCGGAAGACCGGGAATTGGAAGAGATTTTCATGCGGACTTACGGAAAGATTGAACGCAAGAAACCAGGCAGCGGACCGCGTACGATCATTGCCCAGTCCCAATATAAAGAAGAAAAACCACAGGAGAAGGTTGCGGAATATCTTTTAGTAGATGGGTACAACGTCATTTTCGCGTGGGACGAACTGAAAGAACTGGCAAAGGTGAACATGGAGAGTGCCAGAAATAAATTAATGGATATCTTAAGCAACTATCAGGGATTTAAGAAATGTACCGTGATCCTTGTGTTTGATGCATATAAGGTGGATGGCGATACGCTGGAGATTCAGAAATACCACAACATTCACGTTGTTTATACGAAGCAGGCTGAGACAGCAGATCAGTACATAGAAAAGGTCGTGCACCACATTGGACGAAAACGCCATGTGACAGTCGTAACTTCCGATGGCGTGGAGCAGGTCGTGACCCGGGGACAGGGAAGCGCACTTATTTCTTCCAGAGAATTTTATGAAGAGGTAGAAATCACCCGCAGACAGATTCAGGAAGAAATTAAGGAGCGCACAGGCGGCACAAAAAATTACCTTTTCGACCATATGGATGAAGCATTTGTAAAAGAGATGGAAGATGTCCGTCTTGGAAAGAGGGATATTTGATGTTATGTACCATACCAGATTATTATAAAGAATTTTCCTGTATCGCCGCAGACTGCGAGGACACTTGCTGCGCGGGGTGGCAGATTGTAATTGATGAGAAGTCGAAGCGGCGGTACGCAAAGGCAGCAACAGGGCTTAATAATATTGAAAAGAATCTCGCCCGCGAGCTGCGCCGCTGTGTCAACTGGCGCGAGGGCGTCTTCCGTCAGGATACGGAAAAGCGCTGTGCATTTTTAAACCAGAATAATCTCTGCCGGCTTTATCAGATGGCGGGACCGGACAGCCTGTGCCGGACTTGTAAAATGTATCCGCGCCACATAGAAGAGTTCGAGGGAGTCAGGGAAATCACGCTCTCCCTTTCCTGCCCGGAGGCAGCAAGAATCATATTAGGCAAGAAAAATCCGGTGCATTTCTTAAGTTATGAGAAGCCGGGAGAAGAAGATTATGGAGACTTCGACCTGTTCTTTTATTCACAGTTGGTGGACGCAAGAGAAAGCATTTTAAAAATGCTTCAGGATAGAAGTCTCTCCATTCATCACCGCATGGCGCTGGCACTGGCGATCAGCCATGATATGCAGGCACATGTAGACCGCAGGGAAATGTTTTCCTGTGAGGATATTCCGAAGAAATACGAGTCCGAGACAGCCAGAAAGTACACAAAAGAACGTCTGGAAGCATTTGAAAAAGACGAGACCGGACGGTTCGAATTCGCACAGAAAACATTTCAGTATCTGTATCGGCTAGAGCTTCTGAAAGAAAACTGGCTGTATGTGCTGATGGACGCAGACAAATTACTTTACGGCGGTCTGGCAAGTGTGTATGAGGATTCTGTGAAGAGCGATGCAGAACAAAAAGGCAATGCAATACAAAAAGACAATGCAATACAAAAAGGCAATTCAGCACAAAAGGGTGGAGAGGAACAGTCAGAGGAAGACATGGACCAGCTCAGATACTTTGTAAATCTCCAGGAATTTGAACTGTGGAAGCAGGAGCATATGCCGGATTGGGACATTATGCTGGAACAAATGCTGGTGTATTTTGTGTTTACTTATTTCTGTGGGGCAGTTTATGATGGACGTATTCAGGCGAAAATGCAGGTGTGCGTGTACAGTGTCTATATAATAGAAGAAATCTTGCGCGCCAGATGGCTGGAAAATGAAAAGACACTTTCCATGGAAGAAGTTGTGGAGCTGACCTACCGCTATTCCAGAGAGGTCGAACATTCTGACCAGAACCCAGAGCGTCTGGAACATTTCATGGAGAAAAATCCGTGGATCCGTGTAAAGAAGTAAAATGAAAATAGAATAGAAAGAACCAGAAGAAACAGGAAAAGAGGGATTTCATATCGTGGAAGAAGGCAGAGAATATAAAGACACAGTGCAAAAGCTGTTTGCATTTATTGAAGAGAGCCCGAGCCAGTATCATGCCGTTGATACAATGAGAAAGCATTTGGAAGCGGCTGGCTATGAGCAGCTTTTAGAGAGCGGAGCGTGGAAGCTGAAATCAGGTGGGAAATATTATGTGATCCGCAGTGGTTCATCACTCATTGCATTTCGAATTCCGGCGCAGGATTCTCAGAATTACTGTGGGTTCCAGATTGTGGCGTCCCATAGTGATTCTCCGAGCTTTAAGATTAAAACAAATCCGGAAATGAACGTGGAAGAACATTATGTAAAATTGAATGTTGAAAAATATGGCGGTATGCTCTGTGCACCGTGGTTTGACAGACCACTGTCTGTGGCAGGGCGTCTGATCGTAAAAGAAAATAACAGACTTGTCACGAAGCTGATCAACGTAGACCGGGATTTGGTCATGATTCCGAATCTGGCTATTCATATGAACCGGGAGGCAAATAAAGGCTACGATTATAACATACAGAAAGATATGCTGCCACTTTACGGATGCGGCGAAGCAAAAGGAAAATTTATGAAACAGATTGCAGAGGCGGCAAATGTAAAAGAGGACGCGATTCTTGCAAGTGACCTGTTCCTTTACAATCGCATGAAAGGAAGCATCTGGGGAGCTTGCGAAGAATTCATTTCCAGTCCGAAGCTGGATGATCTTCAGTGCGCATTTTCTTCATTGGAAGCTTTCTTGCAGTCTGAAGAACCTTTGCCATCGGAAAATGTACAGGCAAATGAACAAAGCGAAGTTGATGGAAAAAATGTAATCAATGAAAAAAATGTAATCAATGGGAAAAAGTATCCCAGTTCACTGCGTATTCGATAACGAAGAAGTCGGAAGTGGGACAAAACAAGGAGCTGCATCTACATTTCTTGCAGATACACTGATTCGAATCAATCATGCCATGGGACGGGACGAGGCCGGATACAGGCAAAGTATCGCCAACAGCTTTATGCTTTCGGCAGATAATGCTCATGGCGTACACCCGAACCATACCGACAAGGCATGCCCGACGAATCGGCCATATCCGGGAAATGGCGTGGTCATCAAGTACAGCGCCAATCAGAAATATACTACCGACGCAATATCAGCAGCGGTGTTTGAGGAAATTTGCAACCGGGCAAATGTACCGTATCAGATCTACGTGAACCGTTCCGATATACTGGGAGGTTCCACACTCGGGAATATTTCCACGACACAGGTATCAGTCAACACAGTAGACATCGGACTGGCTCAGCTCGCCATGCATTCCCCATATGAGACAGGAAGTGTGAAAGACACAGATTACATGATCCAGGCTATGAAGACATTTTTTGAAGCTTCCGTGCGGCAGACCGAAGATGGATATGAACTCATTTTTCGTTGAAAGAAGTAAAATTTTATAATAGTTATTATGTAAACTAATAAATGGACAAAGGAGCGGTTTTTATCTGATTTAGATGAAAGAACCGCTTTTAAAATATAGCTTTTTAAAATGTGGTATGCTATCATGAAAATGTTGTTTTTATACACTACAGGAACGAAAGGGGAACATCATGTTAGAAAAAGTATTTAAACTTAGCGAAAACAAGACTGACGCGAAAACAGAAATACTTGCCGGAATCACAACATTTATGACAATGGCATATATTCTTGCGGTCAATCCAAGCATACTCTCAGCAACGGGTATGGATTCAGGTGCTGTATTTACTGCCACTGCTCTGGCAGCATTTATCGGAACACTGCTCATGGCAATCTTTGCAAACTATCCATTTGCACTGGCACCTGGTATGGGACTGAATGCATATTTTGCATACACAGTCGTATTAGGAATGGGATATAGCTGGGAATATGCACTGACAGCCGTATTTGCAGAAGGAATCATCTTTATTCTTTTGTCTGCGACAAATGTACGAGAAGCTATTTTCAATGCAATCCCACAGAATTTAAAAGCAGCCGTCAGCGTAGGAATCGGACTGTTCATCGCATTCATCGGACTTCAGAATGCAAAAATTGTAATCGGAGGATCTACACTGCTTCAGTTATTCTCCGTAGATAAATATAACGAAGTAAACGGAGTATCCGCGTCATTTAACAATGTAGGAATCACAGTATTCCTTGCAATCATCGGAATTATCGTTACAGGAATTTTAGTAGTAAAGAACATCAAAGGAAATATCCTCTGGGGAATCCTGATCACATGGCTGTTCGGGATCATCTGCCAGTTCACAGGACTTTATGTACCAAATGCAGATCTTGGATTCTATAACCTGTTGCCAGATTTCAGCAACGGCCTGTCAATCCCAAGCCTGTCACCAATCTTTTGTAAACTGGACTTCAGCGGAATCTTCTCCCTGAATTTTATAGTCATCCTGTTTGCATTCCTGTTCGTAGACTTATTTGATACGATCGGAACACTGATCGGAGTATCCGCAAAAGCAGACATGCTCGACGAGAACGGAAAACTTCCAAGAATCAAAGGCGCACTTATGGCAGACGCAGTCGCAACAACAGTCGGAGCCGTAATCGGAACATCAACAACAACAACATTTGTAGAAAGCGCATCAGGAGTATCCGAAGGAGGAAGAACCGGACTTACATCAGTCACAACAGCAATCCTTTTCGGACTGTCACTGTTCCTGTCACCAATCTTCCTTGCAATACCATCATTTGCCACAGCACCGGCACTTGTAATCGTAGGACTTTACATGCTCACGAACGTAACAAACATAGATTTCAACGATATGTCAGAAGCAATCCCTTGCTATGTATGCATCATCGCAATGCCATTCTTCTACAGCATCTCCGAAGGAATCTCAATGGGAGTTATCACATACGTGGTACTCAACCTGATCACAGGAAAAGCAAAAGAAAAGAAAGTCAGCGCACTCATGTACGTGTTGGCAGTACTGTTTGTATTGAAATATGTATTTTTATAAAAAATTGGGGACGGGGTTTTTTCAAAAAAACCCCGTCCCCAATTGAACTTTAACCTGTCCCTTTTTGAATTGTGTCAAAATTCCAACCGCCATTTTCCGGACTTTCCTAAAATTCCAACCTGTCCCTTTTTGAATTGTGTATAATCTGGCTACAAATTGTTTTTTCGCCATGGCTTCTGACGCTGTCGCGTCTACGGATCGCATAAAAGGTCGACTCCCATTTTGTCTCGGAAAGTGGAAGAATGTCTATATTCCGGTTTTTGAAGATGTCCAGATATGGCAAGACAGAGATGCCAAATCCGTGTTCAATCATATTTAAAATCACTTCTATTTCTTCTGCTTCGCAGGCAGGGGCTGCAGAAATTTGATAATCTTTGTAGATTTGTTCCTGAAGCTTTCGCATTGGGCTTGTCCGTGTGAAGAAAATTTGTGGGTATGTAGTAATATCACGAAAGGTGAAAGCTCCTTTTGACATTAATTCATGTCCTTTTGGAACGACGATTCCAATATAGGATTTTTGAACAGGGTAGTATTCAAATAGTTCTGATGAGGGATGTCCGGAGCAAAAGCCAAGATCATAAGTCATATTTTCCAGACCGTGAAGAATATCCGGAGTCATTCCGTTGTAAATTGCGAATGGAAATTTTGCAGAACAGGATTGGATCAGTTCCGGAATGAAGCTTCCGGCCAGGGGATAGACGCTGGCAATCCGGATGATTTTATCTTCTCGGTGGAAGTCAGAGATGGTCTGTTCTAATTCGTCTAAGTTGTTTAAAATGACATCTATATATTTTTTTATTTCTAGTCCATAAGGGCTGAGTCGTACATTTCTGCCAGTCTTTTCAAAAAGTGTAAGTCCATAGTCTTTTTCCAAGGAATGAATCGCATGGCTGAGTCCCGGCTGGGAAATGTTTAATTCTTTTGCAGCATTTCCATAATGTTGGAGCTCTGCAATCCTGCCGGAGGCTATATCAGATGTATGCAGTAAAAGTATATGAGGCGTATATCACAACAAGATTAAAAGAAAAGAGGATTATCATGAATAAAAAATATCTCCCTGGAGAACTGGCTCTTTGCATCGTACGGATCATCAACAGTCTTGGAGTGTGCCTGATGGCAAAGAGTGGCTTTGGAATTTCAACAATTTCATCTGTGCCATTTGTATTCAATAAAGTATTTCCGGCACTGTTTTTTGGAACATGGAATTACATTTTCCAGACATTGCTGGTGCTAAGTCTTATGATCCTTAAGAAAGCATTTTGTTTCGAATATATCTTTTCCTTTGTGGTAGGGATCGGGTTTGGGAAAATGATTGATGTCCACGATGCCTGGCTGGCGTTTTTGCCAAATACAATGGCGTTAAATGTACTGTATTTTGCACTTGGATTTTTAATTATCGGTTTTGGAATTGCACTGGCGAATCGCTGCATGCTTCCAATTATTCCGACGGATACATTTCCAAGGGATATGTCAGAGATTCTGAACAAACCATATAAATATGTGAAGACCACATTTGACTTGTGCTGTCTGACTACAACACTGGTACTTTCCATTGGAATCCTTCACGGACTTCACGGCGTCGGAGTCGGAACAGTGCTTTGCGCATTCATCACTGGAAAGACCGTATCCATGTTTCAGAAAAATATTAGATGACCATGTCATATTCTATCGCGCGTTGATTCGTCCGACGAAGCCGGAGATATCCGGACGGACGGTGTAAGATGGATTCTCTAAAAACTAGAACTTCAATATAGAAATAAGTTTCAGAGACATTGCTTTTTTGAAAAAAATGTTATGTCTCTTTTTTTGAATCAAAAAGGAAAACAAAATATTTAATAAGACTTTTAGTGAATATATACAAGTCCATGATATACTTTTTGTTAATTCCGACTGTTTAGATAGGAATGATGAGAAGATGAACAATAGTGCAATAGATTATAACAATAAAAAGGCTTAATCATATAAATAATCAATTTAGTCAATTATATGAAGAGGAGAATACAATATAGATGTTATCAATACTAT
>ENA-OPZZ01000936-OPZZ01000936.1-human-gut-metagenome-genome-assembly--contig:-NODE-936-length-20353-cov-11.393355_pt1 | contig 20353 bp, 22 predicted proteins | sample MGYA00242487_ERZ504511 | MGnify/ENA primary metagenome ERZ504511 (study PRJEB26092, sample SAMD00036241) | human gut metagenome | host: Homo sapiens | study: EMG produced TPA metagenomics assembly of... | reverse complement strand
AAAAAATACAACAACAATGAAAAAAAACGAATACATTTGACAGAAACGGGAAATTTCCACATAGGAGAGACAGATGTGGATGAGAAATGCACAAAATGAATTCGGGTGGGGATAACTTTTCACAGATATTATCCACATAGCATGAAGTCCTGTGTCAGATATCTTTGCCGTGCGTCAGCACGCCTGCAGATATCTTCCTTGTCTTTCGCACTCTGCTGAACTGTCTTAAATGCATTATTTACGAGGATTGCTATAGATATCTTTATCATACGTCAGATAAAATCAGCCGGATGAATAGTAAATATTCATCCGGCTGATTTCTGATATATACTATTTTTGTTTCATCCGTTTGATGACTTTCAGACGGGTAAATTCCTCACGTTCTTTCTCCTCCAGTGCATTCTGGATATCTTTGGTCAGTGCCTCGTACTTCGGAATAGTGATATTCTTCAGAGCATTGGCACGTTTCTGAGTTTTCTTGATATTGGCTGCAAGGCGGATGGCTGCATTTTCCACCATGGACAGGCGGATGGACAGCTCTTTTACCTTTTCAAAGGCAGCCTTGGCTTCGTCCAGAGACATCTTTGTGCTGTAGTAGGCATAGGTGGGAGTGTTAGTGGTTTTGTCATATTCCACCAGAGGAATTTCCGTACCCATAACACTTCGGGTTTTAATGCGTATAGAGTTCTCGACAGGAACCGTACACGCGATCTGCTGGACAAAGGCGATACCAATCTCCATATTGGCTTTCTGCAGTGCTGTATAGGCAGTGCGGAAAGTCACATCAATCTGTGTCTGGATATCCTTTGCCTGATCGATCAGCTCCATCATTTCACGAATCAGGATGTTACGCTTCTTGTCCATCAGCTCATAGCCCTGACGGGAAAGCTTCAGTGAGTTCTTTGCAAGTATCAGGTTTCCCTTGGTGGGAAAGGTATTCGGATCCATGTAATCACCTCGCTTCTTTTAGCGTACTGTTTCGTGATAGTACTTGTCGAGGATCTTCGTATCAATTCGGTCGAGCTCTTCTTTCGGAAGAAGTCCCAGAAGCTCCCAGCCCTTATCCAGGGTTTCGGTGATGCTTCGGTTCTCGGTTTCAGACTGGCCGACAAATTCACTCTCAAAGGCTTTACCAAATACCAGATAGCGTTTATCCAGCGGGGAAAGCTCATCCTCACCGATAACGGAAGCAAGGGCTCTGGCATCTCCAACCTTTGCATAGCAGGAGAAAAGCTGATTTGCCACGTCCTGATGGTCTGCTCTTGTATAGCCTTCACCGATACCGTCCTTCATCAGACGGGAAAGAGATGGCAGTACGTTAATAGGCGGATAGATTGCCTGTCCATGAAGCTGTCTGTCCAGAACGATCTGACCTTCGGTGATATAACCGGTAAGGTCAGGGATCGGGTGAGTGATATCATCGTTTGGCATGGTCAGGATCGGGATCTGGGTTACGGAACCCGGTTTGCCTTTTACGATACCTGCACGTTCGTACAGGGTTGCAAGCTCACTGTACAGATAACCCGGATAACCTTTACGGGACGGAATCTCACCTTTGGAGGAGGAAACCTCTCGCATGGCCTCGCAGAAGGATGTGATGTCTGTCAGGATGACCAGGATGTGCATTCCTTTTTCAAAAGCAAGATACTCTGCGGCAGTGAGGGCAATCTTCGGTGTAAGAAGACGTTCAACAACCGGATCATTTGCAAGATTCAGGAACATAACTACATGGTCTGCAGCACCGCTTTCCTCGAAGGTACGGCGGAAAAATTCCGCTACGTCATATTTGACGCCCATTGCCGCGAAAACAATGGCAAAATCTTCATCAGAGTCCTCTCCCAGAGAAGCCTGCTGTACGATCTGTGCAGCCAGCTTGTCGTGTGGAAGACCATTTCCGGAAAAGATCGGAAGCTTCTGTCCTCGGATCAGGGTGGTCAGTCCGTCGATTGCGGAAATACCGGTGTTGATATAGTTTCGGGGATATTCACGTGCTACCGGGTTCAGTGGCAGACCATTGATGTTTAATTTTACATCCGGGGTGATGTCCCCCAGACCGTCGATGGGCTGTCCGATACCGTTAAAGGTTCGTCCGAGGATTTCCGGGGAAAGCCCGATCTCCATGGGACGTCCGGTCAGCCGGGTATGGGTGTTGCCTAAGGACATACCGTCTGTTCCTTCAAAAACCTGGATAACAGCCTTGTCCTCATAAATCTCAATAATACGGCCGATCTTGCGAGTCCCGTCATCCATGTGAAATTCAACGATTTCCTCATAGGAGGCATTCTTGACGCCTTCCAGGACCACCAGAGGTCCGTTTATTTCGCTTAAGCCTAAATATTCAATTGCCATAAACTTCTCCTCTCTGTTACGACTCATAGCCGGTTATGGCTATGAATGTAACTGTTCCGGCATCAGCCGTTTTTTTCCATTATGTTATCATAGAAAGTATCAATGTCCTGCTTGTATTGGTCGAATTTATCAAGCTGATTATTTGCCACATCATATTTAATGGAAATAATTTTTTCAAAAATGTTGTTCCCCTCTTTCAGTACGGAAACCGGCATTCCACGGTTGATGAGTGCACGGCATTTTTCATAAAGATAGAGGATCGTTTCCATCATTTTAAACTGTTTTTCCATTGGTACGCAGGTGTCTTCTGCGTGAAAAGCGTTCTGCTGGAGGAAGCCCAGACGGATGACTCTGGCAATTTCCAGCGTCAGTTTCTGGTCATCCGGAAGAACGTCGCTTCCGATCAGCTTGACGATCTCCATCAGGGAGCTCTCCTGATTCAGGATTGCCATGAGCTGATTTCTGTCTGCTACAAATTTCGGGGAAACATGTTCTCTGTACCATGGAGTCAGGTCTTCCAGATATTCACTGTAGCTGGTGAGCCAGTGGATTGCCGGGAAGTGACGGGCATAGGCAAGGGATTTGTCCAGTCCCCAGAAACAGCGGACGAAGCGCTTGGTATTCTGTGTGACAGGCTCTGAGAAATCACCACCCTGTGGAGAAACTGCTCCGATAATGGAGACAGAGCCTTCGGTTCCGTTTAAGTTCTGCATCATTCCTGCACGTTCATAGAATGCGGACAGCTTGGATGCCAGATATGCAGGGAAACCTTCCTCTGCAGGCATTTCCTCCAGACGGCCGGACAGTTCTCGAAGAGCTTCTGCCCAACGGGAAGTGGAGTCTGCCATGATAGCTACGTCGTAACCCATGTCCCGGTAATATTCCGCAAGAGTTACACCTGTATAAATAGAAGCTTCACGCGCCGCAACCGGCATGTTGGAAGTATTGGCGATCAATGTGGTTCTGTCCATCATCAGGTTTCCGGATTTCGGGTCGATCAGTTTACTGAAATCTTCCAGAACCTGAGTCATCTCGTTTCCACGTTCTCCGCATCCAATGTAGATGATAATGTCTGCGTCAGACCATTTTGCAATCTGATGCTGAGTCATGGTCTTACCTGTACCGAAACCTCCCGGAACAGCGGCTGTACCGCCCTTTGCGATAGGGAAAAGAGTGTCCAGGATACGCTGGCCTGTGACAAGCGGGACGCTTGCGGGGAAACGTTTGTGGGTTGGTCTCGGGATACGGATCGGCCATTTCTGTGCAAGTGCCAGATCTTTGGTGGTTCCGTCTGCGAACTGAATGGTTACGATCGGTTCCAGAATGGTGTATGCTCCGTCAGATGCCGCGTGGATAACTGTGGCTTCTGTAAGATTCGGAGGAACCATGGATTTATGGAGAATGGAGTCTGTTTCCTGAGTTTCTGCGATAACAGAGCCGGGACCTACAACATCTCCTTCTTTTACTATGATGTGAGTGTTCCATTTCTTTTCTGTGTCAAGAGAATCAACGCTGACACCTCGTGAAATATATTTGCCTGAGGCTTTGGCAATCTCTTCCAGAGGGCGCTGGATACCATCAAAAATATTGTGGATGATTCCAGGTCCCAGAAGTACAGAAATGGCATCTCCGGTTCCTGTAACTGTATCGCCCGGTTTCAGTCCTGTAGTCTCCTCGAAAACCTGTACGGTGGTCATGCCTTTCTTCAGGCCGATGATCTCACCTACCAGATGTTCCGGACCTACATAGACCATCTCGGAAATCTTAAATCCGCTGTCGCCCTTCAGATAAATGACGGGGCCGTTGACACCGTAGATAATACCTGTATTACTCATGTTCTGGTCCTCCGTCAAACTTGAATTCTTTGTATGCTGCCTCAAAATTTCCTGCAAAAGAGTGATCGATCAGGATGTTTTTCTGAGGAATCGTAGCGCGGATACCGCCAAGAAAAGAGTCCTTTGCAAGCTGGATAGCAGTACCTGTTGTATGCTGAAGTTTCTCTGCAAGAGATCTGTCCTCCGGAGAGAGATAGATGGTAATCTCATCATTTCCCGCGAAATCCAGAGCTTCTTTGATCTTAGCAGTTAAATAGTTCTCATACTCCGGAGTTTTGGTAAAGGATTCCAGAAGTCCTTTTACTTCGGAGAAAATTTTCTCTTTTAATTCGTTTTGTTTTCTGGTCCAGTCACGCTTGATCGTGAGCTGTTCTGCGGAGAGAGCCTTGTTTATTTCACGTCGGGCGCTGGCAGTTTCCGCTTTGATCTGTGTCTGGGCGTTTTCTTCACTGAGAGTTTTGTGTTCTTCTGCCATTTTCTCCAGAGCCGCTTTATGCTCATCGAGAATGGCGGCAGCTTTTTCGTGGGCTTCCTCTACAGTGATATCATAAAAATGGCTGAGTTTTTCATCAATTGTCATGTTAACACCTGCCTGTAATATTTAGATTGTAACTGTTCACTCCGTTCACAGTAACGTAGCCAAAATTCATTCCAGATTGCCTGCGGCAATGGGATTTTGGCTTGTATGTCTCGAGATAGTGGTGTGTGAACAGTAACATTAGATTTACTATTGGTAACTGTTTTACAGTTTTAAACCAATAGCTTCATTCACATATGAAGTGATAAAATCCGGTTTGCGACCAGTACCGTGCCTGTCGGGAATTTCGATGATCAGAGGGGTCTTGTGATGAAGCTTTACATCATCTATAATTTCGGGAAACTCCCGGCCGAATTTCTCGGTCAGGAGTATGATTCCGATTTCTTTATTGGAGATAGCTTTCTGCAAAGCATCTTTTAATTCATCATGTGTGTGTACGACCACGCCCTCCACACCTGCCAGTCTCATCCCTGTGTAGGTATCGATATTGTCGCTGATCAAAAACATCTGCATCTTATAACTGTCCCAGGATCATGAAGGAGATGATCAGTCCATAAAGGGCAACACCTTCTGCAAGACCTACGAAAATAAGGGATTTACCAAGGATACTCTGATCCTCGCTGATAGCACCTAAGGCTGCGCTTGCCGCACTGGCAACGGCAATACCACCACCGATACAGGAAAGTCCGGTTACAAGAGCTGCTGCGATATAACCCATACCTGTTGCAAGTGTGCCTTCAGAGCCTGCAGCGGCCTGTACGGAAGAAGCACCTGTGAACATAACTGCAATGGCGATAAGCATGGTTCCAAAGAAGAAGAATGCGTTTACACCGAGAGCTGTTTTGTAACGTCCGCGGTTTTTTTCACCGATGAGATAGTAGCCAAATGGAAGAATGATGCTGAGTACCAGTGCGATTGCTAAAATGATCTGTGCGATTGTTGTCATAATTAAATCTCCTCTTAGTTCTTGATTTTGCTGTTCATATATATCATATTTATTCGGCTTCGAATATCTGGCTGACCGACAGATATGGGTTTCCCGAGGATGATATATAAATGAAAATAGTATAATTTCTGATGATCTTTCTGTCTATTTTACAGAGCGGAACGGCTCAAATTTACGTCCTGTACCTTTGTAGAAGCGGCTGAACATTTCATAATATTCCAGACGAAGCACCTGGATACCGACGATCAGGCCCTCCATACCACATACAAAAAGGTTTCCCAGAACTACTACTATCCAGTTCAGGTTTCCGCTTTCTGCGCCTGCAAGCATGAGAACGACTTCCATCATCGCTGCATGGCTGACTGCGAAAGCTCCGATGCGGACGAAGGAAAGGGTATTGGAGAAGTAGCTTAACAGGACTTCAAACATTTCAAAAAGTCCCTGTACAACGAACATTCCCTTCTCTTTTGGCATAACTTCTGATTTCTTCTCAATGAGGGCTGTAAGTGGCTCTTTCAGGAAGATCAGGATCAATGGTACGCCGAACATGATAAACAGTACGATTCCGCCGGGAAGTGTTTTGCCATTCAGTATAAGTGCAATGGAGACAACTGCAGAGCCGTAGAATACCAGACCAGCTACTGAGTTTGTATCAAACCAGATGTGTTCTACATCTCCGGCTTTCCAGGCATTCAGGATGTTAAATACCATACATAAAAGGATCAGGCACATACCAAAACCAATGGCAACAATAAATACTGTATTCAGCTTTCCGATAAACGGAACTGACATCATATTGTTCATCGGGCGAAGCCACAGGGCAGGTATCACATCTTCGAATCCGAAGATACTTCCGAACATAAATCCGAAGATTGTGGAGAACACACCTGCACAACTGATAATGCCTGCCAGTGTGATATGTTTGAATTTATAAAGCAGGAAACCTCCGATAAAGAGCAGCAATCCCTGTCCCACATCACCGAACATTGCACCGAAAATAAAGGAATAAGTCAGTGCTACAAACCATGTGGGATCCATCTCGTTATAGGCCGGAAGACCATACATCTTAATGTACATTTCAAATGGTTTAAACAGTTTCGGGTTCTTCAGTTTGGTAGGTGGCTGCTGGTGGATGCCTGGCTTCAGATGTTCGTCCTCTTCACCGTCAATAATACAGAAAATGCGGCTGTCGTCTTTGATATCATTCTGGAAAGAATGGGCATCTTTCTCTGTCATCCATCCACATAAGATATAGAAAACGTCTTTATCCCCATGTGTACATGCCGCAAGTCTGCGCACATCAAAGTTACCGGAAAGCTGTGCGATAGCATTGCGTGATGCAACGATATCCTTCTGATTTCTAAGAAGAAAATCTGCTTTTTTCTGATCGGCAGATGCCAGATCAGCAGCAGCTCTGTTGCGTGTTTCAGTCAGTTGTTCGAAAGCTTCTTTTGCTGTTCCCTCATAAGTATCCGGCATATAAATACGCTCGAAGTGCATGGAAGAATAGACGGCTTTTACTTTCTGGGCTTCGTGCTCCGGGACAAAATACAGACCCCAGACATACTGGTCATCTTCATCACATTTAATGAAAATTGTGTCCAGATTTTCGTAAATATACTTTTCAAATTTCTGGTAATATTCCTTCTCAATCCTTCCGAAACGGAAGTGGATGAACTGGAATTTCAGGATTGAGGAAATATTGTAATTAATATTTCTGAACGGGCGGATCACTCGCAGAGATTCATCCAGAGCTGCAAGCTGACTCTCCAGATCAGCACGTTTATTGCTTAGTTCCCGATAATCAGACTGAATCCGGCGGATTGTATTTAAAGCCTGTTCAGTATCCATAGGTTTGGCAGAAATCTTCTCCGGATCTGCCAGTTCATCATAGAAACTGTTGGCAGTAGAGAGTGCTTCCTTATATGGATTGATTTCCATAAACGGAGAAAGACTCTCTACTGCGGTCAGCTCGGAAAGGGCATTTTCCAGATGAATTTCGTACTTGGAAAGATAGGTGTTTACCACTCTGTCAATATCGGCCTTAGGACCGGTAATGCTCAGGAACTTCATTTTCTCAATCATAAATTCACCTCCTGGTTAATGTTCTTTAAACTGCGAAGCAGTTATTCAGTTATGCGTCATATAGAAATCAACTGTTGCAAATATAACGCATGGCTTCATCATGCTGCACACCGTAACGTACGCATTCAATGGCGATAGTCAGGCGGTTTACTTCGTGTTCCTTGTTATACAGATAAGAATAGATCACTGCTACAGAATATGGATTTCTGTGGGATTCCTTCTCAAGGATCGAGCGGTGGATGTGGTTGTAGAATTCTTCCAGATTGGCTGCGGTAAGCTGTTCATATTTGTTGCCGTACCATGTTTTCTGGAAAATTCTTCGACCTTCTTCGTATGAAGGTGCTTCCACCAAAGCTGTGATCTCTTCTTTCTTTAACTTATAATTTACAGGGATCAGCAGGGCATAAATACTTGCCGGATCCATGTTGTAATACCTTTTGGAACGCTGGATAAACTGCAGGTTCAGCATATCAAATTTCTCGCCGTAAGTGCAGGTAATCTCTTCCAGATCTTTACCTTTAAACAGCTTCTTACGGATGTTCCAGATCTGGGTAAAATAGTACAGATCCAGTGCCATACCATAGTCGAAGAGAAGTGCTGTTTCATGCTCCTGGATCTTCGAAAGCGGGATGTAAAATTCGTTTCCTTTGAGGCAGGAGATCAGTTCCTCCATGGTGGAACAGGTAGTGATCCGGTCTACATCAATATTGGAATGCAGACGGAAAAATTCACGGTACGGAGAAACATCTACAGGATCCGTGTCGCGGTGATCGAAGATATTTGTCATGACTTCCTTCAGTACACGGATTTCATATCGCTTGGAATACAGATCCAGAAATTTACGCTGCTCCGGGTTGGCAAAGTGATAAATTCTGGAGAAATTCTGGAATATGGATTTCTTCAGAAGCTTCTCAATCTGGCCACGGTGCAGGGTATTTTCATCCAGTGCATCCCACCTGGAAGAGTATTCCGGCATTCGCTTCAGATAGGCGGCTACCTGCGTGACATCGGAGAGTTGGAGGATTTCCTCGAACTGATCCATGGTAGTAAGCCTGCTCTGCATTGCGCGGATTTTCGTGGAAAGTCCGCTGTAGGAGAGTACGCCTCCCATTGTTTTTCACTTCCTTTCCTGATGTCATTTAGCGTTTGAGACAGATCTTTACATAGTCAGTATTTTCTCAAACAATTCTCTGGAAAGTTGTGAGTGCTGCTGTTCGTAATGAGCATCCAGTGAAGAAAAGGTAGCGTCTGTGTCTGCACGTAACTGTGCCAGGCGAGAATCTTTTTCTTCTTCCAGTTGCTGACGGATCCGTCGAATCTGCTCTGCTGTCCGGGATTCCAGCTGTCTGTCATAATTTTTACATTTCTGTTCTGCCTCTTCAGAAAGCTGTTGCTTTTGCCGGTCGCAGTCTTCCATGATGCGTTGGGCTGTAAGCTCGATTTCAGATAATTTGTTAAGTATCTGCTCCATCTTCAACCTCCTTGGTTGTCAAAATTTTACAAAAAAACCAGATTTACTATGTGAAAAATAGTAATATCTGTTAGATATCATACACCCTTTTGTTAAAAAAAACCATCTAAATTTTTTCCAGAAATAAAAAAATTGTTATTTTTTAGACAAGTTAAAGAAATCTCCTGCGAATATCTGTCCGGGATGTAATTGACGTTAGGAGTATGGTATGGTAGTTTATTGGTGGCAGGAAATTGCACGCACATCTTGCGTAAAGCATTTTTCAAACACGCTCTGGAGATATAAGAAAAGGAACAGGAGATTTTTATGAGATTAAGAAATATTCCGGGAGCTCAGGATGCAATTCTGGAGAGCTCTTATGTGGTGCAGGAACCACAGACAAAGAAAGGACACTGGGGGGAGGTTTTTGTGAAAAAGCAGCCTCTTCATATTGAAGTAGGGATGGGAAAAGGAAGATTTCTTATGGATCTGGCCCGGCTGCATCCGGATATCAATTATATAGGAATCGAGATGTATGACAGCGTTCTTCTTCGCGCATTGCAGAAGAGAGAAGAACTGGAGGAGAATGGAGAGGTTTATTCTAATTTATTTTTTATGAGAGTGGATGCCAGACTTCTGCCGGAAATCTTTGAGAAAGGTGAAGTAGATAAGATTTATCTGAACTTTTCCGATCCATGGCCAAAAGCCCGCCATGCAAAACGTCGCCTGACATCCAGAGAATTTCTGGCACGTTACGACCAGATTCTGGTTCAGGATGGAAAAGTGGAATTTAAGACAGATAATAAGGAACTGTTTGAATTTTCCCTGGAAGAAGTGGAGGAAGCCGGATGGAATCTGGAAGCTTCTACCTTTGATCTGCATCATAATGAAGAGATGGTACAGGGAAATGTTATGACAGAATATGAAGAGAAATTTTCTTCTATGGGAAATCCAATCTGTAAGATGGTGATTTCCAGAGGGTGTCACAGATAAAAAAGCAGAGCAATCATCTGGTTTATAGCAATTCCGTAGTGAAGTGGATTGCGATTATTCATTTGATTATCTATTGTGGCTGGCAGTGCATATTATAGTATAAGAAAATTTCGGGGCGCGAAGCGCCCCGAAGGAGTCAGCCAGTGAAACGAAAAAGTTTTTTCCATAATAAGATGCTACAATTCCGCTATGAACACAAAAACTTTGATAATACCTTCAGCCGCCTGCGGAAATCCGCAGAAGAGGTCAATAAAACACTTAACAAAATGTCCCAAAACGACGAAAAAAAGGAAAAATAAATGAAATAAAAAAAATCTGATTTTTTTTGAAAAAACCTATTGACATTTAAACGACTATTATATATAATATCACTTGCGTTGAAGGTGATGCAAAACTTCAACACAGAGAAAAACAAAAGAATATGCGCTTTTAGCTCAGTTGGTAGAGCACCTGACTCTTAATCAGGGTGTCCAGGGTTCGAACCCCTGAAGGCGCACTAAGAACACTGTTTTTGCGGACAAAGCGATTGCCGCGGGGACGGTGTTTTTTATGTTTTACGGGAAAGTGAAAAATAAAGGTGTCTGGGAAATAGATAGAAATGAAATATTTACGCCCTTGCGGAGAAAGTTCCACAAGGGCGTAAAAGTATTTTATGCTGCTGATAGCGCTTGAAGAACACAGGGTCAAGCTGGTAAATATCTTCATGCAGGAGAGAAGACTGCTGTGCAAGATGCAGATAAACTCTCTTTATAACCAGTCATCACACTTTATACAAACCATCCTGATAACATTGAAATCCCTCCCTGTTGGAAAGAGTTGATGACATTGAATTTTTATAAGTCGGAAACATATAAGACATTGCAAGAAAAAGAAAAGGGTTTGTGAAAAGATTTTAACGCTTTTCGTATCAAAAGATGCACTATGGCTTCTGATTATGTTATACTCTATACTCAGTGTATTGTCGAAAGAAGAGGAATAAGTCAAATATCTGGGTTCCGGTCTGGTCAAAGGAGGTTACGGTATCGAATGAAAAAAATACTAAAAAGAACAGGAAAAATATTTTGCCTTTTCCTGCTGATCGTGGTGCTGGTAAATATACTTTCACCTCTTTTTTGCAGGAAACCGGACGAAACATATGTGGAAAGTCTGAGAAAGACAGAATTTACATCAGAGACAGCAGGCGTAGAAAGGATTTGCTGCATTGACGATAATGAAGAGGCACTTTTGTGGAGGCTTCGTATGATTGGCACTGCGAAGGAGAGCATTGTACTGTCTACCTTTGACTTACGCGCGGATGATAATGGCACTAAAATTCTTGCCGCATTGAATTGCGCTGCGGCAAGAGGTGTGAAGATTCAGTTATTGATCGATGGAATTTATCAGCAACTGTTTCTGGCTGGAAGCAACGATTTCCAGGCTCTGGCATCATATGAGAATGTGGAAGTGGGAGTTTACAATCCGGTGACACCGGTCAATCTGTTTAAGGTGAATTATCGCATGCATGATAAATATCTGATCGTGGATGAGAAAATGTATCTGCTGGGCGGACGCAACAGCAATGATATCTTTCTGGGGAATCAGACAAAAGGCATTAATGAGGACAGAGATATCCTGGTGTATGATACATCAGAAGGACAGGGAGAGTCTCTGAACCAGCTTGAGAATTATTTCCATAAAATATGGAAGGAAAGCTGTGTGAGCATTAAAAAAGGCAAACAATCTTCCAGATATACGGATGCATACCGGCACATGGAAGAAATTTACATATCTCTGCTGAAAAGGTACAATGATATAGAAACCTACAGTGCATGGGAAAAGGATACGATAGAAGCAAACAAGATCACTCTGATCAATAATGGAATTGAGGCGGGGCGAAAAACACCGCAGGTTCTCCAGACAATTCAGTATCTTACTGAAAATGCAGATCATGTAATAATACAGACTCCTTATGTGATCTGTAATGGTTACATGTATGATGTATTGCAGGGGATTTCAGATCATGCAAAACTTCAGATCGTGCTGAATGCAGTGGAAAAAGGCTCTAATCCATGGGGCTGTACAGATTATCTTAATCAGAAAAAGAAAATTCTGGAAACAGGGGCAGATGTGTATGAACTGATGAATGATTATCCGGTTCATACAAAAGCTGTGCTGATAAATGACCGTCTGTCAGTAGTAGGTTCCTATAATCTGGATATGCGAAGTACTTATCTGGATACGGAACTGATGTTGGTAATTGACAGCGAAAAACTGAGTCAGCAGATTCACGAAACAGAATCAGATTATATGGAAAAAAGCAAAGAGGTACTTGCAAACGGTCAGGAAACCGAAGGCGCAAAGTACCAGGGGAAAGTGTTGAATCGGAAAAAGAAGTTATACTACGGTGTGCTCAGGATTATCATTCGTCCTCTTCGGCAGCTGCTTTAGAGTGTGTTTGGAAAATCATTCCCAAAATTTCCTGCAAATTGTGACGCACATCTTGCGTAAAGCATTTTTCAGACACGTTCTAGAAAATAGTATCACAAGTATATGTCATATAAATGTTCAGTAGCTGAAAAAAAGCGTTGTCAATCAGACTACAGAAGATTAAAATAGACATAAAAGCAGCTGTTACAACTGTTGTTGATGTAAAGGAGGAAAAGCTTTTATGGACTTAAAGAAATTTATGCTGGAAGGTAATCCTGTATGCAGAAAGGAAGCTGTGATCGTGGGCGATCATTTCAGGATTACAATGTTGACAACTGCCCTGATCCGTTTTGAGTACAGCGAAGACGGAGGATTTGAGGACAGAGCAACACAGATGGTATGCAATCGTGATTTCCCGGTGCCGGAATTCAGGGTGAGTGACAGCGGTGAGGAATTACATATTTACACCAAAGACCTGGAAATCCACTATGACAGGCAGAAATTTTCTCCAAGCGGTCTGATGATACGTGTAGCGGGTGGAAAAGCCAGCGAGCGCGTGTGGCATTATGGTGATGAACCAAAAGATCTGCTGGGAACAGCCAGAACCCTGGATGAAGCAGACGGTGAGATTCCGCTGAGTCATGGAATTATGTCCAGAAACGGTTTTTCAGTGCTGGATGATTCCCACACAATGGCTATGGGCGAAGATGGAATGGTAGAGCCACGTCAGGGAAACAGAGCAGACTTTTATTTCTTTGGATATGGTCACAGATATGTGGAATGTCTGCAGGATTTTTACAGATTATGTGGAAAAACACCTCTGCTTCCAAGATATACGTTCGGAAACTGGTGGAGCAGATATCACAAATACACAGAGACAGAGTACAAAGAACTGGTAGAGCGTTTTGAGAAAGAAGAAGTGCCATTTTCTGTTGCAGTTGTAGATATGGACTGGCATCTGGTAGAGGATGTACCTCCTGTATATGGAAGCGGATGGACAGGATATACCTGGAATAAGAAGTTTTTCCCCAATCCGCCTGAATTTATGGACTGGCTGCACAAACATGGATATAAGATCACACTGAACGTACATCCGGCAGATGGAGTGCGTGCTTATGAAGAAGCCTATCCGAGAGTTGCAGAGAAGATGGGAATTGATCCTGCAAGTAAGGAACCGGTACTTTTTGATATGACAGATCCGAAATTCATTGAGACATATTTTGAGGAACTGCATCATCCGATGGAAGAAGAGGGAGTAGACTTCTGGTGGCTTGACTGGCAGCAGGGAACTGTAACCAAGGTTCCGGGACTGGATCCGCTCTGGATGCTGAACCACTATCACTATCTGGACAGCAAGTGGAAAGGAAAACGTGCGCTGACTTTCTCAAGATATGCAGGTCCAGGAAGCCACAGATACCCGGTTGGTTTTTCCGGTGATACGTTCATTACCTGGGAGAGTCTGAAATTCCAGCCATATTTCACAGCAAATGCCAGCAACATCGGTTTTGGATGGTGGAGTCATGATATCGGTGGACATATGTTTGGATACAGAGACGACGAGCTCACTGCAAGGTGGGTACAGCTTGGAGTCTTTTCACCAATGAATCGTCTGCACAGCACAGATAACCCGTTTAATGGAAAAGAACCGTGGAAATACAACCAGATTGTAGAAACAGTAATGAAGAATTTCCTGAAACTGCGTCATAAGCTAGTTCCGTATCTTTACACCATGAACCGTCGTGCAAGCAGAGCGGGACTGCCACTGGTACAGCCGATGTATTATCTGGAGCCGGAGCGTGAGGAAACCTATGAAGTACCGAACAACTATTATTTCGGCACAGAGATGATGGTATCTCCAATCACAGATAAGCTGGATCCGGTAACAGGACTTGCAGGCGCAAAGACATGGATTCCGCAGGGAATCTGGTATGATTTCTTTAACGGAAGAGCATATAAGGGTGGCAGAAAAGTGGATCTCTGGAGAGATATTTATGAGATGCCGGTACTTGTGCGTGAAGGCAGCATCATTCCACTGAAGGACATGGAAGGATATGATAATTCCATTGAGAATCCTGAGAAACTGGAAGTACTTGTATATCCTGGAGAATCAGGAGAATTTGTACTCTGGGAAGACGGTGGGGACACACCGGAAGACCTGGATGAGAATTGGGTATCCACCAGAATGACGAAGACTGCAGATGAGAATGGAACAGTATTTATTGTAGAAGCTGCACAGGGAAATACAGCAGTGATCCCGCAGAAACGTTCCTGGAAGATCCGCTTCTGCAACATTCAGGACAAACCGCAGGAGGTTACTGTAAACGGACAGGTATATAAGGATGCAGAATTCGCAGAGGATGAGAAGATTCATGGAACAATAGTGCTCCTGAAGGATGTGCCGGCAGATGCACAGGTGAAGGTTACTTTTGCGGCAGATGCAGCTGTTTATCAGAGAGACTATGCAGAAGAGGTCTATGAGATTCTGGAAAAAGCACAGATTACCTATGCACAGAAGACAGACGTTTATAAAGTAGTGAAAGAACTGGGCACAGAAGCAGTGCCTGTTCTGGTATCCATGAATTTGAATCCGTCATTGCTTGGGGTACTGATGGAGATTCTTACAATGGGAATTTAACCGAATCAAGTAAGTTCCCTGCGGTAAAAAACATACAGAGGTCAGACTCCAATGTTGTGGCTTCGCGCGTAAGACCGATGCGGGAACTGGCAGGATTTAAGCGTATCACATTAAGACCGGGAGAAAAAGCTACAGCATCATTGATGGAAAAACAAGAGGTTTCTTTGCTGAGGTCTGTACCATGTAATAATGATTTCGAAGAGGTTCGGATCTGTGAGGGGCACACCAAGTAATTGGTGTGTCTACTCGACCATGAAATACCGATATAACACCCAACCCCAAGTTTGTCTACAGTCTGAAGGCTGCGCACTATGTGCGACAGCCTTTTATCTATTTAAACACAGAAAACCCCACCCGATTGACGTCGGATGGGGTAGTTCAAGCTTTGGAAAGCAGTCTCTCAGTGTATGATCACACTCTTTCTGTGATCAAAAGAATATAATTTGCTGCCCAGACCTTTTAAAATATTTATATTTTCCTGGATAGCAGCATTGCTGTTTCGTAATGAAGCCTGTGCATCAATAAAGTGACAGTATCTTACTGTGGCAGTGGGATGCTACTTCTTATACCAGAATTTCTTACATTGCACTTTCGTTTTTCCATCTGGGGCATCCGCCATCCGTCCGATTTTGAACCTGTAATTTTTTGTCTTTCCGGCTGGAATGTTTACATTGTAGGTTTGGGTGGCGTTGCAGTTTCATCCAGTGGTATCTCAAAATACATTTTTACCTTTGTAATGGTATAACTTGAAGTGTTTTGCATACGGGCAGTTATATACAGCTCTCCGGTGTTGGGATTATAATCATATCCCTTGTAGCTGACCTTGAGCTGGCTTAGCTTAGGGGTAGCAGACCGGTACCAGAACGACAAGCACTTTACCTTAGGTGATTTATACGGTTGCTGAGCCATTTTTCCAACATAAACAGTCTTGTTTACTGTTTTTCCGGGATTGATTGTTACACTGAAGGTCTGGGTTATGGTTCCATCTTCCATGATTGGGATTTCATATTCCATCCTCACTTTTGTAATTGTGTAACTGGAAGTATTTTTCAGTTTCAGCTTCAGATATAACTTTGCTGTATCATTGTCATATTGGAATCCGCTGCAGCTTACTTTAAGCTGCTTGGCAGTTGGCTTGGAAGCAGCCAATGTCAGTTTTGGAAAAAATGAAAGTACGGCAAATGCTGTCAGAAAGAAAAATACCAGATAGCTTCTGCGTTTTTTTATAAAGCGTTCCTTCATACTCATAAAATCTCCTCCTTACACGATAGGCTATAATAGTTTCAGGCAAATATTATGACTTTTGCTTCACGTAATGCTTTGCCCAAGTTTATTCTATAGTTACCATATAATAGAAGAGAGGAAATTTTTATTAACTAATGGTTAGTTTTTTCATTCCAGTAATCTGTTTTTTGCTTCAGGTCAATATTCTTACTGAAAAATACAGGATTCTTTTTCTGCTGAATCTGTATTTCATAATCTTTTAATGCTTTTACTACAGTATTGGACAGTATCAGGATCACCGGAATGTTGATCAACGCCATTACCCCCATTAATACGTCGGAGATATGCCACAGTAATGTCATTTCCATACCTGCACCCCAAAATACCGCCAGTGCTGATACGATGCGAAATCCTGTCATAAATTTCCTGTCCGGTTGTTTTTTATGAATATAAGTCAGCAGATTGTCACAATAGAAACAATTTCCCAATAATGTGGTGAAAGCAAATAATACCATGGCGATCATAATAAAATATGGGCCAAAAGACCCCAGTGTCTTGTGAAGTGCTGCCTGCACCCATGGTGCACCCTGAAGTTCTTTCGCAGGTATCACACCAGATACCAGACACATCATGGCAGTTGCAGTACACAATAATAACGTGTCAATAAACACAGACAACATCTGTACAAGTCCCTGCTTGACCGGATGGCTGACTACTGCAGACGCTGCTGCATTTGGTGCAGAACCAATACCTGCTTCATTGGAATACAGACCTCTCGATTCCCTGCATCATGGCCGATCCGGCAAAACCGGCAAAAATGGCATTTAAAGTCAAATGCTTCTTTGAAAATCTGTGCCATGACTGACGGAAGCTGTCCGATGTTCAATACTACGACCAACAGAGATACCAGAATATATGCAATTCCCATAAATGGAACCAGGGTAGAGGTTACTTTCACAATTCTGTTACCGCCACCCAGCAGACACCATCCCATTACCAGTGACAGAATTCCTCCAATGATCCAGGGCGTAATCTCTGCATTGTAAAATGGCTGGCTGGCAAAGGTAGACTGAAGATTGTAAGAAGCCAGCATATTAAATCCAAATGCATAAGTCAGGATCATGGCTATACAGAAAACCACAGCCAATTCTCTGCTGTGCAGTGCTGCTTCTATATAATAAGCTGGACCACCATAACACCTGCCATCTTCCCCCTTTTTTCTTATATATCTGTGCCAGTGTGCTTTCTGCTAAAGCTGATGCACTGCCAAGAATGGCAATGATCCACATCCAGAATACGGAACCTACACCACCGATGCAGATAGCGGAAGATACTCCCACAATGTTGCCTGTCCCTACACGAGATGCTGTAGAGACCATCAGTGCCTGAAAGGATGACACACTTTCTTTTCCCTCTGGCTTCTCCATTACAGCATTACAGGCTTTCCGGAATAAACGTACCTGCGGAAATCTGGTCCGAATAGTAAAATAGATACCGGAACCAATTAATATCACAATCAGCAATTTGCTGTAAAGAAATGTGTTGATTGTGTCAATGATCGTTTCGAACATAAATTCTCCTCTCAACAGAAATTTTATCATAAGTTACTGTTCTGTACATGACAGATACATCGGGCAAAAAGCCCAGATTATTACTATGATACAATATTTTTGCTTCTTTGAAAAGGAAATCTTTCATTGCATAAAAATTACAGTTGGAGCTTTTTGATATAATTATCCCAAAAAATGGAAAAGTAATTCCTATCGAGATCAAGCGGGATAAGCTTACTTTGTCATTCCTGATACGGAATCCCCTAACACCAATGTACCTGCAATGTTGAAGGTATTCTATTTTCCACAGATTACAAAACCGAAAGAAAAATATGTTAAACTAAAGAAAATGCCAGAGGAGGAAATGCCTTATGATAAGAAAACAACTCTTAATCGGAATACTGGCAGCTATGACTGTCGCACTGCCAGCTGTCGGCATATATGCCGGTTCCGCAGAAGCCAGTGAAATCCAAAGCAGCAATGAAGACACGGTGTCCGGTAATAAAGGAGTGATCCGGATTCATATGATAATATTTTATCGGCTTTAGGAATTAGTTTTTAGTATTTAGGAGAATCCATATGGCAAGTACTATTAAAGTATCAATGGCAGACCTTAAGGTTGCCAAAGCCCCTGATTCTCTGACCACACTTGGGGCTTGGTTCATGCATAGGGCTCACCCTTTATGATCCGGCTTCAAAAAATCGGTGGGCTTGTACACTATATGCTGCCTGACAGCACCAAACTTAGAAATAACACAAATATAGCCAAGTTTGGCGATACGGGAATTAGGGAACTTTATAATCAAATGATAAAAAATGGCGCGAATCCCAGACGAATGGTTGCAAAGATTGCCGGTGGAGCTAAGATGTTTGAGATGTCAGGCAATTCTACAATCGGAAATGTTGGCGATCGCAATACCGATATGGCCAGGCACGTGCTTGCAGAGCTGAAAATTCCTCTGAAGGCACAGGATACCGGTCTTAATTACGGAAGAACTGTTATACTTGACTGTGAAACCGGTGACTATATCATCAAAGCAGTCGGAAAAGAGCAAAAGGTGATTTAACATGAAGAATAATTTATTACCATCTCTTGTTATGCTTTTAGCCGGCTTAGTATGCAGTATTATATCCCTGCGGCAGGGCGTTGATCTGATGAGCTTTACAACAAGACTTTTAACTGTGCTTGTAGTATTCTATATAATCGGAGCGATACTTAAAGTAATCCTAAGCTGTGCATTTAAGGCAATGGAAGACAGGCAAAAGAAAGCTGAAGCGGCCGAAGCAAAGACTGATGATTCCGAAGTCTTTGATAATGATGATGACAATGATAAGCCAATTAGCTAGCTGCAGAATAATATACTGGTAAACAGGGGGCATAATGAAAGCTATAGAAAAGGAAAAGCTGTGGGAGGAATATCAAAAGAATCCCACTCCCAAGCTACGGGAACAGCTCATAATAGAATATGCACAGCTGGTCAGGCTTGTGGCAGGACGCCTCAGCATGTATCTTGGGCATAATGTGGAATATGATGACCTGGTAAGCTATGGGATATTTGGCCTCATTGATGCCATAGACAAGTTTAATCTTGAAAAAAATGTCAAGTTTGAGACATATGCAAGCCTTAGAATCCGTGGAGCCATACTTGATCAGATCAGGAAAATGGACTGGATTCCAAGAACAGTCAGACAAAGGCAAAGGAAAATAGACGAGGCAATAAAGAACATTGAACTTCGTACCGGCAAAACAGCAAATGACGCAGACCTCGCAAAGGAGCTTTCTATCTCGGAGGATGAGCTTTGCAGCTGGCAGTCGCAGCTTAAAGTAACAAATGTTGTATCTCTCGATGAATTTGATGAGTCAGGACCTGAGCCTGTCATGGATGCTGCACATAATTCACATTATGCACAGCCGGAGGAGATTGTTACACAGGAAGAGCTGAAAACAATGCTTGTTAAGTCGCTTGACAATCTGACCGAGAAGGAGCGCAGGGTTATCGAATTATATTATTATGAGGATCTTACCCTTAAAGAAATAAGCAATATCCTAGAGGTTTCAGAATCAAGAGTATCACAGCTTCACACAAAGGGACTGATTAAAATGCGTAAGGTCATGGGCCCTTATATGAATATACTTACAAACGCATAAGAGGGCAGAGGTTTATATGACAACATTAGAAATAACTCTCATCATCATAGGTGTTGTTTTCCTTATAGGAAGCTTTATGGTAAATGACAAGCTTTCACATAAGGATTTGGATAAAATAGCCGATATGAGTGCTGAGGAACTAAAAATAATAACTGAAAAAGAAGTGACTGCCGCCAAAAAGGACTTAAGCGAT
>ENA-OPZZ01000933-OPZZ01000933.1-human-gut-metagenome-genome-assembly--contig:-NODE-933-length-20433-cov-7.950409_pt1 | contig 20433 bp, 20 predicted proteins | sample MGYA00242487_ERZ504511 | MGnify/ENA primary metagenome ERZ504511 (study PRJEB26092, sample SAMD00036241) | human gut metagenome | host: Homo sapiens | study: EMG produced TPA metagenomics assembly of... | reverse complement strand
AGGGGTGCGTTTTTCAGGTATGCCCGTACCTCAAAGGCAAGGTCGTTCTGCCGCATGGCCACCTCCAGCGCACCGAACCGCTGCATCAGGCTGCGGGAGTTTTTCTCCGCCCCTGAAAAATCGTAGTTGATCTGGTCGAGCAGACGAACCGCTGTTTCATCCCTGTAAAGGTTCGGGTACAGCTCCGTACACAGCTTCCGGGAATACAGCGGGAGGATCAGCGTCTCCTGCACGGTGTTTTTCTCGATTTTGTATTTCATAGGTTCCTCCCTCAGCGAGTAAAAACAGTCATCATTGCCGCCAGCACCGCCGCTATGACTGCCATGCCTACCGTACGATAGGCACCGCGGATTGCTTCTTTTCGTCCTATGCTTCGTCCTCCTTACGCTATTTCACCGCTTTCGCGCCGTAACGCACAGCCAGCCCTTTTTGTTTTTGTGGCTCTGAATCTTGCAGAATCCTGCCTGTTCCAGATATGCTTTCAGGGCAGTATCCGTATAGATGGTCATGCCATTGATGATCTGCGTCCATTTGTCGTCTTTTGCGGTTTCGCCGTTTGCTTCGTTGCAGATGAAAAAGACCCCGCCGGGTTTCAGCACCCGATAGACCTCTCTGAAATTCTGCACAAGTTCCGGCCAGAAATAGACCGTTTCAAAGGCGGTCACTACCTCAAACTGCCCCGATCCAAACGGCAGTTCTGCCACACTTGCCTGCTGCACGGTACACCGTCCCGCCGCAATGGCACCCGCATTGACCTTTCGCGCTTTTTCCACGCTGACAGCCGAATAGTCGATGCCCTGCACTTTGCCTTTGGGGCACAGCTTCAACAGCGTTTTGATGTTCGCCCCGCCGCCGCAGCCGCAGTCCAGCACCATGGCATCCGGGGCAGGCTGCCAAAAAACGCAGCCCCCACGCCGCCATTGCTCTGTGGCCAAAGTTCATCATGGAAACCATGATCTTCCCGCCAAGACCTACGGGCTTGCGGGTGTTTTCAAAAAAGGACATAACGCCACCCTCTTTCTATTTACAGTTCACAATGCAATGCTTTTCACGCAGTTCCTCGCGCTGTAGTTAGGTAAAGCTAACTTTTTTTGTTCTATAAAAAGCCGCATCTCAGCGGCCCTTCTGCCAAAATAATATGCCCTGCTGTTGTCGCTGTCAAGAAGTTCAGGCATTTTCGGAGATTCCGAAATAGATTTCGTTTTCAAGACCCCCAACCGTCACCCCAGTGCCACATCCAGCACCATCATCACGCTGAAGCCTACCGCAAAAAAACACGGTGCCAACGTTGGAGTGCTGCCCCTGCGACATTTCCGGGATCAGTTCCTCCACCACCACATACAGCATGGCTCCGGCGGCAAAGCTGAGCAGATAGGGCAACGCGGGCACCACGATGCCTGCCGCCAGAATCGTCAGCACTGCCCCGATGGGTTCTACGATGCCGGACAGCACGCCACCCCAGAATGCCCGGCCTTTTTTCATTCCTTCCGCCCGCAGTGGCATGGAGATGATGGCACCCTCCGGGAAGTTCTGGATAGCAATGCCAAGGGAAAGTGCCAGCGCCCCGGCGGCGGTGATCTGAGCCGTTCCGGCAAGGTAACCGGCATAGACCACGCCCACCGCCATGCCCTCCGGGATGTTGTGCAGCGTCACCGCCAGAACCATCATGGTGGTGCGCTGGAGCTGGCTTTTTGGCCCTTCGGCCTGCAAACTGTTCTGGTGCAGATGCGGGATGAGATGGTCCAGCAGCAGCAAAAACAGGATACCCAGCCAGAAACCCACCGCCGCCGGGAAAAACGCCAGCCTGCCCAGATCTGCGGCCTGCTCCATAGCCGGGATCAGCAAGCTCCATACCGATGCCGCCACCATCACTCCGGCGGCAAAGCCGGTGAGGGCGCGCTGGATGCCGTCACACAGAGAGTTTTTCAAAAAGAACACACAGCCCGCCCCAAGACTTGTGCCCAGAAAGGGGATCAAAATCCCCCAGAATGCGTCTTGTATCATGTAGTACCTCCTTGTGGTTAAATGAAACTAACCGTGCAAACAGTATACTGCGCTCCGGCAAAAAGGTCAAGGGCTTTGCGGTATAGAGGATGCAGATCGTTTCCTGCACCAAAAAATTTACCTCTGCAAACTTGCCGGTTTCTACTTGACAACGCCCGGTGGGAGTGCTATTTTTACTTTGTAAATTTGTTTTGCCTAACCATCTGAGGGGCTTTACCCCTGCATTTTTTTGCATCGATTGTTAGGCTAAGCTAACTGTTTTTTCAAAACTGAGATAGAGGTGTGTTACCATGAGATTGAAAAAAGTATTTGCAGGTGCACTTGCGGCCGCTATGCTGGTATGCGCTGTGGCAGTCCCGGCCTTCGCTGCGGAAGAGGTGGAACAGGAAAACTGCCTGACCTCCAGCTATGTCCAGATGAACATCCCCTACGCCGACTTCTACAAGGCTGCCGGTGTGGACAACGCATCTGAGATCGACGCTGTGACCAGCGCCACCAAGAACAAGACCCGTGCGGGCAACCTTGCCGGCGGTTCCTACCACGTCAACGCAGATGGCACCGACATCACCGGCGTTTCCTTCCCGGTCAAGGTGCTGACCCCATGGGCGCTGAAGAACGCAAAGCAGGTCACCGATGCCGACAGCTACGACATTACTGTTACCCTGAAGGGCAAGGAATCCACCACCACCTACACCGGCGCAGATGCCTTGTTTGAGAACGAGAGCTACGCTTACTACAAGCTCAGTGAGACCCCTGCCTACTACATCACCGCATGGTATAACCTGCTGAGCGGCAAGTGGGAGTTTGGCAAGGTCCACGCCACCGAGACCACCGTAGAGGGCACCACTGTGGAGCTGAATACCAACGGTCACCACACCACCTACGAGATGAAGCTCTCCGGTTTTGATCTGGACTACAAGGCCAACAAGGTCTACGGCGTAGTTCTGACCACCGCCGATGGCAGTGAGTACGGCCTACATCATGTGACCAACATCTGGCATGGTACCAAGCTGGGCTTCAATGCCGATGATCCTTACTTTGCATCCATCATCGGCAAGACGATTACTCAGATCACCTTCTACGCCGCCGACGGCGTGTATGTCCTGCCGGTCAATGTGGCACTGTGAATACACGGGAAAGTGCCTAATTTATTGTAAAATATAACACAAAAGGGCAAGGTCTCCTGCATGCAGGCGGCTTTGCCCTTTTTTATTGCAGATGGAGCCCAATCGCAGGGTCAACAGTTTTTACGTCTGCAATACGGAATCAATATTGCCGGCATTACTCTGCGAATCACAAAAGGGTCCATCCAACAGCGTTTTGGCGATGCTGGCAGGCTCCACGCCCAATGCGTGGGCTGCCTCTGCCACGGTTGCCGAGGACTCGTTCAGCACAATGACATGGTCTCCCAGACCTTTTTCTTCTAGGTCTGCTTTTGCTTTTTCAAAGGACATTTTCCCACTTCTCCGCTCTTATTCGGTAATGGCCCAGACCCGTGCGGGCAGACCAGTTGCACCTTCAATGCGGGGATAAGAAACGATGACCACCGCACCGGCAGGCTGAACTTTATCCAGATTTGCAAGCACCTCCACCTGCAGCTTGTCGTTGTCCAGAACATAGCGCTCGCAGGCAAGGTCGCCCTTTTCTTCCGCCACCGCAGAGGAATCGGTATCCAGCGTTTCGTGGCCGTTGGCGGCGGCGTTGCGCACCTTGTAGATATACTCCAATGCTTCCAGCGACCAGCCGGGGGCATTTTCTTTGCCCTCTGCGTCGATGCCGGACAGCGCATCCATATCCGGCCACTTCTTATACCAGTCGCTGCGCAGAGCCACCAGCGCACCATCCGGGATAGGACCGTACTTTGCCTCATAGTCCTTGATGTCCTCCACCGTCACAGCGTAGCGAGGGTCTTTCTTGGCCTGCTCAGAAATATCAATGACCACCAGCGGGAAGATCAGGTCGTTCACATCATACTTTTCGGACAATGCTTTGCCCTTGATGAAGTGACCCGGGAAGTCGATATGGGTACCGAACTGTCCGGGGAATTTGAAGGTCTGGATCAGGCATTCCAGTTCCGGCTTGCCCCAGTCCCACACGGTCTTTGCCAGCTCCACAGAGCCTTCCGGGATGCCGGACCAGTAGGGGCTTTCGTTGTTCAGCGAGTGAGAAAGTTCCACCCAGCGATATTTTTTAGCATCCTTCAGTGCGTTCCACAGTTTATAATCAGCCATTGTCGGTTCTCCTTTTATTGTGACGATGTATGTTCGGGCACTTCTCCCAGACAACGGCATCTTCCTGTTTTTTCTCAGTCTGTCTGCCGGGAATTTGTCTGGGAGTAGCGCATTCGCCCGGGTAGTCTGTGCCGGGCATCTGCTGTATGTTTCATCTGCCTGTGCTCCCTTCCTTGTGTTGGGGATAGTATAAACCCATTTTCGTACCATGTCAATAGGTTTATTCTATCAAAGACAAATCTGTCCTTTCGTCCGCCGGTTGCCCGCCGCCGGAGCCCCCTTAACTTCATACGTCCTGCTTCTTTTCCAGCGCTTCAAAGTGATACCGTGGCTTTCCCCTGCTCTTTTTGCCGTACTCGATGGCTTCTTTGTGGCAGTAGCAGATGCACGCCATGCAGTGGGTGCAGTTCTTGCCCCAGACCGGCCTGCCGTTTTCCAGACGGATGTTGTTCAGAGGGCACAACTCCACGCACTTACCGCAGCCGATGCAGGCGTCCGTTGCCCGGAAGGCATCCGCTTTTACAAAAAAGCGATAAAACACCGGGTTTACCGGGCCGCTCATAAGGCGGTCGTAGAGGTTCTCTCTCGGTGGAGGAAATTCCTGCCCGGCCTTGAGCCGGGTCAGCACCTTCTGAAGTTCAGGCTCTGCCTGCTCCACGATGCTCCGTGCCTGCTCCTTTTGGGGCGCATTGAACATGGCAATGTAGTTTTCCGGCATGATGATCTGGGCAGTCCCCATATAATGCAGGTGTTTTTGCGCCGCAAGCTGCCGGTTATAGCCTGCCGCATTGCCAATTTCGCTGCCGCAGTCCATCACAAACCAGATACGCTCTGCCCCGGTCAGCGCGGTCTTGCCCAGCCACCCCGACACCACCCGGGGGATGCGCCATGCGTAGGTAGGCGTCACCAGCACCACATCCCGTCCGGTCTGCACCGGGGCAGTATCCCCTGCCTTGATGTAAGCGTTCAGGTCGTAAAGCGGCATCTCCAACCCTTCGGCAATGCGCCGCGCCAGATACCGGCTGTTGCCGGTTCCCGTAAAATAAAGTACCATGGTTGCTCCCTCATTTTGTGTTTTTCAGTTACCTGTCTGCCCGACAAACTGGAATTTGACACTTTGTATTTATCGAGAATACTCTTGAAACCATTTTGCAAAGCGTGATTTATTGAAAATAATGAATTTATATAGTTCTCCATTTTTCATATTAACTGTTGCAATTGGAAAGACTATCCACTTCCAAGAGATTTCTTTTATTTCCTGCATCGGCAAAACTAAATTTCTGTATTTTTTGCCAACTGTAAGCTTGTTTGTCTTGTAAGTAAGCGACTGACTATCGAGGTACAGACCTCCTCCAACTATGCCATTGTGACACAAACTGCAAACAAAAGATTTCATAGAAACATCCCTCCATTAAATTCCAAGTTGTCGTTCTTAGTGTCCCATGGTTTCCGCACACAAAAAGCCCCCTGTGCAAGGTGTGTTCTTACACCTCGCCCGCAAACTTCATGCCCCAGCTCATGCGGATATCATACATCAGACGGGTCAGGGCAAGGCTGTCCTGCGGGGTGTAGCGGTCGCTGCCGGTACGCCCCTGCTTCACGCAGCGGCTTGCTTCCCGGATCTCATACTCAAAGCCGTTGATATCCACCGGGCAGCGGATGACCTCCGGCTCTTTGCCCTCCACTTCCAGCGTCATGGTCTCGGCGTGCTGGAAATCCGGCAGGAAAATACTGCCCTTGGTGCCAAGGATGCGGGCATTGCGCTCCAGCTCCTGCCCGATGGTCTGGACCGACTCCGCCTTGCAGCCGCCGGGGTAGGTCAGCGCAAGGCGGCTGTAATCGTCGGTGCCGTACTCGTTGATGTGCACCTCTTTGGTTTCCACCTTCTCCGGGTCCTGCCCGGTGAGAATGCGCAGAAAGCCCAGATTGTAGATACCGATATCCAGCAGCGCACCGCCGCCCAGACCGGAATCAAACTTGCGGTCCTTCCGGGCACCGGAGGCAACAAAGCCGTACTGACAGGTGATCTGCTTCAGTTCCCCGATGGTGCCAGCCGCAAGGATCTCGCGCAGGCGGTCGTACAGCGGCAGCAGCCAAATCCAGAACGCCTCCATGAGAAAGAGGTGCTTTTCCTCTGCCAGACGGTACAGCTGCTGCGCCTGCTCCGGGCTGATGGTAAAGGGCTTTTCGCACAAAACGTGCTTGCCCTGCTCCAGACAGAGCTTGCAGTTTTCGTAATGCAGGGTGTTGGGGGTGGCAACGTAGATAGCCTCCACCTCCGGGTCGGCGGCAAGGGCTTCGTAGGAGTCATAGCAGCGGGGAATGCCGTACTGCTGCGCAAACGCCTGTGCGCTTTCCATGTGCCGTGACCCCACGGCAACAAGCTGCTCTCCTTCTGCGCCCATCTGTTCCACCGTAGACGCAAACTTTTTGGCAATGGTGCCGGTCGCTAAAATTCCCCACTTCATAACGGTACCTCCCGGTTTATTACTTTGGATTCGTTGCGTTCAGTATACCATGGTTTTCCCTTGCGGAAAAGATAGTGAAAAGCAAAAATGCCCCCGGAGGGCTTATTCCAACTCTCCGGGGACAGATTCTATGCACCGGTATCTTTCATCTTGTTCCAAACATTCTCATCCATTATAATAGAGATAGAAAGAAGGTGCCAACATGAAACATCGCATTGTGACGGCTGCGCAGATGAAGGAAATTGAACAAGCCGGGGATGCCCACGGTCTGCCCTACCTGCAAATGATGGAAAACGCCGGGCTGGCGGCTTACGCTGAACTGCAAAAGCAGTTCCCGCATCCCGGCAGGCTGCTGGTGGTCTGCGGAAAGGGCAACAACGGCGGCGATGGGTTCGTGATCGCCCGTGCCGCTGCAAAAGACGGCTGGAATGTGACCGTTCTTCTGGCCGAGGGCGAGCCGAAAACTTCTGACGCTATCCGCAATTTTGAGCGTCTGCACTCCCTGCCGGTGCACATCTGCACTGACGGTTCTGTACTGGAAACCCAGAGCTTTGCTGCCGTTGTGGATGCCCTCTACGGCACCGGATTCCATGGTGAACTGCGGCCTTCCGGCCTTGCTACCTGCGGACTGATACGCCATCTGCACAAGGGCGGTGCCTTTGTGCTGGCCGTGGACCTGCCCAGCGGCATCAATACGGACACCGGCGAGGTTGCCGACGGTGCTGCCCATGCAGATTTGACCGTAACCTTCGACAGCTATAAACCGCTGCATATCGCAAAAATCTCTGCGCCCCTGTGCGGAAAGATCGTCTGTGCCGACATTGGCATTCGGGACGAATGGCACCCGGAATTTTGACGAGGGCTTGCCGCTGCGGAAAAGCACCTGTGCACAAAAGAGCCGCCGCACAAATCACTGTGCGGCGGCTTTCTAGTTCTCAGCGCCAGCGGTGTCACATCCTGCGCTCAAGGTTCTGCCGGAACAGCGCATACGCTGCCCGCATCTCCTCCGGCAGACGCTTCAAGGTCTCCTGCTGCAATTCAGACGGCATCCCGTAAAAGGCTTCGGCAATGCCGCCGGTGATGCAGGCAAGGGTGTCGCTGTTTCCTCCTTTACTCCTGATGCCGCTTCTTGAAGTCGGCTTCAATTTCCTCTTTCCACTCTGCGCCGATGGATGCCGGGCAGGCTGCCTGCCGCATCCGGCAGACCGTTTCGCTGACCACATGGTAATTGACTGCCACGCCCTGCGCGTCATTCTCGAACCGCACCGCCCGGTCGGACGAGATGCCGAAGCGGGCAGCCTCCTGCACGGCGTCCATGTTAGCACCAAGAAACAGAAATTCCCAGCCGTACCGTTCTTTTTCCCGCTCGATCATCCGGCGAATCTTCTCGTAGCCAAACCGCTTGCTGGCGTTTTCCAGCCCATCGGTGGTGATGACAAAGATGACCTTTTCGGCACGTTCGTCCTCCGGCAGATGGCGCTGGATGTTTACCATCTTCTCCACGCCGTAACCGATGGCATCCAGCAGTGCCGTACAGCCCCGGACGTAGTAGTCCTTTTCGGTCAGCGGCGCAACGGCATGCAGCGGAAAGCGGTCGTGCAGTAACTGCACCTCGTGGTCAAACAGGATGGTGGTCACGTTGGCTTCGCCCTCCTGCTCCTTCTGCCGGGTCAGCATGGCTTTGAACCCGCCAATGGTGTCCGGTTCCAGCCCACCCATGGAGCCGCTGCGGTCAAGGATAAAAACAAGCTCAGTAAGATTTTTCTTCATAACAAATGCCCTCCGTTTTTTGTGGTGTTCTGTCTTTCTGACAAGAGGATACCACAAACCGGAGGGCAAAAGGTCAACGGGCAGGCGACAAATCACGCACCCAGCTGTTCCTGATCGTATTCAAACAAAAGGGTATTGACCTGATTGATATTATAAATTTTCTGTTCCAGACAGTACCGCACGATCCAGTCCCGCTTGGAGCCATCGGAGAAGGCATAGCCTGCGCTTTTGAGCAGGTCGATGGTCTCATCCTCCGACAGGTGCAGCCCCACCGCAAAGGCAAGCACGGTCTTCTTTTTGGGGTTGTAGTCCCGGTTGCACTGGATTTTGGAAAAGTGCTGCCGGGAGATGTTGGACTGCTTGTACACGGTGGAATCTTTCAGCCCCCGCTCGTCAATGAGCCGCAGCAGCCGGGTGGTGAAGCTCTCGCCAAGGTTGTCCATCAGGTGTTCCAGACTGCGAGCTGCCATAGGTGCGGCTGCAGGCGGAGGCGGCGCAGCCGCAAAGACCGGCGGCGCACACTCTTGCGCAGGATACTCTCGGTCGGCAAGCGCAGTATCTTCCCAGCGTTCCACGTATTCTCTGCGCCGACGGTCAGACCCATAGCTTTCATCGTTCTGGGCTACATAATGGTCGTCGATGTACTCCTCCACCGAGGTGAACAGCTTGCGGCTCACAGCCAGCGAGTGCCGGTCGTAGAGCACCAGATACACGGTCAGGTCGTGCTCCATGACGTACTGCGTGATGGTGTCCACCGCAATGCGGAAGGCCTGCTCCTTGGGGTAGCCGTAGTTTCCGCTGGACAGCAGCGGAAAAGCCACGCTCTCGCAGTGGTATTCTGCGGCTAATTCTAGTGCAGAATGGTACGCACCGGCCAATTGTTTTGCTTCGCCAAAAAATCCGCCGTGCCATGCCGGGCAGACCGCATGGAAGATATACTTTGCGGGCAGCCCGAACGCCGGGGTACATACTGCCCTGCCCGGCTCGCAGTGCCCGATGGCTTCACAGGCGGCGGTCAGCTCCTGCTCCCCTGCCGCCTGATAGATGGCACGGCTGGTGCCGCTGCCCTGCAAAAGGTTCCGGTTGGCCGGGTTGACAATGGCATCCGCTGCCACCTTGGTGATGTCGTTGCGGATCATCAGAAACGGCATGGTGGTTCCTCCCTCATGTGGTTTTCTTCATCCTATCACATCCTGCAGAGTGGTGCAAGGGCTGCGCTTATTTTGCTGTCCATACAACCATTATAACGGTGTCATGCTTCCTTTCCACGGAAAAGCGTCTACACGCAAAACAGGCTCCTGCAAGCGTTTAACCACTGGCAGGAGCCCGTTTATTTCTTACAGCTTCGTCATCCACAGACCATGCAGGTTGCAGTAAGCGTAGACCGCCACCGGCTTTTCGCTGCCCAGCTCAAACACCGCCTTGGGTGCCTGCCCGGGAGTAAGATAGCGGAGCTGTCCGCCGTTTTCGGTCTCCACAAAGAGCCACTGGATGTGGTGCACATCCACCATGGGGTGCTCCACCGCACCCACCGTAACCGTGAGGGTGCTGCCGGAAAGCTCTGCCACCGGCAGATGCTTTTCGCCGCTGGCTTCCACGGTGTTGGGGAGCAGTTCCTTCATCTTTTCGCCGCAGCAGACCAGCGGGACGCCTGCGTTGTGGATGGTGGTGACCAGGTTGCCACAGTGCTCACAGATATAAAACTTTGCCTTCATATTCAAATCCTCCATCGGAATGTTGTTAGTGTTTTCTATGGCTATATGATAACATTTCCTAGTTATGTTTTCTGTGACCGGGTCACGTAAGACAGCCTTGTGCTATGGAAATGCCCTCAGCTTCCCATGGCAATAAGCACCAGCACGACCACCACCGCAATGGCGATGAGACAGCCGCTGCCGTCTCCACCACCGCCGCTGCCATTGTTGTGGCCACCGCCACCGCCGCCGGACGAGCCACCGAAGTTGCGGTTGAAAGCCGTCATGTACTGGGCATAGCCCGTGTCACCTTTGCCGAAATAGCCGTAATCACCGTTTGCCATTGTGTTTTCCTCCATCCGAAGTGGGTTTTGCTTCTTTTGAGGTCATTTTACTGAAATAGCTGTCCTATAAACATCTCTTTCAGCATTTTTTGTCATCTCATTCTTCCCGGATTCCCAGATACGCATCAATGTCCATGATACCTTCCCCGCTGACCTCCACCAGATCCTCAAAGGGCACCACGGTGTCTCCCACCTGCAAGGTGCGGAACACCGGGTCTATGCGGTCCGCTTTTCCAGTCAGGGTGATGTAGTTGCCCACTGCGGGAATCTCCGGGTGGGCGGTATCCTCCTTGAAGTACCGCACCGTGATGGTCATGCCCTTGGTGACCTGCATCAGCCGATCGGACAGAGCCGACATTTCTTCCTCGGTCAGAATGCGCTTGGTCACGCGCTCAGTGCGCTGCTTTTCTGCGGCAAGCTGCTCGTCATAGCCCCGCAGCGGAGAGAAGGGCGAGAAGATCTTGGCACGGTTCTGAAGGGTCATGCGGGGGTGCTTGCGGAGGGATTCTTCGGTCTGGGGGCGTTCCATCTCTAGGATATCCCCGTACTTTTTGGCGGTCTCCAGCCCGATTTTGCTATTTTTGTAGTTTTCCATCTGAACCTCCCGCCGAACTTCCTGCACTGTGCCCGCCGATTTGTGCGTTGCGCTGGCGCATGGTGGCACCTTCCTCGTAGCTGCTGGCTTTCAGCACGGCGTTTTTGCCGTACTTGTTCTTGATACCCAGCATGGCTTGCTGGAGTTTTTTCTCCTTTTCCAGCTTCTTGGTGTCGGTGAAAAAATCCACCTGATAGATACCCTCGTCCGGCGTGACCTTGTTGGCGTTGAGAGTAATGCGCCGCACCGTCAGCGCCGGGTCGGTGATGTGCTCAAACAGCTTTGCGCTTTCGTTGATGAGGGTGCTGCCCAGATTGGTAGGGGCATCGAACCGGACAGTGCCGTGTGCCGCCTTGGGGATGATTCTGCCGTAGCGGTCGGTCTGGGTCAGGCCACGGTAGCCGCCCTTGTCCACGTTCTCCCGGTCGTAGCCGATCTCCAAGGTGATGGATTCCGTCACCAGTTTCTTTTCCGTAAGCCGGAACATCAGAATCTCCGCCATCTCCCGGACGATGAGTTTTGCCTTATCGTTGGGGTAGGGGCAGGTCAGCACCTGCCCCTCGCTGATGCTGTTGGTGCTGGGCTTGTAGCTTTTGATCTCAGCCATACCGCAGGGCTCATATCCCCATGCGTGGTCAATGAGAATTTCCGCATCCACGCCAAAAATTTCATACAGTCGATCTTCTCCGTGGATAGAAAACCGTGCCAAATCCCCCATCGTATAAATGCCGTGGGCTTCCAGTCGCTTGACGGTGCCGGGACCGGTCATCCAGAAATCCGTCAGCGGGCGGTGATTCCACAGCAGATACCGGTAGGACTGCTCGTCCAGCTCCGCAATGCGGACACCATCTTTGTCTGCCGGGATGTGCTTTGCCACAATGTCCATCGCCAATTTTGCAAGGTAGAGGTTTGTGCCGATGCCTGCCGTTGCGGTGATGCCGGTGTTGTACAGCACCTCCCGCACCATGGTCATGGCAAGTTCATGGGCGCTCATATGGTAATAGGGCAGATAGCCCGTCACATCAATAAAAACCTCGTCGATGGAGTAGGGGTAGATGTCTGCCGGGGACACATATCTGAGGTAGGTCTTGTAGATTTGGGTGGAAACGTCCAGATACCGCTGCATCCGGGGCGGCGCAACAATATAGCTCAGCCCCAGCGCCGGGTCTGCGTTCAGGGCATTGGCATCGAAAGAGGTGCTGGCAAAGTGATATTTGCCGTCCTCTCCCCGGACTGCCTTTTTCTGCCGGATAGCGGTCTGCAGCCGCTGAGCGTTGACCTCTTTCACCCGCTGAACGGCTTCAAACAGCCGCGCTCTGCCGGTTATCTTGTAAGCTTTTAAGGAGGGCGACACCGCAAGGCAGATGGTCTTTTCGGTGCGGGAGGCGTCTGCCACCACCAGATTGGTGGTCAGGGGATCCAGATGACGGTCTACACACTCCACCGAGGCATAGAAGCTTTTCAGGTCGATTGCCAGATAGGTGCGCTGTGCTGCCATGATTCAGCCCTCCTTTGCAAAAATCACAACTATTTATCTTATTATAATAAATCTTTACGCTGTTTTCAAGATGGAACGCTATTTTATCTGTGATACAGACAACAAAAAAGAGTGGCAGCATTTCAAGCTGAAACGCTGCCACTCTGTAGGAACTGCGTAATGACTGACGATTATCCTTCTACTTTGACCGTAGCACGATCGCTCTTTGCGTTTCCATCCGCATCCAGCGTGATATGCACAAAATGTTCCGGCTTATCATAATCCTTTGTCTCGCCGTCATCGGTATAGTATTCATAGGATGCACCATCGGGAGCATAGGCAAGCAGGCGCAGATCTGCAAAATCCACATCGGCAACGCTCTGGATCTTTTTGCCGTCCTTGGCAAGGGGCAGAAGGTGTCCCTTGCGCATAAAGAACACCACTTCATCCAGCTCCACCGGAATGTAATGATGGCCTGCCGGCAGCACGCTGGTTTCGATGCGGTTGCTTTCGCTGCACTTTACCCGCACCTGCAGCATCTCCTCCGGCAGATAAACATAACGACCTCGGGCATTTTGCTCATATACCGGGGCGATCAACAGGCTTTCACCGATCATCACCTCATCCTCCACCCGGCGGGCAAAGTCGTCCTCCGGGAAGGCGAACGCCAACGGCATACAGTACATGCCGTCGTGCAGAGCAGCCTTCATGTACTCGCTGTAAATGTAGGGCAGCAGCAGGTAGCGCAGCTGTAAAATACCGGCAAAGGCGGCCTTGTTCTTAAAGCGGTAGGGTTCCTGCCGGCGGGTGTCCTTGGCAGAGTGGTTCCGCAGCAGCGGAGAGAAGATGCCCATGCCGTACCAGCGCAGCACCAGATCCTCCGTGGTATTGCTGCCAAAGCCGCCAATGTCGGGGCCTTCGTACAGGAAGCCGCACATATTCAGGGAGGGCATCATGTGCAGCGCAAGCAGAATGTGGCTCCACCAAGAATGGTTGTCGCCAGTCCAGATGCCGCCATACCGGTGCATCCCGATGCAGGCAGAACGGGAGTACATCAAAATGCGCTTGTCCGGCTCCAGCCGCTCAAAAGCCTCGCCTGCAGCACGGGTCATGTTATAACCAAAAAGATTATGTACCTTGTCGTGCCGCATACGCCCCTGCTTGGTGTTGTGGTAGAACAGCTTATAATCGTTTTCGTTGTTGGAAAGCTCTGCCACCATGCCGGTAAAAGCAGCAAAGCTGGAAATATCCAGGTTTTGCTTGTCGTATTCCCCAATTTTAGCAAAGGTCTTTTTCAGTCTTTCCTCTGCGTAGAAGATAGCAGGCTCGTTCATATCATTCCAGAAGCCCTCGATCCCCTGATCCAGCAGAACTTTATATTGACTGCCAAACCAAGCACGGGCTTCCGGGTTGAGCATATCGGGGAAGTGTACCCGTCCCGGCCACACACCGGCTACAAAGGGGGTGCCATCCTGATTCGTGCAGAAGTAGCCGTTTTTCACGCCCTCCTCGTACACATCATATCCCTCTTCGATTTTGACTCCTGCATCGATGATGGGGACAAGACGGATGCCCTGCGCTTTCATCTCGGCGGCAAAGTCTGCAAAACGCGGGAAGCGCTGCGCATCCACCGTAAAGTCCTTGTAATGCTCCATGTAATCAATATCCAAAACCACAGCGTCCAGCGGCATATTATTGGCACGGTAATTTGCCACCACCTCGCGGACCTCGTCCTCGTTCATGTAGCTCCAGCGGCTCTGGGCGTTGCCAAAAGCCCATTTGGGCGGAATATAACTGCGTCCCACCAACTGGCGGAACTGGTGCACAATATCGGTCAGGCTTTCGCCCTCAATGATGTAGAGATCGTAATTTTCCTCGGCCACCGTGATGCGTAAGGTATCCAGGTCGGTGTAGCCGCAGTCAAAGGTGACCTTGCCCGGGTAGTCGATAAAAACGCCAAATGTATCCTTGCCGGACACGATCATAAAATTATAAGCACCGTACAGCGAGGATTTACCCTCGGTATGGTTGCCGTCATCGGAGCATTTGCTTTCGTACACCCACCCGCGCTTGTTGATACCACGGACGTTCTCGCCAAGACCATACAGGACATCCTGCGGCTCCATGGCATAGGAGAAACCATCCGGCTCCTTGGTCAGATAGGGTATCGTTTCCATCATGGGCAAAAAAGAACCCACTACACTTTCGGTATCAAACGGTTGTCCGTATCGCTTTTTGTAGATCATAGTAAAATATCTCTCCTCTGTTTTTTGAATTGTCACTGTGTAAAACGTACCAACGTATTTTTGATGGACAATTAAGAAACTCTGACATTGACTGGAGCAATTGGGGCTTCAGCTTTTTTTCAACCCAATCGCTGCGGTTGTGCAGCTATTTCAATACAAGATCCTTGAAACGTGATGTTCCTGTTTACCCAGATACAGCTCCACGATCATCCGTCCGTTTTCGGTATTGCAGAGGTTTTCTTTGCAATAGCCGCAGAGCTTTCCGTCTGCCTGTGCCACATAGCAGCGCAGCGGCTGCTGAAGCTCCTGCGGGATGCTGCTCCACGGGATCACATAGCTCATGCCGGTGTCCCCCACATCCACGATGCAGGCCCGGTCGCTGTCCTCCTCTGATAAAATCAGCTCTACCTGAAACACATCCGCAAAGGGTGCGCCCTGATACTGGGCTTTTTCCCGCCTGCGCTGGGCACGCAGGTCAGACAGGGCGGCGTTCAGTTCCGCCTCCGGCACATCGGTCTGGTACAGCAGAATGTGCAGTTGCTGCTCCGTTGCCTCGCTTCCCTGCTCCCTGTCGGGCGGCAGGGTCACGTCTGCATGAATAGCACAGACCTGCTCCCGCAGCTCGGTGCGCAGCCGGGCAAGCATCTGCTGACGCTCCGCCTCCACCTCCTGCGGTGTTTTTGGCTCCGGGGCGGGTAGGTTTTCGGTATCCGGTACGATGTCCGGCAAGGGCTTTTCCGGCACAGCAACAGTTGATTTCTCCACTGTTTCACGGGGCGGCTTTGCCTCCGCAGCAGGGACTTTCAGCCTATCTGCCGTGGATGCCGATGCGGTCTTTGCAGTCGTTTTCGGTGCAGACGGAGGCGACCGCTGCTTTTTGGGCTGTGCTGCATCTGTGGTTTTCAGGGCGGCTTTTGCAGGTTCAAAGGGATTACTTCTTGTGTCGGAATCGCAGGACGGTCGGAACTCGCTCCCGGTGCGGCGGTAGTACCGTCTGCCCACCTGTTCCCTGCTTTTCTTCACACCATCGTAGATCCACGCAAAGATCATGTACCGGGTAAGCGTGTCCCAAGAACTATTGCGTCGGCAGCGCCCCTTGCGGTTTTTATGACGGCGGCTGGAGTTGTGATACGCCAGCGACATGGTTTCAAAGACCAGAAAGCCGCACACAAAGCCCATGCCGGCAAACAGCTTTTTCCAGAAGTTCATTCCTCGCACCTCCCGAAGTGTGTTTTGCGGTGAACTTTTCTAATCACAAGTCAAGAAATTAGTGCAACATTCAAACAGCATATTTGCGATACGCAATTCAACGCTGTTGCTGCTGTATTAAAAAGTTGAATTGCTAAGTTTCCTGTTATAAAATATTTGCAGCAAATTCATCTATCAGCCGATTCACCTGTTCGGGTTTGTCTGTATTGGAATTATGCCCTGCTCCTTCGATCCACGTCAATGGGATTTTCGTATTGCGATGCCATGCTTTGTTGTACCGTATACACGAACCTGCGTGATCTTGTGTGCCGCATATCAGCAACGTCGGACATTTGATCTCATACGGCAGATTCTTTTCTATGGCCGCTGCCAAAATACGAAAACCATGTCCGGCAATTTGTGCATAGCGTTTCTGGTTTCCGTCATAGGTCAGCATCATTTCACGCATGAGGTTTCTACCATAATCAGACGTGGCAACGCCTTCCGACCCCGATTTCAGGAGCCATTTCCACGGATAGTGAGCATATACCGGCTCCATCCGTTTCAAAAGCCATATCTCAACTGCCGTCACATAGCTTCGTTGCAACGGTGCAGAGTCAATGGAGACAAAACCCGTCATTTTGTCTGGGTAAAGCTGTGCATAAGCCTGTCCCACATATCCACCCATGGACTGCCCAACAATGACAGGCTTTGTGATTCCTTCACGGATTAAGATATCGTTCAGCCATTTTGCCTTGTCGAACAGATCAAAATCAAACCGAAACGGCCATGAGGAGCCGTGTGCCGGCGCATCCCAGACGATAACATTATATCTGCTCTCAAAATACTGAATCTGCTTATCAAACAATCTATGATCCGCAGTCAATCCCGGCAGAAAAACAAGAGTAATTGTATCCGGGTTTGACGCACTTACCCAATACCGAATCGTTCCGCACCGAGTTTGACAAGTCTTTTCTTTCATCAGGCTCCCCTCCACAAATTACGAGTTATCCCCCTCAGTATACCACGCTTTTTCCCTGCGGAAAAGATACCGCGCACAAAAGGCTTCTCCGGCAACTATCCGCGCCCCGGCTCATACAATCTAACAACTATGTACCGGGAGGGATATCGTGTGCTGCTGACCTTACTGCAGTTTTTCGCCACAAAATTTCTGTTTCTGGCGCTCCATCTGGAAAGCGGCTGCTTTCCGCGTCCGCTCACAGCCCGGGAAGAGGCCGCCGCTTTCAGCGCTCTGCACGCCGGAGATGCCGCCGCCCGGGAAAAGCTGATCCGCCACAATCTGCGGCTGGTGGCGCACATCGTAAAAAAATATTACGCCCTGCCGGGTGATCAAGAGGATCTTGTTTCCATCGGCACCATCGGGCTGATGAAAGCGGTAGATACCTTTGATGCCACACGCAAGGCGCGGTTTTCCACTTATGCCAGCCGCTGCATTGAAAACGAGATCCGTATGCAGTTCCGGCGGGAGCGCAAGAGCGGGCAGACCGTTTCCCTGCAAGAATCCTTGGAGGCAGACGGGGACTCTGCGCTGACCTTAGCGGACGTGATACAGGACGGCTTTTGCATGGAGGACAGCTGTGAGCGGCAGGAGGATGTCCGGCGGCTGCGGCAGCTGCTGGACACCCTGCCCGCCCGGGAGCGGCAAATCTTACTGCTGCGGTATGGGCTGGCCGGGCAGCCGCCCCTGACCCAGCTGGAGACCGCCGGGCTGCTGGGCATCAGCCGCAGCTACGTTTCCCGGCTGGAGACCCACGCGCTGGAACTGCTGCGGCAGGCGTGGGGCAAAAACGGCTAGTTTTCACTCCTGCAAAATTTTCAACTGTAACTCGTCCAGTTGTTCAAAAGTATATAGCCGGTTAAAAGCTTCTACCAGTTCCTTTTTGGAAAGGCGCGGCGGCAGCCCCAGCGCATTCAAGAGTCTAGCCTTGCGCTCGGCGCTGCCGGGCTTGCCGGAAAGCCCCCACTCGTACAAATCAGTATAGGTGATCTGCCGCCCCGCCGGGCGCACCGGCGCGGCACCGACTTCCGCGCCCAAGGCGTCCAGCAGTGCCTGCCGCACAAGGGCGTCATCCACGCCCTCTACCCCCAGCAGCCCCTCCTTGCCGGGCTGCGCCTTGCGCTTTTCCTTGCCGTGGATGGCGGGCACATAAGCCTGCACCACGTTCTGCGCACCCACCATGTTGGTGATGTAGTTGCGGATTCGGAAGCCTGCCGCGTCCGAATCCGTGAGCAAGATCAAACCGTTTTTCTGCGCCAGCGCCCGGAACAGCTGCTGGCGCTGTTTGTCTTTATAAATGCCAAAACCATCCGTCAGCAGGATCATGGCATCGGTCAGGTGCGCCAGACGGACGGCATCGTACTTGCCCTCCACGATCAGCACCCGGTCGGTATGGATCATCTTGCTTTGCATCATCTTCCGCTCCCCGCCAGCGCCAGACGGCACAGGGCTGTTTCCAGCAGTGTCTGCGCCGCCACAGGCTGGCTTTTCAGGCTCTGGTCCAGCTCCAGCAGCACCTGCAAGCAGGCCTCCAGCTGGGGCAGGGTGTAGTGGGCGGCAGTTTCTGCCGAGCGCTTCAGCCGGTAGTCACTGCCCTTATAGCCAAAATCTTTGTGCACCGCACTGTAATTCTTCCGCTTTGCCGCCCCAAGCTTTACCCGGTACAGGTCCACATAGCTGCCGATCATGGCCGCTGTAATGGCAATGGGCTCCTGCTGCAGCCGCAGCAGGGTCTGCAGCTTTTTGCAGGCTCCGGTGGCGTTTTTGGCGGTGATCATGCGGATCATCTCGAACACATCCGCTTCAAGGCTCACCGTGCCCATCTCCGCCACCATGGAGGCGCTCACGGTCTGGTAGCCGGACAGGGCACAGAGCTTGTCCACCTCGTTTTCCAGCAGAAACGGGTCCTCGCCGCAGCGCTCCAGCAATGCGGTGGCTGCGCCGTCCGGCAGGGTTGCCCCCTGCGCCTTTGCACGTTCCATCATCAGATTTTTCAGTTCAAAGGGGCGGGGCTTTGCCAGTTCTTCCGTGTAGCCAATGGCCTTGCACTGGGCTTGCAGCTTTTGCGCCTGCTTGCCCAGCTTGAGCTTACCGCGTTCCAACGGGAATACGCTACCCAGCACTGCCACGGCGTTTTCCAAGCTGGCAAGAGTGCTGCACAACTCGTCCAGGTCCTTGCTGCCGTAGGCTGCGGGGTCTATTTCCGGCAGCACCACCACGCGTCGGGTACCAAAAAATGAGATGGTACCCGCTGCCATGATAAGCTGTTCCAGTTCCGGCGCAGCGCCGTCCAGGATGGTGGCGTCCTCGTCGCTGTCTGCCGACAGCATCCGCACCGCCGCCGCCACTGCCTGCCGCACCAGATACCGCTCGCTGGAATAAAAATAGTAGACCGGGCAGCCCTTGTCGGCCAGCTGCCGGAGTTTTGCTTCCGTGGCCATGCAAATGCCCCTTTCCTGTTATAAAATGCTCCTTGTATTGTACCACACTCGACCCGGATTGCAAAGCATTACCCCAGGGTGTATCTGAAAAGTCGAAAATTTAGCCTATTTCTACAAGCACAGCTGGATTTTGCGTTAAACAGCCTTGAAATCCACAAAGGATTCCTGCGGCTATTTGCCTTAAATCCCGCTTGTGCTTGCGAAATATTCGTCATTTTCTTTGTTTTCAGATACACCTTAGCTTTCACCGCCGGTGCGGCGCAGGCTGAGGGAGGCAGTGTACTGCGTTTCCGGTGCCATCCAACTGTAACTGCGCATCGCCAGCAGTTTTTGGTACTGCACTGTCTCCGGCTTTTTCGGCGTGGCGATCAGCCACTCTGTCTGCAACGACTGCGCCAGCTCTGCCTTTCCGCTCAGGGTCACAAACTGCCGGTTGCCGATGCTCAGCCGCACAAGACACCCTTCCCGGGTGCGCAGCAGTTCCACCGCCGCCGGGGTGCAGCGCAGCTTACGGCTGGTATTGACCGGCAGACGCTCTGCTCGGATGCCCTGCTGCGCGGGCAGGGTGCAGGCGGTTTTTGCATTCATGCGCAGGTCTGCCACCAGTTCCACAGTGCGCACGCCCCGCCGCGCTAGCTGGTTTTCCACCGCACGCTGGGCGGCGCTGCCGCCCCGGAACAGTACCACTGCCCGGTCGTTCTGGGCAATTACCACCGCAGGCGCCTGTGCGCTGCCCACAAGGTCGATGTGCACCACGTCCCGGCTGAGGGCATTGCCCAGCCCCGATGCCCACCGCTGCCGCCAGCAGAATGCCCGGCAGAGCCACCCGCAGACGCACCCGCCAACGGAAAGCCAGCACCCCAAGCCCGCACAGCCAGCAGACAGACCAGCGCTGCGTAGGCGGTATAAAGTAAATGGATGCCCCGGGCTTGTGCTGCAGCCAGACCGCCCAGCCGT
>ENA-OPZZ01000921-OPZZ01000921.1-human-gut-metagenome-genome-assembly--contig:-NODE-921-length-20620-cov-9.914410_pt1 | contig 20620 bp, 24 predicted proteins | sample MGYA00242487_ERZ504511 | MGnify/ENA primary metagenome ERZ504511 (study PRJEB26092, sample SAMD00036241) | human gut metagenome | host: Homo sapiens | study: EMG produced TPA metagenomics assembly of... | reverse complement strand
GAACTTTGCTACACCACTTCCTCCATCTATATCATTACTGATACCGACTTGTGATTCGCTACACTTGGCGGTAAAAACCCGTGGCTGGACTTTCACCAGCAAGATTAGTGCCATGCTTGGCACACAATGCAAAAGGGAGCCGCAATAACGCGCTCCCTTTAATAATCATCAACCAATTACTTGAGAATATTCTAAATATACAGAGACACAGATTATGCCTCCTCACCCTTTTTCTTTTCTTCATAAGTTATATAAGCGTCCAGCATACATATCATTGTGTTTTTTTGTTCTGGACTAAGCTTATACAGGCGATTTAATAGTTGCTTATCATCGCCTGCTTCTGCATATTCCAAGAGGTAATTGGGGGACGTTTCCAACTCATCACACAGGCTCAATAACAATGGCATACTGGGAACCTTTTTCCCGCTTTCCAATTGTCGGATATAGCCGTCATGTACATGACATAGATCAGCCAATTGCTGGCTTGTCAATCCACACTGTTTACGTTTTTCCCTGATTTTCCTACCTAATCTCTTGGTATTCATTTAATCCCACCATTCACTAATAGTTACATTTGTTATAATTTAGTATACAATCCGGTTCTTCAAATATACAGACCACCATTTTATTACATGCATTAACTTTTAGTTACAAACAACAGTAAAAGAACAATCTAAAAGCACAAACTATCAGCCCTGTTTTCAGCGGATTTTATTGTTACATTCCGCTGCCTGCCCAAAATTCCACATATCTGTATGCATTACTGTCTATTATGGTTCCATAATCTCCCAGTGTATAACCATAGAGACGCAGGGCACATGTCCTTCTGGTGTCTATCAGGTCATAATTGTAACTATTTGCATAAAAAGGGGGTTTTGAATTAACGCCTGCAAGATAGCTGGTATATACTTGATTAATTCTGCTATACGCACAATATCCCTTCTGGGAATCCCTCCTGTATCAGTGCCTCATATCTAGTTTGATTGATTACTTTTTTGTTATCCACCACTTATTCCTCCATATTCCATCTGCTTATTCTAAATCATTTCTGCGCATTATCGAATTTTCTTTTCTCCTGGCCGGATAATATCTGGAATCTGTAGTTTTAACCGCTCCGCAAACTCCATTGCGCTAACAAACTCCGTTTTTTCATAGTCTACAAGTTTTTCTGGCAGATTATAAATTTCTGTATCAGCATAATAATATAATCCCCGCAAGGTTCCAGCATCATATCCGAAATCCTCCGGCTTATATTCCGCCATACTTTGCAGACAATTCAATGGCCAGCATTCAACCTTTTCATCCTCATCATCTGCAAAAATATAGTCTTTGCCGTCCTGATCAAGCCGCAGAAAATAGATTATATCCTCTGATAAGGCAGAGATAATAAGAGAGTGGCAGCCATCATCCTCAAAACCATAAATTTCTCCTGATACCATCTTATTTATGGAGATATCCTCTATCAATTCCATTTGTTGGACAATATTCTGGATAGTCTTTAGCATTTCGTAATCTTCAGATATAGATTTTGAAAATATCTCACCCAATTCCGCACTACCAAGGTCGTTTCCAATTATTTTTCCATTGTAATCAATGTTGCCTGCGTTTGGTTCTTCAATTGCACCGCCAGATTTCCGGTAAGGAAGAGTATAAAACCAGCGCCCTTCTTTTATGGTTTCTCCATATATGACTGAACCGGCAAATTCGTGTTCAAATGACACCGCCACTTCCCGGCATCTTCCTTTCAATGTCCAGCCTACATGTTCCATGTTTATTTCTATGCTCACCACCTCCTATTGATAGATTAATGTCTGTTCTTCGACTTGAATATCACGATCTGTCTGGATAACCTCACACGCCCGTCCTTCAATCTCTTCCCAGCTCAACCCGGTAAAATTATGAATGCAGGTAATTAGGGAACTTCCCTGTTCCATGTACAGATACTCCTTTGTACCGGCATCAAAAAACATATAAAAATCAAAATCCGGTTCAAAGCTGTCGTCCTCATCATCTTCATATTTTTCATACCAGACACCGCTATGTATTTGCAAGCCAAGTTCCTGGATAACCAAGTGTTTTTTGTCCAGCCAGACCTGATGTTCCTCATCCGTTTCAAAAAGGAAGTTCTCGCCATCCCATTCTTCCTCTTCCAATTCCTCCAGACGGCCTATTGTAGTATTGATTTTCTTCTCCATAAGTCACCTCGCTTTTTCCTTTGCAGAGCGCAGTTTTTCCCTATTCTGCTCAAACTGGCTCATAATATCTCCCTGCAGCCTGTCATGAAAATCCTTTGTCACTGGATAGCAGATATCCTGATATTCCGCCTTTCCTTCAACCATGCGTCGCTGGGAAGGCATAGCCACAAAGTTATTTCCTGCAAAGGATCGTTTGACAGAAATCTGATTAACTACAAATACATCACCAATCACAAGTCTGGCATATGCCTTAGTGGTATTGGACAAATCTCTGTTGTTTACTACCTGAACATAATAGTCAAAATCTTCCTCCCCATAAGTGAGGTCAACTTCGTTTTTCCCTCCCATACGTTCCTGGTACGCCTCCAGAATTTCTCCCCTTAATGCGGTACTGAAATCCGTAGTTTTTGGAAAAAACACATCACTGTATATCGGCTTATTCTGTTCATCTTTTTCCCCCGTTGGATACTGCGGCATACTCACATAAAGATTCCCTGATCTTCCCTCCCTGATAGTGATACCGGTTACTTTAAATCTGTCACCGAACGTTACCGCAGCAAATGCCCTCAGTTTTTTATCTTTCTCTGTTGATACCTCATAAATATTTACTGTATATTTCATAATTTAGTCTCCTTCTACTTTTTTAATGAATTCTATCTGGACATCGCCGGTTCCGGGAGTTCCTCTGTTACCACCAGTTCTTCTCCCTCATCTTTTATCTCCAGCTCGTTATTGATTTCCTGCTGGCGGATTAGTTTTTGTTTCAACTCCGATTCATAGGGGAATTCTTTATTAAACTCCCTTTTAGATTCCTCCATATTTCTTTTGTACTCTTCCAGTTTTTCTTTATGTGCGGCAACTCTCTTTTCCAAACTCCCCAACAGGTTCTCCATACGGACCATATTTCCGGAAGCACTGCTGCTCATATCTGCCGAATAAGTCAGTTCCCCACTCAGCTTTATGATACAGTCAGAATACTTTTTTTCTACCACTACATCAAACCCCTTATAGCTGCCCACCGTCCTGCTTTCCATACTTTCAAGGGAATGTGCCATCTCTAAGATAACGCTGCCCGCCGCCTCACGTTCATCATATCTAAGGCCGTTCAGAGTAACGAAAAAGTCCGGCTCCATACAGAGTGCCTGGTCACGTTTCCTGATATCTTTTTCCATAGCATACAATCGGTTCTCAGTCTTCTTAATCAATTCTGGATATTTGAAAAGGAAATTATCCTGATGGACATAGCGCTGGCTCTCATAGCTTGCCTTCAAGACCTGCAGACGCGAAACTTCCGTGTCTACCTCGGTTTTTTCCATAATCATAGGATTCCCAGACGCAATTGCCTTGATTTCCGCAAAGGATAAAATGGTTTCGTCTACGTCCTGACATTCCCTTTCAACCGTTTTGTCTGTCATTATCTGGCTGATAAACCTCTGCTTATTTTCTACAATCCCCCAGAGGTAACTGTCAAATGTCTTTTTCGTGATATAGCGGTATATATTGACTTCTTCATTATCATTTCCCTGGCGTATGATACGCCCTTCCCTCTGCTCAATATCAGTCGGTCATTTTTTGCGGACAGTTCAATACATGCCTGTCTGTTTCGCTCCCTGCTCCTGCGTTTGCTCTCGTTTGATTTCTCCCTCTGTATCTTCTTGGCACAAGCAGGACAATACTTCGATATGCCAGAGCGGGGAACATATTCAACACCGCACACCGTACAATTCTTAGGCTTTAACGCAGTCCACCGCTTTGTCGGTGTGATATGTAATTCACCGACAAAGCCGATGAATTTATAATAAATCTTGATTTCCTGCCGCACCATTCCGTCTGTAAGTTTCTCACGTTCCGAAACAAGTATCTTGTCTATAAGTGCGTTTATGATGGTTGCGTCCAGTTCCTTAATGCCTTGATAGTTGCGGATTAGGGAGAGGAAATCACGGACACCCTGCGTCTTCTCATAGCTGTCGCTGAGCGTTTCCGTTACCTCTTTCAGCCTTGCTTCAATTTCAAGCTGTTCTTTCTGGTATTTTCCCGACATCATCTCAAAATTCCGCTCGGTAATACGCTCCATCACCTTATCTTCATAGAGTGAGGAAAACAGCCTGTCCAGTTCTGCAAGGCGTTTGTTCAGTTTTCTTTGCTCCTTTTCCAGTGCCTTTGCCTTGCTCTGGTCTGTTTCCGTGAGCCGCTTTTCAATCGCCCTCACTGCCTTTTCATCATTGACTGCCATATCCGCAAATCGGTTGATGTCGGTGAGGACAGCGTTGAACAAGTCCCTCGCTTCAATGCTGTGTGCGGTACACATGATATTACCGTATCTGCCATAATTATTGCAGGAATATTGTACGCAGTCGATGATGTCGGGGCGTTTCCTCCTGTTGGCACTCATAGCCCGCATCGCATAGCCGCAGTCCGCACACTTAATAACGCCTGCAAAGATGTTCTCAAAGCCGCCCTTGTTTTCTGGTAATCTGCGGCTTGTAATAAGCTGCTGTACGGTATCAAATTCCTCCTGCGTGACTATCCCCTCATGGGTGTCTGGTATCACTTCCCATTCTTCGGGCAGCTTAGAGGGGCGTTTCTTGCTTTTCATGTTGGCGGCAATCCGCTTGTAGCCTGCAAGGTTTCCCGCATATATCGGGCTTCTTAAAATGCCCCTTACGCTGTTCTCGCTCCAAATATAACGGTTTTCCTCGTTACCCTCAAAGTGCCGCTCATAGCCTGTTGACCCTTGCTCCACCGCATAAGCGGCAGGGCGTAGGATATGCTGTTTGTTGATGTGCTTGCGGATTTTGGCGATTCCGTTGCCCGCTAACGCAAGGTCAAATATTTCTCTTACAACGTGTGCAACTTTATCATCAATCAATAGGTGATTATGGTCGGCAGGGTCTTTGACATATCCGTATGGTGCTGTCGTCCCCATGAATTTCCCCTGCTGAAACCTCGCACGGTACGCTGATTTTATCTTGACTGATATGTCGGCGGCATACATCTCGTTTAGGATGTTGCGGAAAGGCGTGATGTCCATCGCTGATTTATTGAGCGTGTCCACGCCGTCATTGACCGCTATATACCTCACGTTATGCTCTGGGAAGAAAACTTCCAGATATAACCCACAATCAAGATAGTTTCTCCCCAGACGGGATAAATCTTTCGTGATAACGCAGTTTATCAGTCCGTTTTCAATGTCCTTAATCATGTTCTGGAAACTTGGTCTTTGGAAAGCTGACGTTAGATAACGATACTTTTGAAAACACTGGAAAATCAAGGTTTTTCGAGCGACGGACAAGCAGGGTATTGTACTAAAAACTGAATACGACGCAGAAGCGGCGTTTCTTACTCTCTACATGGGAGAACAGGAACGCCGCTTTTTTATGCCCTTTGTTACGCAGTAGGGGCAGAAAAAGCCTTGCTACAAGCGATTTTGCGGGCGCGTATCTGGCGCGGCAAGGGATTTATACCTTATCCCCCGAAACCGCGCTTCTACTGCGTAACAAATCCACAGCAAAAGGAGTGATTTACTATGGCAGTTTTCAGAGTGGAACGGAACAAGGGCTACACCGTAATGAGCAACCACCACCTACGCAACAAGGAGCTTTCCTTAAAGGCAAAAGGGCTGTTGTCGCAAATGCTGTCACTCCCCGAAGATTGGGACTACACCTTGAAAGGCTTATCCCTTATCAACCGGGAGAAGATAGACGCTATCCGCGAAGCCATTAAGGAGCTTGAACGCGCCGGGTATATCGTTCGGTCAAGGGAGCGCGACGAGAAAGGACGCTTGCGGGGCGCGGACTATGTGATATTCGAGCAGCCGCAGCCGCCTACGCCGGATTTACCTACATTGGAAAATCCAACATTGGATAATCCAACGCAGGAAAAACCAACATTGGAAAAACCTACGTTGGAAAATCCAACGCAATTAAATAAAGATATACAAAGAACTGACTTACCAAAAAAAGAAAAATCAAATACAGATTTATCAAGTACCCATTCCATTCCTATCCTTTCCCCTAACCCCTCTCCTTGCAGAGAAGCGGCTACGCCGCCGGAACGGAAAGGAACGGAAGCGGCAGCACAGAGCGCAGTTGATATATACCGGGAAATCATCAAGGACAATATCGACTACCACATTCTCAAACAGGACATGAAGTTTGACGGGGACAGGCTGGACGAGATTGTAGACCTCATGCTTGAAACCGTATGCACCGCCAGAAAGCGGGTACGGATTGCGGGGGACGACTACCCGGCAGAGCTTGTGAAATCTAAGTTTATGAAACTGGACGGCGAGCATATCCGCTTTGTGCTTGACTGTATGCGGGAGAACACAACGAAAATCCGCAACATCAAGCAATATCTGAAAGCAGCCCTTTTCAACGCCCCGTCCACTATCGGCAATTATTACACTTCCCTTGTCGCCCATGACATGGCAAGCGGCGCACTGTCACCGAAGAAGCCGCAGTACGGCGACCCGGACTATTATTCATTCAAACCGGGCGAAAGCCTGTAAAACAACAAAAGGAGGATTTTATTATGGCACAGAAAATGACAGGAGCATTGGTATTTGACGAGCGCACCGACCGTTACGACATTCGCTTTGACTTAAACAGCTACTACGGGGGCTTGCATTGCGGTGAGTGCTTTGACGTATTCGTGCGGGGCAAGTGGAAGCCGACCCGGATTGAGTACGGCGACAACTGGTATCTTGTGGGTATCAGAGCCGAGGACTTGAACGGGCTGCGGGTGCGTATCTGACCGCCGCCCCATAAAGAAACGCGAAAGGAGGACGCGAGGAATTGCAGGACGAAGTAAACGAAAAGACCATAGCCCTTTACATCAAGACCGGGAAGCTGACCGCCCAGACGCTCCAAAAGGCAATGAAAGCCATACTGTCAAAGGGCAAAAAGCAGCTTGCAAAACCGCCACAGGGAAAGCAGAGCTTAAAGCAGCTTATGAAGCAGAACGCGGGCGTTTCCAACATTGAGATTACCGAGGGCAATATCAAAGCCTTTGAGAGTACGGCGAAAAAGTACGGTATCGACTTTGCGCTGAAAAAGGACGCAACGGAAAGCCCGCCCCGCTATCTGGTTTTTTTCAAGGGGCGGGACGCGGACGTGCTGACCGCAGCCTTTAAGGAGTTTTCCGCAAAGAAGCTGACACAGGAGAAAAAGCCCTCTATCCGAAAGCTGCTCTCTACGCTCAAAGAAGCCGCACAGGGCAAGAACGCGGAACGGGCAAAGGTCAAGAACAAGGACAGGGAGGTATCGCTATGAAGCCGGAAATCAAGAAGCTGCTTATCCTAAATCTCCCGTATCTGCTCTTTGTCTGGCTCTTTGATAAAGTGGGCGCGGCTGTCCGTCTATCCCCCGGCGCGGACGCAAGCGCAAAGCTGCTACATCTTGGGGACGGTTTTACCACCGCCTTTTCCAGTATCGCGCCGAGCTTCCACCCGGCAGACTTACTTATCGGCATTGCGGGGGCGGTCATTGTCCGGCTGATTATCTACACCAAAGGCAAGAACGCGAAGAAATACCGCCGCGGGACAGAATACGGTTCGGCGCGTTGGGGCGGGGCTGACGACATAAAGCCGTACACAGACCCGGTATTTGAGAACAATATCCCCTTAACGCAGACGGAACGGCTCACCATGAACAGCCGCCCGAAGCAGCCGAAATACGCAAGAAACAAAAATATTCTTGTAATCGGCGGTTCCGGCAGCGGCAAGACCCGGTTCTTTGTGAAACCGTCGCTCATGCAATGTACGTCAAAGGATTTTCCAACGTCGTATATCGTCACTGACCCGAAAGGAACACTGATTTTGGAAACCGGGAAAATGTTGCAGCGGTACAAATACCGTATCAAAGTGCTAAATACGATTAACTTCAAAAAATCCATGAAATACAATCCCTTTGCCTATCTGCGGAGCGAAAAGGACATTTTGAAATTAGTCAATACCATTATCGCCAACACCAAAGGCGACGGGGAAAAATCCGGCGAGGATTTCTGGGTGAAAGCGGAAAAGCTCTACTACACCGCACTAATCGGCTATATCTGGTATGAAGCCCCAGAGGACGAGAAGAACTTCACGACGCTGCTTGAAATGATAAATGCGTCGGAAGCCCGCGAGGACGACGAGGATTTCCAGAACCCGGTTGACCTCATGTTTGAACGTCTGGAAGAAAAAGACCCGGAACATTTTGCAGTCAAGCAGTACAAAAAATACAAACTGGCGGCGGGCAAGACCGCAAAAAGCATACTTATCTCATGCGGCGCGAGGTTAGCCCCATTCGACATTAAGGAGCTGCGGGAGCTTATGGAAACCGACGAAATGGAGCTTGACACCATAGGTGACAGAAAGACCGCCCTTTTCGTGATTATCAGCGACACCGACGACACCTTTAACTTTGTCGTGAGTATTCTCTACACACAGCTATTCAACCTCTTGTGCGACAAAGCAGATGATGAATACGGCGGGCGGCTTCCCGTCCATGTACGGTGCTTACTTGATGAATTTGCGAATATCGGGCAAATCCCCAAATTTGAGAAACTAATCGCAACCATACGGAGCCGGGAAATCTCCGCGTCAATCATCTTGCAGAGCCAGTCACAGCTAAAGGCAATCTACAAGGACAACGCCGATACCATAGTCGGCAACTGCGACACCACGCTTTTCTTGGGCGGCAAGGAAAAAACCACGCTCAAAGAAATATCGGAGATTTTAGGCAAGGAAACGATAGACAGCTTCAACACTTCCGAAACAAGGGGGCGGGAGCTTTCGCATGGGCTGAACTATCAGAAATTGGGAAAGCAGCTTATGACGGAAGATGAAATCGCAGTCATGGACGGAGGGAAATGTATCTTGCAGCTACGCGGGGTGCGCCCGTTCTTTTCGGACAAATTCGACATAACGAAACACCCGAAATACAAGTACCTATCCGACGCAGACCCGAAGAACGCCTTTGACATGGAAAAGCACCTTAAACGCCGCCCCGCCATTGTCAAGCCCGACGAGGTTTTTGACTATTACGAGATTGACGCAGCAGACTTACAGGAGGACGCAGACCATGAGGAAACGTAGCGCAGAGGAAAAACAAAAGCAGCTTGAACGGTTTTTAATGAATGTTGCGGAAGCCGCCGACGCTGCATTATGGGAGTATTGGCGGGAAAAGGAAGCGGAACACCGCCGTTTTGCAACGGAGTATGTCACGCGCCGGGGGCTTATCCCTCAACAGTGACAGCATGGCAGACCGCCGGGGAGGGGGGGACAGGGGAAGCTACACTTTCCCCCTACGCTGCCTTGCGGCAGCTACCCCTTTGTGAACTTGCGGGAAGCGAACACCTTGCTATGCAAGCTATTCACTTCCCGCAAGTCTGAATAATACCCGTCCGGCAGCACAGCGGGACACCGAAAGGAGGAATCGAAGCAATCACATATATCAATATCGGCTACATGATACGCGCCCCTACTTTCCGGCGCAGCACACAGCGGCAGGAGCCGCACCCCCCTACAACTGAATACCGCCGCGCCGCAGAACTTACGCAGCGCGGGGACAGCCGCCTTTACCAGAGGGCGGTTTTTTTATGCGGCGGCATACGCTGACCGCCTTTTGTCCGCTTGCCGGACAGCCGCAGACGCGGCAGAAAGGATTTATTTATGGCATTTTTCAATAGCGCAGTAGACGTTTTGCAGACCCTTGTTGTAGCACTTGGAGCCGGGCTTGGTATCTGGGGCGTTATCAATCTCATGGAGGGCTACGGCAACGACAATCCGGGCGCGAAGAGCCAGGGCATGAAGCAGCTTATGGCGGGCGGCGGCGTTGCCCTTATCGGCATGACCCTTGTACCGCTGCTTTCCGGCTTGTTCGGTTAAGAAGCGCGGGTAAAGGCTTATGCAGAGCATACTTGACGCGATTAACGAATGGATAAAGGAAATCCTCATAGGAGCCATAAACGGTAATCTGTCAACTATGTTCGGGGACGTAAACGAGAAAGTCGGCACTATCGCCGCAGAGGTAGGGCAGACCCCGCAAGGGTGGAACGCAAATATATTCTCCATGATACAGACCCTTAGTGAGAATGTAATCGTACCCATTGCGGGGCTTGTCATTACCTACGTCCTATGCTATGAGCTTATCAGCATGGTAACGGAAAAGAACAATATGCACGACGTTGACACTTCCATGTTCTTCAAGTGGGTGTTCAAGGCGTTTGTGGCAGTCTACCTTGTGACGCACACCTTTGACATCACTATGGCGGTGTTCGATATGGCGCAGCACGTTGTTTCCGGCGCGGCGGGGGTAATCGGCGGCAGCACAGAGATTGATGTTGCCGCCGCCCTTGCTTCCATGCAGGACGGGCTTGACGCTATGGAAATCCCCGAACTGCTCTTACTTGTCATGGAAACAAGCCTTGTGAGCTTGTGCATGAAAATCATGTCCGTACTGATAACCGTTATCCTCTACGGGCGCATGATAGAGATTTACCTTTACTGTTCGGTATCGCCTATCCCGTTTGCAACAATGACGAACCGGGAATGGGGGCAGATAGGAAACAACTACCTCAAATCCCTGTTCGCTATCGGTTTTCAAGGCTTCCTCATTATGATATGCGTCGGCATTTACGCGGTTCTGGTAAACAACATGATAATAGCGGACAATCTGCACAGCGCGATATTCTCCCTTGCAGCCTATACCGTTATCCTCTGTTTCTCCCTGTTCAAATCCGGCGCACTGGCGAAGTCGATATTCTCCGCGCATTAGCGGCGTGTCAAGGGCAGGGTGGAGATTTTCAGAGCGAAGCGGCGAAAATACGACCCGACCTTGACGCGGATAACCCCCATATAATACGGGCGGGCAAAGGGCATAGATTGACCTTTGCCTTGATTACCCTTATGGGAAGTTACAGCAACACCAAACCCAGAGAAAGGAGGTTTTCACTTGGCGTATGTACCCGTACCCAAAGACTTATCCAAAGTCAAGACAAAAGTAGCGTTCAACCTTACCAAACGGCAGATTGTATGTTTTGCGGCGGCTCTCCTGTTCGGCTTGCCGCTTTTCTTTCTGCTCAAAGACAGCACAGGCACAAGCCTTGCGTCTATGGCTATGATTGCCGTCATGCTGCCCTGTTTCCTCTTTGCCATGTATGAGAAGCATGGACAGCCCCTTGAAGTGGTGGTTAAGAACATCATTCAGACGAAATTCATAGCCCCCAAAGAACGACCATACAGGACAGACAACTTTTATTCCGTCTTAGAACGGCAGAGAAAACTTGAAAAGGAGGTATCAGCGATTGCAAAAGGAAACACGAAGAAACAGCGCGGCGGGAAGCACAAAGCCTAACCCGCCCCGCAAGCTCACCCGCGCCGAGAAAAAGCAGATTGCGGAAATCATCAGACAGGCAAAGGGCGACGGGAAAGCGCACACCGCGCAGCAGACAATCCCCTATATCCAGATGTACCCGGACGGTATCTGCAAGGTTACGGGACGGAAATACTCAAAGACCGTCGCCTTTGAAGATATTAACTATCAGCTTGCACAGGCAGACGATAAGACCGCCATTTTTGAAAACTGGTGCGATTTCCTCAACTACTTTGACGCTTCCGTTTCGGTGCAGCTCTCTTTCATCAATCAGGGGACACAGCGCGGCGAAGCGGAGAAAGCGGTCAATATCCCGGCACAGGAGGACGCTTTCAATTCTATCCGCACAGAATACCGGGATATGCTGAAAAACCAGCTTGCAAAGGGCAACAACGGGCTTGTCAAAGCAAAATATATCACCTTTGCCATTGAAGCCGACAGTCTGGGCGCGGCGAAATCCCGCCTTGCCCGTATCGAAACGGACGTACTCAACAACTTTAAGCTCTTGGGCGTGTCTGCCCGCCCCATGACAGGCTATGAACGCCTTAAAATGCTGCATGGCATTTTCCACCCGGAGGGCGGGCAGTTTGCCTTTGATTTTTCATGGCTTGCCCCGTCCGGGCTTTCCACAAAGGACTTTATCGCCCCGTCCTCTTTCCGTTTTGGCGAGGGGCGGTATTTCCGCATGGGGCGCAAAATCGGCGCGGTTTCATTCCTTGAAATCCTTGCGCCGGAATTAAACGACCGTATCTTATCTGACATTCTGGACTTGGAAACGGGCGTTATCGTCAATCTGCATATCCACAGTATCGACCAGACCGAAGCCATAAAGACAATCAAGCGGAAAATCACCGACCTTGACAAAATGAAAATCGAAGAACAGAAAAAAGCGGTACGCAGCGGCTACGACATGGATATAAGTGCGACTCGTTCCTGAACAAAGCCTTCGTGGTTGAAGGACAAAATCAGGCATTAACAAAAGAACGAAAATTTCAAATGTTAGGAGAACTAACAATCCGAGAGGTGGAATGATGGGGTAACGCCCTGAAACGCCCCCTTAATACTCCGACTGGCATTTCAACAGAAATGTGACTTGTCAGAAGCTCGGTGAAGTCGGCTGAGAGTAGCCGTATGGATTGCTGGATAAATACCAGCCTCACGAAAGCTGTCCAGAGGTGGACGGTGCTACCTATAGGCCGGAGGTCTACAAAATACCCAAGGTCAGAATGTTTGAAATATGACTGACGAAAACCGCGAATGTAAGGGTCTATACCATGACGGCATAGAAATGTGCCGGTAGCGTTAATCGCTAATCAGTGTGGTGGAGTAAAAATTGATGTTATGAAACACCATAGCACGTTACAGGCGTGTTCAAGCTGACAGGCTTAAAGCGGAGACCTAAAGGTATATGTAAAGATAGGATTGTTGGAACGAGGAAAGGCAGTAGGCTTCCACCATTAGGAAGTAAGCAGACGAATCATATAAGCTGCTGTACTACTGCTGAAAAGCAGAGGTCGAACCGATGATGTTTTCTGCGAAAAAGAGGAAAACGGAGGAATGGCCTCAAGTCAGTCAAACAGACAACTTAGCACTTAGTCGCAATTAGGATTGCGAGTATGACAAAAAGAAGTCACTCGCCGTAAAGGAGAGTGATGCCTGATGCCAAATGAGAAGAAACCAAAAACAAAATACGTGGAGTATCTCCGCCATGCTGAATACTACGATATGCAGAGTACCTTTGATGAGCTGTATGCCAGAAGTCAAGCCGGAGAAATCTTTGACGGCCTGATGGATGTGATACTTTCGAGAGAAAATATCCTATTGGCCTATCGGAACATCAAATCCAATACCGGGAGTTTTACACCGGGGACGGATAAGCTGAAAATTTCTGATATTGGTAAACTTACCGCTGACGAAGTAACAGCGAGGGTACGTAGAATCGTAAAGGGAGGTAAAAACGGCTACACCCCAAGAAGCGTGAGACGCAAAGAAATCCCTAAGCCAAACGGGAGTACCAGACCTCTGGGAATCCCTTGTATATGGGATAGATTGGTACAGCAATGTATCAAGCAAGTCATGGAGCCTATCTGCGAAGCCAGATTTAGCAATAACAGCTATGGATTCCGTCCGAATCGGTCGGTTGAAAATGCGATAGCGGCAATCTACAGGCTTATGCAGAGGTCAGGACTTTACTATGTTGTGGAGTTTGATATTAAGGGCTTCTTTGACAATGTAGACCATTCAAAGCTGATAAAACAGTTATGGTCACTTAATATTCGGGATAAAGAATTGCTCTATGTAATCCGCAGGATTCTCAAAGCACCAATCCTCATGCCGGATGGCCATATAGAACACCCAGCAAAGGGAACGCCGCAGGGCGGCATTATTTCACCACTGCTGGCAAATGTGGTTCTGAATGAACTTGACCATTGGATAGAAAGCCAGTGGCAGTGCAACCCGGTAACGGAAAAACTACTCCTACAGGGAAAATGCGACGGGCTGTCCGATACAAAGCCATGCGTATCGGGCAATGCGGAATACAAGGTTGAAAGAAATGTATATCGTCAGATATGCGGATGATTTTCGGATTCTTTGCAGGACGAAAGAACAGGCAGACCGGACGCTGATTGCGGTAACGCATTGGCTGAAAGAACGCTTACGTCTTGATGTTTCGCCAGAGAAAACGAGAGTTGTTGACACCAGACGGAGCTATTCTGAATTTCTCGGATTCAAAATCAGACTGCACAAAAAGGGGAAAAAGTATGTCGTTCAATCGCACATGTGCGATAAAGCCTATAGAAAGGTCAAGGCCAACCTGACAAAGCAGGTCGGGAACATCAAATTTCCAAGAAAAGACCGTGGAGAGGCCGGAGAAGTACGGCTGTTTAACTCAATGGTTATGGGAATCCAGAATTATTATCAGTTAGCCACAGACATCAGCATTGATTGCGGTGATATTGGCAGAACTGTTAATATAGTCCTTAAAAACAGGCTGAAATCAGGAAAAACGCACCGACTAAAAGAAGAAGGTCGAGACCTTACAAAAATGGAGCTCCAAAGATATGGGAAATCGGAACAGCTAAGATATATAGCACAATCCAAAGAACCGATTTATCCGATAAGCTATGTTCAATGCACAAATCCAATGAATTTGCGGCGAAAAGTATGCGCCTACACAGCGACAGGCAGAAGTGCAATCCATGACGATTTACGGATAAACACTTCCTTACTGTTACAGCTTATGAGAGCGCCTACATACCGCCGTAGTGCAGAATATGCGGACAACCGTATTTCACTATTCTCCGCTCAATGGGGGAAATGTGCAATAACGGGAAAGGAATTTCAGTGTGTTTCAGAAATCCACTGTCACCATAAAACACCAAAGGGTAATGGTGGCAGTGACAAGTATGAAAATCTGGTATTGGTGCTTGCACCAGTACACGAACTGATACACGCAGTCAATGAGGATACTATTTTGTTCTTATCTCTCCGCTCTTAAATTTGGACGCTTCACAACTTATGAAGCTAAACAGACTGCGAATTCTGGCAAATCGGAAACCTATTGATTTTGGAGAACCTAAATCTTACGAATAATTCTCATAATGGTATGACTAAGGAGACTAAGAAAACTGTTTTGATTGATGGAACGCCGGATGCGGTGAAAGTCGCATGTCCGGTGTGAAGCGGGGGAAAAGCTGGAGATAACTTCAAAGGCTTACCTATCGCTATTTCCGTCCGATCTCGCTACCTTCGGCGGCGAGGCAAAGCGTCTGTTGCAGGATCTCCAGACCCGCAATGAGAGACTGTTCCTCGTGACCATCCTCATCATGAACACGGCAACCAACCGCCAGAAGCTCGAAAACGCGGTGTTCCAGACCGCCGCCATCGCTCAGAAGTACAACTGTGCGCTCAAGCGTCTTGACTTCCAGCAGGAAGAGGGGCTGATGTCCTCTCTGCCTATCGGCATCAATCAGGTGGAGATCGAACGCGGACTGACCACTTCCAGCACAGCGGTTTTCGTGCCGTTCACCACGCAGGAGCTTTTTCAGGGCGGCGAAGCTCTCTACTACGGGCTGAATGCGCTGTCCAACAACATGATCATGGTTGACCGCAAGCAGCTCAAAAACCCCAACGGACTGATCTTGGGTACGCCCGGTTCCGGTAAGTCCTTCTCCGCAAAGCGTGAAATGACGAACGCCTTCCTCATCACGGAGGATGACATCATCGTCTGCGACCCCGAAGCCGAGTATTTTCCCCTCGTGCAGAAGCTCGGCGGTCAGGTCATCCGCATTTCGCCGGTCAGCACGGATTACATCAATCCGCTGGACATCAACACGAACTACTCCGAAGAGGAAAACCCGCTGACGCTGAAATCCGACTTCATCCTCTCCATGTGTGAGCTGATTGTCGGCGGCAAGGACGGCTTGCAGCCGGTGGAGAAAACCATCATCGACCGCAGCGTCCGCATGGTCTATCAGGAGTTTCTTGCAGACCCCAAGCCGGAGAAAATGCCGATCCTCGAAGACCTCTACAACATTCTGAGAAATCAGAAGGAGCCGGAGGCACAGCGCATCGCAACTGCCCTTGAAATCTATGTTCACGGCTCTCTGAACGTCTTCAATCACAGAACGAATGTGGATGTCAACAACCGCTTTGTCTGCTATGACATCCGCGAACTCGGCAAGCAGCTCAAGAAGCTCGGTATGCTGATTGTGCAGGATCAGGTTTGGAACAGAGTTACCATCAACCGCGCCCAGCACAAGGCTACGCGCTATTACATGGACGAGTTCCATCTGCTCTTGAAGGAAGAACAGACCGCCGCGTACAGCGTGGAAATCTGGAAGCGTTTCAGAAAATGGGGCGGCATTCCGACCGGAATCACGCAGAACGTCAAGGATCTGCTTGCGTCCCGTGAGGTGGAAAACATCTTTGAAAACTCGGATTTTGTCTACCTTCTGAATCAGGCATCCGGCGACCGGCAGATTCTCTCGAAGGCGCTGAACATCTCTCCCAGCCAGCAGAACTACATCACCAACTCCAACGCCGGTGAGGGGCTGATCTTCTATGGCTCGACCATCGTTCCCTTCAAGGACGATTTCCCGAAGGACACCCAGCTCTACCGCATCATGACCACCAAACCCGAAGAAACCGTACAGAACTGATAGGAGGATTTTTGAATATGAACAACAAGATGATTACCATTCCCTACGCGGACGCTATCGAATACGGAGAGAACACCTCCGCACTGTTTAAGGCTCTGTGGGAGCTGACCGATCTGATCCGACTGGAAAGCGATCTCAAGAAGCATCACCGCGCCTACCTCCATGTGAGGGAGGACATCGCCGAAAAGGTCAAGGAGGCGCGTCAGATTATGACCAAGGTAGCTGTGGATATGATCGGTTTCTATTTCAAGGTTGATGTTCCCGAAAGCAGCAACAGCGACGAGAATACCCCGTTTGCTGACGCGGCGGATGATGAAGCCGTATCTATCCCCAAGGACAAGTATGAGCTGATGATCGACGATCTGCTCACGATGTCCGAAATCATCCAGTGCGTCGCAGATATGCGCACGCAGGATGTGAAGGCAATCCGCGAGTTTGGCAAGTTCGTCCCCGCCTTCGCTGCCTTCGAGAAGAACCGCCTGAGCCTCTATCGTGAGGCGGCGAAGGAAGCCGAGGAAATCTTCGACCGTTGGGCGGACGAGATTGACGATCTCGACGAGGACTTCATGGAAGACGAGGACTACGAGCCGGACGAGTATTACTCCGACTGATATGCGCTCAAATCCGAAGAAAGGAGCTGGTTTTTATAGAGCTTGACATCATTCATACCGGCGATTGCCTTGAAATCCTGAAAACCCTGCCCGATGACAGCGTTCATTGCTGTGTGACATCCCCTCCGTATTACGCGCTCCGCGATTACGGCATGGAGGCTCAGATCGGCAGAGAGACAACGCCGAAGGAATATATCTCGCGCCTGACGGAAGTGTTTACCGAAGTCAGGCGCGTTTTGCGTCCGGATGGGACGCTCTGGCTGAACATCTCGGACACTTACGCTGGGAAAGGCAATCAGGGCGATTTTGTTGACCCGAAGAACCCCAACGGCAGAAACGGTCAGGCTGTGGCTCTCAACAACAAGGTTGAGGGCTGCAAGCCGAAGGACATGATCGGCATTCCGTGGATGCTGGCTTTTGCCCTCCGCGATACCGGCTGGTATCTGCGCAACGACATCATCTGGATGAAGGATAACCCCATGCCGGAGAGCGTCAAAGACCGATGCGCCCGCTGCTATGAGCATATTTTCCTGTTCTCCAAGTCCAAGAAGTATTTCTTTGACTACAAGGCAATCTCCGAGCCGATTGCTCCCGCAAACGGCAGAACGCCTCAAGCGCGGCATGAAGGGCGGCAACAAGTACGGCAAGCCCGTTCCCGGTCAGCCTCAGCCGCAATCCATCAACCGCCCCCGTGAGCATGGCGCGATCAAGGACGCAGACATCAATCCGCTCCGCAACAAGCGCGATGTCTGGAAGATCAACACCGTTCCCTTCAAGGGCGGTCACTATGCCGCCTACCCTCCGAAGCTGGTTGAGACCTGTCTTCTCGCCGGTTGTCCCGAAGGCGGCATTGTGCTTGATCCCTTCATGGGGAGCGGCACAACCGGTATGGTTGCCTCACAGATGGGGCGTCATTTCATCGGCATCGAGCTGAACCCTGAATACACCGAGCTTGCCTACAAGCGGATTGGAGGTGAAATCTGATGCCCAAGGAACCGGAACTTAAAGCCCGTGACAAGGTAGTCGTGCGGATGACACGGGAGGGCGCGGTCGAGGAAAACCTGACGGCTGGCACCGAGCAGCGTGTGTCAAAGCGGCTGGAAGATGCAGAGCTGGTGAAGCCCGCTGAGACAGCCGTGCCTTCCGAAGCTCTTTCACCGGAGGAACAGAAAAAGGTGCAGATGCGCCGTCAGCAGCGTGAGTTTCAGACGGAACACGCCGAGGGTAACGACACACAGCCGCCCTCGGAAAACGTCCGTCACAGAAGAGAAAAGGGCAGCAAAATCCACCCCAGAATGTATCTGAACCGCTGCCTTCGGAAACGCCGTTCAAGCCTCCAACTTTAGAGCAGCACGGCGTTTCTTCTCATACCGGCACGGTGATTGCCGAAACGGTTGTCACGCACAAGCTGCGCAAGACCTCTGCGGTTGAAGCCGTTGACGCGGATGCCATTCTCACTCAAGCGGCGGAAACCGCCTCTGCAAAGCCGCTCTCGGACGATGCCGTCCCGCCCACGAAGCGGATGCAGAAGCTCGAAAGAAAATCTGAGAAGGCACATGATCGGCTGGATGCTGCCCGTGAGAAACTGCCCACGCACAAGGTTCTCAAGAAAGAGCGTGTCTTTGATGAGGAAGCCGGCAAGGGCAAAACCCGCCTTCATTTTGAAGATGAGCTGAAAAAGCCGAAGGGCAAGGGCAAACTGCAATTTGAGGCGGACAAAACCGTCCGCAAGGTCGGTGACACCCTCACTTCCGGCATTCACGGCAAAATCCATGAGGTCGAGCAGGAAAACTCGGCTGTCGAGGCGGCGCACAAAACAGAGATTGTCGCCGAGACCGCCGCAAGGCATTTCAGTCATCACAGAGAAAAAAGCGTCAACAAGCCCTATGAGAAGGTCTCCAAGCTGGAACATAAGGCGGATGCTGCTGATGCAAAGCTCCAATATGAGAGAAATCAGCAGGAGCATCCTGAGATGAAGAAGCAGAACATGAACAAGCACTACCAGAAGCAGAACATCAAGAAGGAATATGCCGCTGCTCGAAATGCCGGTTCTCAGACTGCCGGGACTGCCACAAAGAATACCGGCAAGAAGCTCGGTGAGAAGGCGTCCGACAAGATCAAGGAGTTCTTTGAGAAGAACAAGAAGGTCTTCATCTGGATCGGCGTCGGAATTGCCCTTCTCGTTTTGCTCGGTGCCGGAATCAGCTCGTGTTCGATGCTCACCTCTACCGGCTCGTCGGTTATCGCTTCCTCTTATCTCAGCGAGGATGACGCGATGCTCGGCGCGGAGGCGCAGTATTGCCGGATGGAGCAAGAGCTGCAACGCTATCTCGACACCTACGAAAGCACTCACAGCTACGACGAGTATCACTTCGATCTGGACGATATTGAGCATGACCCCTATGTGCTGATCTCCATCCTCTCGGCTCTCCATGAGGCGAGTTCACGCTGGATGAGGTGCAGGGTACGCTTCAAATGCTGTTTGAAAAGCAGTATATCCTCACAGAAGAGGTTATCGTCGAAACCAGATACCGCACGGAGACCGACACATGGACGGACGCGGACGGCAACACGCACACGGAAACCTACCGCGTCCCGTATGACTACTACATCTGCAACGTGAAGCTCGAAAACTTCAATCTCTCCCACGTCCCGGTCTACATCATGTCTCAGGAACAGCTTTCCATGTACGCAACGTATATGTCGGTGCTTGGCAACCGCGAGGATTTGTTCGGTGACTCTCCCTATGTGGACAAGTACATCACAAATCCTCCCGCCGACTACGATGTCAACCCGGAGTATCTGGCTGATGAGAAGTTTGCGACACTGATTACCGAGGCGGAAAAGTATCTCGGCTATCCGTATGTGTGGGGCGGCTCCAATCCCGACACATCCTTTGACTGCTCCGGCTTTGTCAGCTATGTTCTCACGAACAGCGGTCTTGTGAATACCGGACGGCTTGGCGCACAAGGGCTTTACAACGTCTGTACGTCGGTTTCAAAGGCGAATGCACAGCCCGGTGATCTTATCTTTTTCGTCGGAACGTATGACACCCCCGGCGTGTCTCACGTCGCATTTATGTTGGTGAGGGGTCATGATCCACTGCGGCGATCCCGATTCAGTACACATCCATCAATTCTTCCTACTGGCAGTCTCATTTCTACGCCTTCGGAAGACCCGCCTATTAAAAGAAAGGGAGTTATTTCATGAATCCCAAAGTATCAGAAAAGTCCTCTCCGACATTGAGAAGGCTGAAAAGAAGAAATCCGAAATCGAAGGTCAGCTCAAGGAGCTGT
>ENA-OPZZ01000918-OPZZ01000918.1-human-gut-metagenome-genome-assembly--contig:-NODE-918-length-20657-cov-2.982367_pt1 | contig 20657 bp, 23 predicted proteins | sample MGYA00242487_ERZ504511 | MGnify/ENA primary metagenome ERZ504511 (study PRJEB26092, sample SAMD00036241) | human gut metagenome | host: Homo sapiens | study: EMG produced TPA metagenomics assembly of... | reverse complement strand
CAGAATCTGTCCGGCCACGTTGGGAGAACGATGCCAAACGCATATTCCCGCGCTGCGAAAGCGCAAGACGATTCCAATTCCATTCGACTCCAGAAGCTGCTTGCCCAAGCGGGATTCGGTTCCCGCCGCAAGTGCGAGGACATGATCACCGAAGGCCGTGTCGAGGTCGACGGTGAACTGGTCACCGAGCTCGGAACTCGCGTTGACTCTCATAAGCAGCAGGTGCGCGTAGACGGTTCGCGCGTACGCGTCAATCCGAACCACGTCACTCTGGCACTAAACAAGCCCCGCAAGGTGCTCTCCGCCATGGACGACCCGAAGGGCCGCTACACGCTGCGCGACATCGTGGGCGACAAGTACGAGCGCATCTTCCACATGGGCCGTCTCGACTACGATTCCGAGGGTCTTATCCTCATGACGAACGACGGCGAGCTCTCGCAGCACGTCATGCACCCCAAGTACGAGGTCGAGAAGACCTACGTCGCTACGCTGGAAGGCAAGATCTCCGGCACCGTGTGCCGTCGACTCGTGACCACCGGCGTGCAGCTCGACGACGGCTGGATCAAGCTCGACCACTGCGCGATCATCGACTCCTCGCGTGACCACACGATGGTCAAGGTCGTGCTGCACTCCGGCAAGAACCGCATCGTGCGCCGTATCTTCGGCTCAATCGGCTTCCCGGTCAAGCGCTTGGTGCGCACCCAGATCGGCCCGATCAAGCTCGGTGATTTGAAGCCCGGTTCCTACCGCGTGCTGTCCCAGACGGAAGTCCGTTCGCTGTCCAAGGAGGTTGGTCTGTGATTCGCGTTGCCATCGACGGCCCCGCCGGCGTGGGCAAGTCGTCCACGTCCAAGGCGCTGGCCAAGTATTTCGGATACGCCTACCTTGACACGGGCGCGATGTATCGTGCCTGCGCTTGGTGGTGCCTGAAGCAGGGCATCGATCTGGACGCCGAAACCGTGGATGAGCGTGTCATCACCGAAGCGGTGGGCGAGTTCTTCACCGGCGACCATTTCGATATCTCCGTGGACCCGGACAACCCCCGCGTATTCGCCGACGACGAGGACATCTCCGAGGCCATTCGTTCCTCCGAAGTCTCCAGCCATGTCTCCAAGGTGTCGAACGTCATCCCGGTGCGCAACGTGCTCATCGCCGCCCAGCGCGCCTACATCGCCCGCGAAGCGTCGGCCGACTCCTTCTCCGGGGGTTTGGGCATCGTGGCCGAGGGCCGCGATATCACCACCGTGGTGTCCCCGGACGCCGAGGTGCGCGTGCTGCTGACCGCCCGTGAGGAGGTCCGTCAGGCCCGTCGCACGGCCAAGCCGTCAAGGGCGTGGGTGCTGAGGATGTGGCTGCGCGCGACAAGGCCGATTCCAAGGTCACCAGCTTCCTGACCGCCGCCGATGGCGTTACTACCATCGACAATTCCGATTTGGACTTCGCCCACACGCTCGATCTGCTCATCGGTCTGGTCGAGGACGCCATCGAGAACCAGGAGTACGAGCAGTATGCCGCCAATCTCGAAGGCTATGAGCTGGACGAAGGCGATGAGGATCTGATTTCCGGCCGCGGTTTCACGGAAGGCGCGCGCAAGGCCGGCCCCAAGCCGGTGGGTGTGCTGGCTGTTGTAGGCCGTCCGAACGTGGGCAAATCATCCCTGGTCAACCGTATCCTCGGCCGCCGTGCCGCCGTTGTGGAAGACACGCCGGGCGTTACACGAGACCGTGTGAGCTATGACGCGGAATGGGCCGGCACCGACTTCAAGCTGGTGGACACAGGAGGCTGGGAAGCCGACGTGGAAGGCATTGAATCCGCCATCGCCTCACAGGCACAGATTGCCGTGACCTTGGCCGATGCCGTGGTATTCGTGGTCGATGGGCAAGTGGGCATGACCACCACCGATGAGCGCATCGTCAAGATGCTGCGTGCCGCCGGCAAGCCGGTCGTGCTGGCCGTCAACAAGATCGACGACCAGGCCAGCGAATATCTTGCCGCCGAATTCTGGAAGCTCGGCCTCGGCGAACCATACTCGATTTCCGCCATGCACGGCAGGGGAGTGGGCGACCTGCTGGACGTCGCGCTCGACAAGCTCAAGCAGGCCGAGAAGACTTCCGGCTACCTCACGCCTTCCGGCCTGCGCCGCGTGGCTCTGGTGGGCCGCCCGAACGTGGGCAAGTCGTCTCTGCTCAATCAGCTGGCGCGCGAAGAACGTGCCGTGGTCAACGATTTGGCCGGCACTACGCGCGACCCCGTCGACGAAATCGTCAACATCGATGGCGAGGACTGGCTGTTCATCGACACGGCCGGCATCAAGCGACGCCAGCACAAGCTCACAGGCGCGGAATATTATTCCTCTCTGCGCACGCAGGCCGCCATCGAGCGCTGTGAATTGGCGCTGATCCTGTTTGATGCTTCGCAGCCGGTATCCGATCAGGATTTGAAGGTCATGTCCACAGCCGTGGATGCGGGCCGTGCGATCGTGCTCGTGTTCAATAAGTGGGATGCGATGGACGAGTTCGACAAGCAGCGTCTCGAACGCCTGTGGAACACCGAATTCGACCGTGTGATGTGGGCCGAGCGTGTGAATCTGTCCGCCAAGACCGGCTGGCACACCAACCGTCTGACGCGAGCCATGGATAAGGCCTTGGAATCCTGGGATCAGCGTATTCCTACAGGCAAGCTCAACGCCTTCCTCGGCAAAATTCAGGCCGCCCACCCGCACCCGTTGCGTGGTGGCAAGCAGCCGCGAATCCTCTTCGCCACGCAGGCATCCACGCGCCCGCCGCGTTTCGTGATCTTCGCCACCGGCTTCCTCGAGCACGGCTACCGCCGCTACATCGAGCGTTCCCTGCGCGAGGAATTCGGCTTCGAAGGCACGCCGATTCAGATCTCCGTGAACATCCGCGAGAAGAAGAAGCGGAAGTGACACGCGCGTAATTTGCCAGATTTCAAATATCTGGTAAATTATCTACTCGGTGCTTTTGCACCATCGGGCCGTAGCGCAGTTTGGTAGCGCACTTGACTGGGGGTCAAGGGGTCGCGGGTTCAAATCCCGCCGGCCCGACCGATTAGCCCCGGAATTCTGCCACTTTTGAGTGGTTGTCTTCCGGGGTTTTTCCGTTTTCAGACAATATGAGACAACATGACGACGGACTTACCTTTGTAAGCCATTCGTAATGAATTATCACCGACAATTCACCGCCTCCGCACCCCCCGTCGTATGCGTTTGCCCCAAACAGGGACTAGACTTGTTCCTATTGATTTGACGAAAGGGACCCGAATTGACAGAAATAAACGATAAGGCCCAACTGGATATCGCCGCCGCTGACGACACCGACGCCGTTACCTCGGACACCCCCGAAGAAACCGTAAACACCCCCGAAGTGGATGAGACTTTCGAGCTTTCGGCCGCCAAGCTGCGCGAGCATGGCATGAGCGAAACCGCCATCAACCAGTTCCACCATTTGTATGACGTATGGCGCCATGAAGAAGCCTCCAGCTGGATTCGCGAGGACGACATCGAGCCGCTTGGCCACGTGCCCAGCTTCCACGACGTCTATGAGACCATCAACCACGACAAGGCCGTGGACGCCTTCGCCAAGACCGCATTCCTCAAGCTCAATGGCGGTCTGGGCACCTCCATGGGATTAGACAAGGCCAAGTCGCTGTTGCCGGTGCGTAGGCACAAGGCCAAGCAGATGCGCTTCATCGACATCATCATCGGTCAGGTGCTTACCGCTCGCACACGCCTGAACGTCGAACTGCCGCTGACGTTCATGAACTCCTTCCACACTTCGGCGGACACGATGAAGGTGCTCAAGCATCATCGCAAGTTCAGTCAGCATGACGTGCCGATGGAAATCATCCAGCATCAGGAACCCAAGCTCGTGGCCGTCACCGGCGAACCTGTGAGCTACCCTGCGAACCCGGAGCTGGAATGGTGCCCGCCCGGCCACGGCGACCTGTTCTCCACCATCTGGGAGTCTGGTCTGCTTGACGTATTGGAGGAGCGCGGCTTCAAGTATCTGTTCATCTCCAATTCCGACAATCTCGGTGCGCGCCCCTCGCGTACGTTGGCCCAGCACTTCGAAAACACAGGTGCCCCGTTTATGGCTGAAGTGGCCATCCGCACCAAGGCCGATCGCAAGGGCGGCCATATTGTACGAGACAAGGCCACTGGTCGCCTAATACTGCGTGAAATGAGCCAGGTCCATCCGGACGATAAGGAAGCGGCCCAAGACATCACCAAGCATCCTTACTTCAACACCAACTCAATCTGGGTTCGCATCGACGCTTTGAAAGACAAGCTCGCCGAATGCGATGGTGTGTTGCCGTTGCCGGTGATTCGTAACAAAAAGACCGTGAATCCCACGGACCCGGATTCCGAACAGGTGATTCAGCTGGAAACCGCCATGGGCGCCGCAATCGGTCTGTTCAACGGTTCTATCTGCGTCCAAGTGGATCGTATGCGCTTCCTTCCGGTGAAAACCACCAATGATTTGTTCATTATGCGTTCCGATCGATTCCACCTGACGGACACGTATGAGATGGAAGACGGCAATTACATCTTCCCGAACGTCGAACTTGATCCGCGATACTACAAGAACATCCACGATTTCGACGAACGGTTCCCCTACGCCGTGCCATCTTTGGCCGCAGCCAACTCGGTTTCCATTCAGGGCGACTGGACATTCGGACGTGACGTCATGATGTTCGCCGACGCCAAACTGGAAGATAAAGGCGAGCCAAGCTATGTGCCGAACGGCGAATACGTTGGTCCGCAAGGCATCGAACCGGACGATTGGGTGTGATTTACAACACGGTCGAACGATAAAAAAGATATTATTTTTGTGAAATGGCGCTCAAGTGCGGAAAAAGCCTCTAAGATAGAGTGAGTGTGGGGAAACTCATACGCACTTATAACGAAACAGTAACTATACGTGAGGACTAATGGCAGAGGGCACAAGCGGACGTCGGCGTTTTTCCGACAAATGGGGCAAGCACGAGCTGGACGTACTGGCTGTGTTGTCATCCGCGTTCCCGCAATGGCTCACATCCCGCCAAATTGCGCAGCGCGTCAAGGCTTACGCCGACTCGTATGGAGAGCTGGCAGATCAGGCCGCCAAGGCCGCGTTCGCCAAGCAGTTCCAGCGTGATCGCGCCAAGCTCGCCGCTATGGGCATCGCCATCGAATCACGGCAGCCTGAGTATTCGTCCAAGTCGGAAGGCCAGGACTTCGCGTCCTACCGTCTGCAGTTGGGCGACGAACCGCGCATCCGTCTGATGTTCGAGCCGGAAGATATGCCGGTGCTTGCCGCCGCCAACTATCTGGCTCGTTCGATGTCGATTTCCTCCGAGCCGGATCAGTCCCAGCTCGCCCAACATGCGTCGCGCACCACGCCGCGTGTGCCGCAGACCCCTATTCCCGGTCTCGGTTTGGATTCGATTGCGCCTGGCTTGGGCACGCAGCCCATTCCGGACTCGCTGGTCAAGGTTATCGATTCGCGTCGCTTTGCCGCCACCGTTGATGTGGACGGCGAACACCTGAACGTGGCCTACACCGATTCCGACGATTTGGCCATGTTTGTGCTGGAGCATCCGGGTGCCACGATTGTCAGCCCGCAGGAGGCTGTGGACGCCTATCATCGCCGCCTGCACGCCGCCAGCCGATTCACTCTGGCCGACGAATCCGCCAGCCCTGTAAGCGCCTCGGTGGTTTCCCCGTCGATTAGTCGCGATGTTCGTGAGCCGGGTGATCCCGAGTCGATCAAGGCCCAGAACAAGAAGAACGGATCCGCTTTCCAAACGGGCAGCGAGGTGGATCGTCGCCTGCGTCTGATGCTGTTCCTCTCCGCTCACCTGGGTGAGGAATTCTCGATGAGCGAGCTGGCCGAGCGCTTTATCGGCAAACCGAAGAACGACGACGAGCTCAAGAAATTCGTCAACATCATTCATAAGGACATCAACACCCTGACCACCGTTTCCGACGATGGTGAGATGGCTGGCAGCCAGTTCTTCGATATCGACTGGCCGCTGCTGGATGCCGAGGGTATTGTTTCCGCCACCAATTCGTTGGGCCTTGAACGTCTTGCCGGCATTTCGCCGCAATACCTCAGCATGCTCACCGCCTCGGTCAGCTACTTGGCTCATTCACCGTTACTGCCGGACAAGCAGCGTGGGCAGGCCGAATCCCTGTATGAGCGTTTGCGCCGCCATGTCAGCCCGGGCCAGACCCCGTGGCTGAGCCTGACCGGCTATGAGCTGGAGCCCCGAAGCTTCTCCATCGTCAAGCGCGCGATCAACACCGATTCGCTGTTGGACATGGAGTACTCCGACGGTACCGGTAGTACCCGTCGCAAGCTGGTGGCCCCCGCCAAGATTTTCATCGACGAAGGCGTGTATTATGCCGCCGTCTACACGGATGTCGGTTCCGCCGCCCCCAAGGACAAGAAGGCCTACGTCTCCAAAGACAAGACCATCGACAAGGCGAACGGCAAGCCGCGCATCTGGCAGGTGCTGCGATTGGCCCGTATCGAAAAGGCGGAACTGGTCAAGCCCACCAAGCAGATCGACATCCCGAACATGCCGGTGAGCGAACTGCGCAAGTGGAGTTTCGACAACGGTACCGACGCGGTGTTCATCACCGATCAGCGCGATCTGGCATTCATCAAGACATTGCCGGGCGCTACCGTCGAACAATGCGGTGCCGGTGAAAAGGTGCATCTGACCGTTTCCTCCGACTCCTGGTTCGTGGCCTTCTGCATCGCACACGCGCGTCATATCACGGCGGTCGCCCGGAAACGTTGCGCACCATGATCGTGGCACGCGCCGAACGCGAACTGAGCGTCAGCGAGAACAAGTAAGGAGCCTTTCATGCCTTGGTGGATATGGCTGATTCTGGCCCTGTTCATGCTGGCCATGATTGTTGCCGGACTCATCTATGCAGCCCTTCATGGGCTCCGTGCCCTGAAAGACATGTCCGACATCGGTGGCCAACTCGGTGAACGTGTGGCCGCGATGGGGGAGCCCGGCACTTCTGCCGACACCAGCGAGCCGCCTCTGTTCACTCAGCCGCTCAGCGTGGCACAGAATCGTTATGCCGAGGCCCATGCGGACGTGATTCGCAGCAAGGCCGCCAAGCGCGAGCGCCGCACCCAGGCATGGGCCCGCTGGAAGCGATTCAACAACTAACGGAAAGCAGCAATGGCACGTCACCAACACCATAAGGGCAATGCCGATTCCCAGACGCTGAGCCCTTCGCAGCGGTACGCATCATTCCAGAAAGTCCAACGCCATCGGGCGTCCGCAGCAGCGCGATTCGCCGAATCCCTGCCTTTCGAACTGGACGATTTCCAGACCGAAGCCAATGACGCGCTCGAAGCCGGCAGCAACGTACTGGTCGCGGCCCCAACCGGTGCCGGCAAAACCGTAGTGGCGGATTTTGCCATTTACCTCGCCCAGGAACGCAACGTCAAAGCCTTCTACACCACACCGATCAAGGCGCTGAGCAATCAGAAATACCATGATCTGGTCGACGTGTACGGCCCGGACAAGGTAGGCCTGCTCACCGGCGACACCTCGATCAACTCCGAGGCGGACATCGTGGTCATGACCACCGAAGTGCTGCGCAACATGCTCTACGAGCGTTCCACCACGCTGAACGCACTGCGCTACGTGATTCTCGACGAAGTGCACTATCTGGCCGACCGGTTCCGCGGGCCCGTGTGGGAGGAAGTCATCATCCACCTGCCCAAGACGGTCAAGATCGTCGGCCTGTCCGCCACCGTGTCCAACGTGGAGGATTTCTCCAACTGGATTGCCTCGGTGCGAGGCGACACCAAACTGGTGATCAGCGAACACCGCCCCGTGCCTTTGGAACAGCACGTCATCGTGCAGGCGGACGAATACACTGAGCCCGAGGTGCTGGATCTCTATCGCCGCGACGGCAACGGCGAGCAGGCCACCAAGCTCAACGCCGAACTCATCAACCGGCTCGACCAGTTGGACCGCAAGGCCGCACGCCGGCGCGGCGAGGAACGCCCCGATAAGCGCAAGGGCTTCGGCAGAGGCCGCGGCGGCAAAGGCGCCAAGGGCCATGCCCCGAAAGCGGAACGCCACACCCCGCGCCGCTGGGCCGTGGTGGACGAGCTTAACTTTCTGGGAATGTTGCCCGGCATCTACTTCATCTTCTCGCGCAACGGCTGTGACCAGGCCGTGGAACAGTGTATCAACGCTGGACTGGAGCTCACCACCGATGAGGAAGTGACCAAGATTCGCCGCATCGTGGATGAGATGGTGGAGGGGCAACTCACTCAGGAAGACCTGAAAGCCCTGCAGTTCTCCAAGTTCCGCTTTGCGTTGGAAGAAGGCTTCGCTTCGCATCATGCCGGCATGATTGCCCTGTTCCGCCAGATAGTCGAACGATTGTTCGAAGAAGGTCTGGTCAAAATGGTGTTCGCCACGGAAACACTGGCCTTGGGCATCAATATGCCGGCCCGCTGCGTGGTGGTAGAGAAACTCGAGAAGTTCGACGGTACCGGTCATGTGGGCCTGACGCCCGGCGAATTCACGCAGCTCACCGGTCGTGCCGGTCGGCGCGGCATCGACACCATCGGCCACGCCATCGTGGTCGACCATCACGGTTTTGTACCCGCCACGGCCGCCGCGCTGTCATCCAAGCGTGTCTACCCGCTGCACTCGAGCTTCCGACCCACGTTCAACATGGCCGTGAACCTGCTCAACTCCAGCGACTACGAGACCGCGCGCGTTACCCTGGACCAGTCGTTTGCCCAGTGGGAGGCCAACGAATCGGCCTGGCAGCTGGAATCGCAGATCAACACACTGAAGAACGCACTGGCCGGATACGAACAGGCGTTCGCATGCGAACACGGCGACTTCAAACAGTTCATGACCCTGCGTATGGAGCTGAGCGACATCGAAAAGGAAGGCCGCCGCAAACTGAAGCACGAAGTGTTCCTGACCGATCAGGAGCGTTCACGCGCCTTCCAGAACCTTGACCAGCGCATTCGCGATTTGCGCAAGGCGGAGCACGAGCATCCATGCCGCAACTGCCCGGACCTCCAGCAACACCTCAAGTGGGGCCACCGCTGGGCCCGCGAGACCCGCGAACTGCAGCGCGTCACCGATCGCTACGACTCCCGTACCGGGTCCGTGGCCCGTCAGTTCGATCGCATCTGCGATATTCTCACCGGGCTTGGTTACCTCGAACGTCATGTCAATGCGGCCGGCCACATTGACATGACGTTGACCGAAAAAGGCTCGCTGCTGCGCCGCATCTACAGTGAACATGACCTGGAACTGTGCGAGGCGCTGCTCGCCGGCACGTTCGACAAGCTCGACGCCAACGGACTGGCCGCTGTGCTCTCTTCACTGGTATACGAGGCCAGACGCGGGGGAGACGGCGAACCGAGGCACTACCCGGGCGGCATCTCCGGGCCCATCGCAATCGCTTCGTCCAAGCTCAAGGGCATCTGTGAAGACATCGATATCCTGTGCGAGGATCACGGTCTGGACGAGATGCAGCGGCCGGACTTCGGCATTCTCGACATCATGTATGAATGGGCGGATGGCGGTTCGCTGGGATCGTGCCTGTACGGCACCGACATGACCGGCGGCGACTTCGTGCGCACTGCCAAACGACTGGCTGACGTGCTGCAGCAGATCGCTGTCGCCCAGCCGCTGCCGTTCGACGGGGGAGAGCGGCTGGCAGGCCTCGCCCACGAAGCGGCCGACCGGGTCAATCGTGGCGTGGTGGCCTACTCCGGCGTGGACTGACGGGGGGCCGTTTGATGGGAGTTTGTCAGCCGACGTCGGAAGCTTGGAATAGCGGCCAAGTCCGAACTGTTGCGTAAATTAGTAGGGTTAAAGATCTTTCAAGGAGGATGCCGATATGGCAGAACGTAGCCTCAGGGGCATGAGCATCGGAGCGAAATCGCTGGAGTCCGACGACAACGTCGATTTCGCCGCACGAAACGATGTGGCGTATGTATGCCCGAAGGGCCACCGCACCATCCTGCCGTTTGCCGAGGGTGCCGAAATCCCGGACGAGTGGGAGTGCCGTTGTGGTTCCGTGGCCCACCGTGAGGGCGACGCCGACCGTGAGGGCGACGAGATCAGCAAACCCACCCGCACCCACTGGGACATGCTGCTGGAACGCCGTAGCGAAGAGGAACTGGCCACCCTACTCGAAAAGCGCCTGCAAATGCACCGTGACGGTTGGATTCCTGACTACGAGTGATCTCCTACTGAACAACACGTGAACTTGATGCCCAGTCATCCCGACTGGGCATAATCATTGTTGGAACAAGTCGCATATCGTTTGACGACCATTCAAAGCAGTCGACATGAACAAAGGGGAGTGGAATCTCAATGGCACAGCATCCGATGAAAGTGGTCCTGTTGGATCTTGACGGCACGCTTACCAAGTCCGACGGCGGCATCATCGCCTCCGTCGTCAAGACGTTCGAGGAATTGGGTCGCCCGGTTCCCGACGATGCCGAGCTGCATCGTTTCATTGGTCCGGCCATCATCGAATCGCTGCGACGCAACCATGTGCCGGAGGATGAGCTTGACCGGGCGGTCACCATCTACCGCAGCTACTATGCGGATCGCGCCGTGTTCGATGATCCGAACGAGCCCGGCAACAAAGTTCCCGGCCGCTTGGTGAACGTCGTGTTTCCCGGTATCCGCGAACAGCTGCTCAAGCTGCGTGCCGACGGCTATTATCTGGCGTTGGCCAGCTGCAAGCCCGAGTACCAATGCGTTCCGATCTGTGAGCATTTCCATCTGACCGAGCTGTTGGACGGCATCTATGGCGCATCCAGGGATAACTCTCGTTTGGACAAGGATCAGGTGATTCGGTACTGCTTCGACAAAATCGGTTTTGATGCTGCAGCGGGGGACAAGGCCGTGATGATCGGCGACCGCTACACCGACATCGACGGCGCCCACGCCTGCAATCTGGACGCCATTGGCTGCCGCTGGGGCTACGCTCCGGCTGGTGAGATGGAAGAACACGGTGCCTACGAAATCATCGAGAAGCCCGAGCAAATCGAAGAAGCCGTGAACCGTTATTTCCAAACGCACTGAAACACAACGGCGAGGACTTCTTCATGATGGGATGCGATGGAGCCTGCGCCGCGGGCTTCGACCTGGTTTTCATCGGTTTGCCATTGCTGTCGCTGTATGAGATTCCCATGCTGATATGGTTCATTTGGCGAGCATTCCACTGGAAACGAGATGACAAGGATTGGCTGAAAGGCACGGCGATTCTTGCAATTGCGGTGGTCGCTCCGGTGCTCCTTTGGCTGTCGGCCTGGTATGCTCCGGTGCTCCTTTGGCTGTCGGCCTTGGTATGCGTGGACTAGTTGATACAGGCGACCGAATCCTTGTCAAGGATAACTAATCTGACATAACGTACATTATCGGTTAATAGTATGTGGTGATTTTAGCCGAACCAGTAGTATCTAGCTGCGGATTAGCCTCGCCGCAGAGAATCGGCTACTTCGCAACATCATCCTTATTCCGGTGAGAAGCAACGCCCAAACGCTTGTCCATTTCGGTTTCCGAAGCGTTGCGTGCCTGCAGATACATGGCGATGAGTTCCAGCAGCACCAGCACGAATATGATGATTGCTCCGGGCAATTGCGCGTGGTCGTAGAACGCGAGCATGCGAGCATCCATCAGATCTGCGGTGAACGTCAATACGGGAAACGGAATCAGCGCCGCCGCAAACGACATGAAATGCGTTTTCACCATCGACCAGTCGACCGGATCGACCGGCGGTCGCCGGCGTTTCGGCGTGAACAGATGGCCTCGGCTGACCGTTATAGTGATGATGGACACAGCAAAGATGACGGCGACCATCCACAGAACGCCCGGCAACAATCCGACAACAATCCCGTTCACCCGGTCCTCCAATCAGTCATAATAATCACCGCAACATATAAAAACATAAGATGGCAGGCAACAAAAGCAACACATACAACAAAGCGACCTGCCGACCAAAGCCGGCAAGTCGCCAACAACCATACATGTATCAGGCGGTTGCGCGTTGCAAGCGCTGTGCCTCGAGCTTCTTGCGCATCCTCATGGCAGTCAGTTCATCAATCGGACGGCCCGTGGCAATCGTCAGCGGCTTGGCCTCAAGATCAACATATTCTTCCTGTTCCAAGGCCGTCTCAATCTGGTGCCACAACGAACCCACCGACACGGCGAACACTGCCTTACCGCTTTGCAACAGTTCGAGCATCTGTTCGCTGGTTGTGCATTCATGTACGTTTTGACCATCGCACATGATGGTCACATTGGCCAGCTGATCGGTGCTGCGTTGAGTCAAGAATCCGATGGCCGCCGTTACGTTCTGCAGATTCACACCGGCATCAAGCAACTTCTTGGATACAGCGAGAATCACCACATCCTTAAACGAGTATAGTCGTCGTGAACCGGAGCCATGAGACGGCGTGATGGACGGCTCAACAATCTGCTTGCGTGCCCAATAATCGAGCTGTCGGTACGTGATGCCGGCCACCTTGGAGGCCACGGTGCCACGGTAGCCGCGCTTGATCTCCTCAGTATCGACGTTGGAGAACAACTCCCCCTGAATCGCGTCAGCGTTCAGATTCTGACGGTCCTCAAGCGAAACATGAAGATGCAGCCCGGTCTGTCCCATGGCACTCCCCTAACTCATGCGTGTCTCGCATATGACTCACACTGGTGTAATCACATGATTGCAATTTCTGCAATCAGTCTAACCCCGTGCTGGGTGTGGACTATTGGGAAATAATGGCAGATTTCGTGAAGAACACGAGGCGGAATTTACCGATCATGATTTCGTCGCCGTTCTTCAGCGTCGCCTGATCAACACGCTGACGGTTCACGTAGGTGCCGTTCAGACTTCCTGCGTCAACCACAAAGAACTGACCGTTGACCCTGCGGAACACGGCATGCTGACGGGATACGGTGGAGTCGTCGAGCAGAATATCAGCTCGCGGATCACGGCCGACGGTGATTTCATCCTCGTCAAGCAAGTAACGAGAACCTGAGACCGCTCCCCTGGCGGAAATCAGCAATGCCGTTCCCTCGGACAATCTGGTGATGGTGTCCAGATCCTCTTGAGTCAGCGGTCGATCGCCGGTGGTGGTAATGGGCAGTACATTAATCGCGGGCAGGCCGATAATGGTGGTTTCGCCTGCGCTAGGAATCGGGTTGGTCATAGTCCCCTATTCTACCGTCTTTGCATACTGGTTTTGCGTAGCTTCGCGTACTTCGTCGATAATGATGCTGTCAGAAGGCTGTACATTGACGTTGGACCCGTATTTCACCTGGAGCTGAGCGCCCACACCGCCGGCGATATCGACTGCGTTGGACAGTTCCTGCGGATTGCCAATGGCCTTCACCGTGTATGTGGGCTTGATGGTGGTGCCATCCACGATCAAACCTTCCTCGGCGTCCTGAATGTAGGTGGAGGTGATGACGCGCACGTTATTGATGGCGATTACCTCGGCACCGGCATTGCGAAGTTCCTCGATAAGGTTGAACATGATTGAGGCGTCCACTTTAGTCGTCAAGCCTCGTCCGATTCGGATGGTCACGCCTTGACCCTTTGCCGGGAGTCTGCCGGAGATCAAAGCCGCTGGTCTCCTCGTTTTGCTTGGCGATCTTACGCGCCTGCTCCTGTTCGTTAGCCGCCGATTTCAGCGAGTTGAGCTGGCTGTTCAACTGGGTTTTACGCTGCTCGAGATTGGAGATTTGCGTATTCGACTCGTTCAGCAGCCTTACCAGTTCACTCTCGTCCATCGTTTCGTACGTGGATTTAGTGTTATTGATCTGGCTCATGTAGGCGAAAACCCAACAACGCGCACATCAGAGCGATGAGAATCGAGGATAGTAACCGTGATTTGTTGCTGGCACGGTTGAGATCCTTCCGGGGCTTCTTGCGCACCGTGGGAAACGACCCGGTTTCCATCCGGTCGTTGACCTTGTCTTGTGCATGCTGGTCGCGCATTTTCTCCAGCATGTTGTCTGATTGTGCTTTACGTGCCATACGTCAGTACCCTTGTCAGCCTCGGAAGATGAAGCGTCTGATCGCGGACACGTTGGAGAAGATGCGGATGCCGAGTACGACGATGACGGCTGTCTGCAGCTGCGAACCGACGCCGAGCTGGTTGCCGAGGAACACGAGCAGTGTTGCCGTCACCACGTTGGCGAGGAAGGAGATCACAAACACGCGGTCGGAGAAGCTGCGCTCGAAATAGGCTCGCGCGGCACCCAGCAGGGCGTCAAGAGCAGCGACCACCATAATCGGCAGATAAGGCTGCACGATGATCGGAATGTCCGGCTTGACGAACACGCCGATGACGACGCCGATGATCAGTCCCAGAACGGCTGCCATTATTCATTCCTTTCCGCGTACTTCACTTCGCCAGTGACTGCTGCCTCAAGTGTAATCGAATTGGATTTGCTCACCTGCGGGTAGATACCGGCTTCCTTGAAGGAATCGTAAAGACTTGCAAGTTTCTTCTTCCCCATCGCTTCGGCCAAGGCGCTCTTATCGCCTATGGCTTCAATGGTATAGGGGCTTTGTATCGCGGTCATGCCGATGAGAATATGCCCGCCGGCCTTGCGTATCGAGGTTTGCGCGCCGAGCCTATTACCGTTGATGGCAATGGCTTCGGCTCCGTTTTGGAACATCAGGGAGACCAGTTGCTGCAGATCCAGATCGGTGATGACTCGGATGTTCGTGGAGGTGCCGACTCTCGTCGAGGAGGATTGATCCGACTGGCTTGCCGCGATTGGATCGGCCAGCGTCATGGTGATTCCTTCGCCTTCGACCACCGTGGCACCATTGACCATTTCGTCTTGGATAAGCGTATCGCTTTTCACGCTGCCGGATATTTTCTTGGACTGTTCGTCAACTTGGGAGCGCAAATTATTGACGTCCGTGGTGAGTTCGTCTATTTGCGAGTTGCGATTCTCCAATTGCGTGGCCAAAGTCTGCCGTACCTGCTTACGCGGATCGGATTGCAACTGTTGCACGAATAGGCTGCAGGCAAAGCCAACGCCGACGCAGATGATGAATACGACGATGCGATTAAACCAGATGGAGAAGGTCGAACGATGCTCATGGACCAGTCGTGAGTCGGAGAACATCGGATCCATCGGACGATTGACAAGATCATCGATGAGCTGAAGCGAATCGTCGTTGGTTTTACGGCGACGTCTGGTGCGGATGGCGGCGGCGTCATCCGGGGAAAGCGCATGATGTGATTCCGCGCCTCGGACTGAGTGGGAGAACACGGCGCGGCGTCGTACCGGCTCATTCTCCTTGGGTACGGGGAATGAGACCGGGGCCGTGGCCTCAAGCGCCATACTTCTCCCCCAGTTCCTTGCGTAGCAATCTGATGCCCTGCTCGGTATAGATATATCCGGCGAGCCAATACATGGCGATGCCCCAGATGCCGGCGGCCAGCGCGGCGATGTAGAGCAAGTGGAAGAACGTATTGGTGCCCAAATCGGCGAAAATCAGACCGACGATGGAAATCATCAGCAGCGCGGTACCGGCCTTGCCCACGAAATGCACGGGCAGCGGACCATAACCGTACTGGGCAAGCCATAGCACCTGAATCGCCATCCACAGATCCCTCAGTCCCACGATAATCAGCATCCACCATGGGATGATGCCAGCGACGCTGAGGGCCAGAATCGAGCAGAAAATGAGCAGTCGGTCGGCGATCGGATCAAGAATCTGACCGATCTTGCTCACTTGGTTGAATCTGCGCGCGATGATGCCGTCAAGTCCGTCCGAAGCCGAGGAAATGGCGATCAGGGCTAGCGCCGCAATCATCTCGTGCTTGGAGATCAGCACGCTGATGAAAGGAATCGAGATGATTCGCAGCGCGCTGATCAAATTGGGCACGGTGAAATAGATGTCACGTGCTTCCGGACTGTATCTGGTGTTGACTTTCTGGTTGGTCATATCGACTAACAGTCTACATGCGGGAGGCTTGTAGAGCGGTAACGATGATGCCGCGTGCGCCGACTTCGTACAAATCATCCATCAGCTGGTTGACCTTGGCCTTGGGAACCATGACTCGCACGGCGTTCCACTGTTTGTCGTGCAGCGGGGAAATCGTCGGGCTTTCAAAGCCAGGGGTCACGGCCACGGCGGCGGCGACCTTGCTGATCGGAATGTCATAGTCCATGAGCACATACTGATGTGCAGTGAGCACGCCTTGCAGACGACGGGTCAGCACGGCCAGACGTGGGTCCTGCTCGTTCAGACGCGGCGAACGAATCAGGCAAGCTTCGGAGTGCATGAGCGGTTCGGCAAACACGCGCAGGCCGGCGTTGCGCAGGGTGGTACCGGTGGAGACCACGTCGGCGATGAGGTCGGCCACGCCCAGCTGCACGGAGGATTCGACCGCACCGTCCAGATGGATGGTCTCGGCCTGGATGCCGTGCTCGACCAGATAGTCGTGTACGAGCTTATCGAATGTGGTGGCCACGCGCTTGCCCTGAACATCCTCCAGGGTGGTGATCGGGGATTCGTTCGGTGCGGCGAAACGGAAGGTCGAGGCACCAAAGCCGAGCGGCATGTGCTCGAGCGCGGCGGTACCGGAGTTCTTGAGTAGATCCTGGCCGGTGATGCCGACGTCGATGGCGCCGCGGCCCACGTATACGGCGATATCGAGCGGACGCAGGTAGAACAACTCGATGCCATTGTCGGGATCTTGCACGACCAGCTGGCGAGGGTTGGTGCGCAGACGGTAGCCGGCCTCGGCCAGCATGTTCCATGCGGGTTCGGATAGCATGCCCTTGTTGGGCACTGCGATTCTCAGCATTTGCGTTCCTCTCACAGGTGCTTGTAGACGTCCTCAAGCGTCAGGCCGTGCTTGATCATCATGACCTGGACGTGGTAGAGCAGCTGGCTCATTTCCTCGGCGGTGCGGTCCGCACCCTCGTATTCGGCGGCCATCCAGGTCTCGCCGGCCTCTTCGATGATCTTCTTGCCGATGAAGTGGGTGCCCTTGTCGAGCTCGTCGACAGTCAGGGAGCCTTCGGGGCGGGTCTGGGCCTTTTCGGACAGTTCGGCGAACAGGGATTCAAACGTCTTCATGTGATTCAGATTCTTTTCTTGCGGTTATGGATGAAAGGTGGATTGCGGTTCAGGCTTGGAGCTCAGGCCTTGAACGCGGCCTCGGCCTTGGCGCGGATGTCGTCGATGGCTTGGGCGGGATTCTCGGCGCCGTACACGGCGGAACCGGCAACGAGCACGTCGGCGCCGGCCTCGGCCACAATGTGCGCGGTCTTGGGGCTCACACCGCCATCGACCTGGATGCGGGTCTTCAAGCCACGGCGGGTGATCTCATCGCGCAGGCGGCGGACCTTGGCCATCTGGTTGTCGAGGAACTTCTGGCCGCCGAAGCCGGGCTCAACGGTCATGATGAGGACCATGTCGAACTCGTCGAGGATATCGAAGATCGGCTCGACCGGTTCGGCCGGACGCACGGCGAAGCAGGCCTTGCAGCCCATCTCGCGCAGCTGTCGGGCCAGACGCACGGGGGCGTGGGTGGCACCCATGTGGAAGGAGATGGAGGCGGCGCCGAGCTTGGCGTATTCGGGAGCCCAACGGTCCGGGTCCTCGATCATGAGGTGCACGTCGACCGGCAGATCGGTGACCTGACAGATGCGGCCGACGATCGGCTCGCCCAGGGTCAGGTTCGGCACGAAATGATGGTCCATGACATCGACGTGGACCAGGTCGGCGTTGGCGATGGCCTTGAGATCACGTTCGAGGTTGCAGAAGTCAGCGGACAGGATGCTGGGTGCGATTGCGATATTGCTCATGGTTTCCTACCTTATCTGTGCAATGGGACTTGGGGTCCCGTGTTTCGCGCTGTTTCGGCGCTGTTTATCGTGGTGTCACTTAGTGTGCTTGGATTGCTTTTTCTGGCGAAGTTGTTCCTCTTCGATGCTCTGGCGTTCGAGCTCGTCGGCGGTGACCGCCGCAAGCCCGCGCGACTGCGCCTTGGGGTCCGGCCCGTACTGGTAGAGCACGACGAACAGGATGCAGCCGAGCACGAAGACGATGATCGCGGTCCACACGTTGGTCCTCAGGCCCAGGATCACCGTGGAATAGTTGATGCGCACGTTCTCGATCCAGGTGCGGCCCAGGCCGTACCACATCAGGTACATGGCGAACTGCTGGCCGGCCTTGAGCCGGTCGGCAAGCTTGTGGCCGAGGTAGATGATGAGCGCGGCGCCAATGAGGTTCCAGATCATCTCGTACAGGAACGTCGGGTGGAACAGCGTGGTCCTGTAGTCCGGGCATTGCGCGCCAGAATAGCAGATTTCGGATTTGCCGATGGCGTCCGCGTCGTTGAGCTTCAGGCCCCACGGCAACGTGGTGGGCCAGCCGTAGAGCTCTTGGTTGAACCAGTTGCCGAGTCGGCCGATGGCCTGGGCCACGGGCAGCGCGGGGGCGATGGCATCGGCGAAGATCGCGAACGGATAGTGCTTGTGACGGCACCACAGGAACGCCACCAAGGTGCCGACGGAGATGCCGCCGAAGATGGCCATGCCGCCTTCCCACACCTTGAGGATGTTGACCAAGTTGCCGGTGGGCGGGAAGTAGTCGGCCGGCGTGGTGATGCAGTGGTAAAGGCGCGCGCCCACCAGTGCGCAGGGCACGGTGACGAGCGTGGTATCGAGAATCTGGTCGAAGGTGCCGCCGTACCGCTTCCAACGTGTGGCGAGGATCCATACGGCCACGCAGATGCCGATCAGGATGCAGATCGCGTACATGTGGATAGTGAACGGGCCGATCTCGAACTTGGAGAAGGTCGGCGAGGGAATATAAGCCAGATTCATCGTGCCTCTACTTGCTGGTGCTCATGGTGTGTGTCCACGCGCGGGTTGTGCTTGACGCTCTGTGACTACCCTACCGTGTCACGGCACAACCCGCGTGAGGCGCACCGGGTGTTTACCGGGCGTTGTGGATGCCTTCGGCCAGTTCCTCGCTCTTGGCGGCGAGCAGCTTCAAGCCTTCCTTCGGGTCGCGTGCGGTCTTGTTGTCGTCCGCGAGCAGGGTGTGCACGAGCGCGGAGCCGACGATGACGCCGTCCGCGTAGGAGCCGACCTTGGCGCCCTGTTCGGCGGTGGACACGCCGATGCCCACGCACACGTTCTCGGCACCGGCCTGACGGGTACGTTCCACGAGGAGTTCGGGCGAGGCGTCGATGGTGGCGCGTTCGCCGGTGACGCCCATGCGGGCGGCCGCATACACGAAGCCGCGTGCGTTGCGGGCCACGGTTTCGAGGCGCTCGGTGGACGAGTCCGGGGAGACCAGGAAGATGCGGTCGAGTCCGTGACGGTCGGAGGCTTCGATCCACTCCCCCGCCTCGTCCGGGATAAGGTCCGGGGTGATGAGACCGGCGCCGCCGGCGTTCTCGAAGTCGCGGGCGAAACGCTCGACGCCGTAGTGGTACACGAGGTTCCAGTAGCTCATGATGAGCGGCACGCCGCCGGCGTTGGCCACGGTTTCGACGGCCTCGAACACGCGCTTGATGGTCTCGCCGTTGTTCAGGGCGATGGAGGCGGCAGCCTGGATGACCGGGCCGTCCATGACCGGGTCGGAGTACGGCAGGCCGATTTCCACGGCGTCGACGCCGTGCTCGACCATCGTCTTGAAGGCGTCAAGCGAGACGTCCGGGTTAGGGAAGCCGTAGGGCAGGTAGCCGATGAAGGCGGGCTTGTCCTCGGCCTTGAACTTGGTGAACATAGCGCCCGACTTGCTGGGCTTGTGGCTGATGCCCAGCGGCTGGCCGGACGGCGTGGTTGCTTCGTTGGTCATAATCAAAAATCTCCTCTTCTTGTTCAGGCGACAGTATTGCCGTGGGTGCCGGTCACATCGAGCGCGGCGGCCTGGTCGTCGGTCAGGTAGCCGAACCACTTGCCGGCGGTGGCCATGTCCTTGTCGCCTCGGCCGGAGATGTTCACGATCATCACGGCCTTGTCATAGCCCTTGGCCTTCAGATCGCGGCGGCTTTGTACGCGCCGGCCACGGCGTGCGAGCTTTCGATGGCGGGGATGATGCCCTCGGTCTGGCTCAGGTCGCGGAAGGCGTTCATGGCCTCCTCGTCGGTGGCCCAGCTGTAGTTCACGCGGCCGATGTCCTTGAGCCATGCGTGCTCGGGGCCCACGGAAGCGTAGTCGAGGCCTGCGGAGATCGAGTAGGTGTCGAGCGTCTGGCCTTCGTCGGTTTCCAGCAGGTAGCTCTTGGCGCCCTGGAACATGCCGAGCTGGCCGGTGCCGGGGGCGAAGCGGATGGCGTGCTTGCCGGATTCGGGGCCGTTGCCGCCGGCTTCGTAGCCGTAGAGGTTCACGCGCTCGTCGTCCAGGAAGGCGTTCATCACGCCGATGGCGTTGGAGCCGCCGCCCACGCAGGCGCAGATCGCGTCCGGATGGTCGATGCCGTACCAGTCCTGGAGCTGCTGCTTGGCTTCCTCGCCGATGATCTTCTGGAAGTCGCGCACCATGGCCGGGAACGGGTGCGGGCCCGCGACGGTGCCGAGCAGGTAGTGCGTGTCCTTGACGTTGGTGACCCAGTCGCGCAGGGCTTCGTTGATGGCGTCCTC
>ENA-OPZZ01000917-OPZZ01000917.1-human-gut-metagenome-genome-assembly--contig:-NODE-917-length-20662-cov-4.351838_pt1 | contig 20662 bp, 24 predicted proteins | sample MGYA00242487_ERZ504511 | MGnify/ENA primary metagenome ERZ504511 (study PRJEB26092, sample SAMD00036241) | human gut metagenome | host: Homo sapiens | study: EMG produced TPA metagenomics assembly of... | reverse complement strand
CTTGGGTGGTAATCGTCAACAGTGACTGGAGGATATACCAGATCAGGCTGGGAACAGATCAACGGAACCTGGTATTATTTTGACGGATGCAGGATGGATGGAGACCGGCTGGGTAAATGTGGGAGGAACCTGGTACTACATGAACGGAAGCGGAGCGATGGTAACCGGCTGGCTGAAACTTGGAAATACCTGGTATTATCTGAACGGAAGCGGAGCGATGGCAACCGGTTGGCTGAATCTGGGAGGAACCTGGTATTATCTGAACGGAAGCGGAGCGATGGCAACCGGTTGGCTGAAACTTGGAATACCTGGTATTATCTGAACGGAAGCGGAGCGATGGCGACGGGCTGGTTGAATCTGGGAGGAACCTGGTATTATCTGAACGGAAGCGGAGCGATGGCGACGGCTGGTTGAATCTGGGAGGAACCTGGTATTATCTGAACGGAAGCGGAGCGATGGCAACCGGCTGGCTGAATCTGGGAGGAACCTGGTATTATCTGACAGGTAGCGGAGCCATGGCGGCAAACACCTGGATCGGAAGTTATTACGTTAATGGAAGCGGAGCCTGGGTACCTGGTCAGACAACCGGCACGATAACAGGTGGAGGTTCCAAAAACAAAATTATTGCCATTGATGCAGGTCACCAGAGAAAAGGAAACAGTGCAAAAGAGCCGATCGGTCCCGGAGCATCTCAGACAAAGCCTAAAGTTGCATCCGGAACTCATGGAAATGCGTCCGGACTAAACGAGTATGAGTTGACACTTCAGGTTTCTTTGAAACTGAGAGATGAGCTTCAGGCACGTGGATATCAGGTTTATATGATCCGTGAGACACATGATGTCAATATCAGCAATGCAGAACGTGCACAGATGGCAGCCAATCAGGGAGCAGATATTCTGGTTCGCATCCATGCCAATGGATCTGATAATACATCCGTTGCAGGAGCACTGACGATGGCACCGTCCAACAGCAATCCGTATCTGGGAAAAAGTGTGATTAGTGCCAGCCAGACACTGTCAAGAAAAATAGTAGACTGTTTCTGTGCAAGCTACAGGAGCTAAAAACCAGGGTGTAATGCAGACGGATAACCATGAGTGGCATCAACTGGAGCTCCATTCCGGTGAGTATCGTTGAAATGGGATACATGACCAATCGTACAGAAGATCTGAATATGGCAAGTACTTCTTATCAGACAAAAATGGTACAGGGTATCGCCAACGGTATCGATGCTTATTATGGAGCATAAGTAACTATCCGGCAGGTATTATTCTGCGGGGTGTTTTGACTCGGAACTGCGAAGGTAATGAGCAGTTCCGAGCATAAAAGAAAAGAGAGCAGGACGTAACTATGTCACAAGTAATATTATTTGACCTGGATGGAACATTGACAGAGTCCGGAGAGGGCATTATTAACTGTGTGCAGTATGCACTGGAAAAACTGGGGAAAAAAGAAGAACATCCGGAAAATCTGCAGTGTTTTATCGGTCCTCCTTTAAAAGAACAGTTTATGAAATATGCAGGTCTCAGCGAGGAAGAGGGAGAAAAGGCAGTTGTATATTACCGGGAACGGTATACTACAACGGGAATATTTGAAAACCGTCTGTATCCGAAGATTCCGGAATTACTGGAACTTCTGAAAATCAATAATAAGATCCTTGCTGTGGCATCGTCTAAACCGGAGGTCTACGTAAAACAGATTCTGGAGCATTTTCAGATTGCAGATTATTTTACTGCGATTGTGGGAAGCGAACTTGACGGAAGAAGAACGGAGAAGGCGGAGGTTATTGAAGAGGCTTTACGGCGGATGCATCTGGAAGAAGAACGGGACAAGGTTCTTATGGTAGGCGATCGGAGTCACGATGTACAGGGTGCCATCAGCTGTGGTCTGCAATGTATCGGGGTTGCCTACGGATACGGAAGCCGGGAAGAATTGGAAAAAGCAGGTGCTGTCTATATCGCAGACAGTGTGGAAGATCTGGGAATCCTTGCCAGTCCGAACGATGAAGAAACCACAGAAAATGTTGAATCTGTGCGGAATATTATTCCGGACAGAGAAAAAGTGAAGAAATATGAAATACCGGAAACACGGAAACTGGAAAAAGAAGAAAAAGAAATGCCGGAACCTGCGAAAAAAAAGGGAAAAATTCCGGTATTCCACAGCCGGACAGATCTGGCGTCTGATTTATCCGTTTTTGATTCATTATGGAGCCACACTGCTTGCGACGATCGCTTTGTATCTGGTATATCTGATACAGGCGGGCGGACTGCAGGAGACTGCCAGTGCCGGACAGCGTCTGATCAACAGTACGTTATATGTTACTCTGATCGGTGATCTTACAGCAGCGATGATCCTGTATCTGTTTTACCGGAAAGATCAGATGCATCGGAAAGAAGGATTCAGTGGAACAGGAAAAGCTTTTGTGTGGGCACCTCCGGTGATCTGGTTCAGTGTGATCATCCTGGCAATTGCCACAGGACAGTTTTTAAATGATCTGATCAATGGATTGCATCTGAACGATCTGTTTACCGGCTACAGTGAGGTGTCTGAACAGGCATTTTCCGGACAGCCGGTAGGCCTTATGATTCTGGTAGTGGGAATTATCGGACCAATCTGTGAAGAACTGATGTTTCGCGGAATCGTATTTCACAGACTGAAAGATTGGGTCAAACCACAGGCAGCAATTGCAATATCTGCGTTATTATTCGGCATCTATCATGGCAATGTTGTACAGTTTTTCTATGCAACATGTATGGGGGTGATGCTTGCGGTCATCTATGATAAAACCGGAACTTTGTGGATCAGTATCGTTGCACATATAGCAGCAAATCTGTGGAGTCTTTTCGGAAGCAGTTTCTGGAGCAGTCTGTGGCAGCAGATTCCGGCAGGAATGCTTTGTGGTGTTATGATAGAAATTCTGTTATGTGTGATTCCGACATACTGGTTATTTGGATATAAAAGAAAATAAAAAAAGACTTGTAACCGAAAAAAGCTTATGCTATAATCAAGAAGATGCATAAAACACCCGTGCCGATTCCGAGAAGGTGCCTGCAAACAGGTCTCGAAAAGAATGAGAAGTACGGGGAAGATTAAAACCAAAAAAGGAGATTGAAATCATGAGCGTTATTTCAATGAAACAGTTACTGGAAGCCGGTGTTCATTTCGGACATCAGACAAGAAGATGGAACCCTAAAATGGCAGAGTACATCTACACAGAAAGAAACGGAATCTACATTATCGACCTGCAGAAATCCGTTGGAATGGTAGATGATGCTTATAAAGCTGTATCTGACATCGCTGCAGAAGGCGGCACAATCCTGTTCGTTGGTACAAAGAAACAGGCTCAGGATGCTATCAAAGTTGAAGCAGAGCGTTGTGGAATGTACTATGTAAACGAAAGATGGTTAGGTGGTATGCTGACTAACTTCAAAACTATTCAGAGCAGAATCGCCAGACTGAAAGAGATTGAAGCTATGCAGGAAGACGGAACATTTGATGTTCTGCCGAAGAAAGAAGTTATCGCACTGAAAAAAGAGCTGGATAAACTGCAGAAAAACCTGGGCGGAATCAAAGACATGAAGAGAATCCCGGATGCAATCTTTATTGTAGATCCGAAAAAAGAGAGAATCTGTGTTCAGGAAGCTCATACTCTGGGAATCCCGCTGATCGGTATCTGTGATACAAACTGTGATCCGGAAGAACTGGATTATGTAATCCCGGGTAACGATGATGCTATCCGTGCCGTAAAACTGATTGTTTCCAAAATGGCAGATGCTGTTATCGAAGCAAATCAGGGTGCAACAGGCGAGGAAGAATTCGTTGAAGAGGCTGTTGAAGAGGCAGTAGAAGAGTAAGATTTTGTATCCATTCAGCTGTCGGAGAGGTATTCTCCGGCAGCTGAGTAACTGTAAAAACTCAATTTTAGGAGGAAATCATAATGGCTATTACAGCAGCAATGGTAAAAGAATTAAGAGAAATCAGCGGCGCTGGTATGATGGACTGTAAGAAAGCTCTTACAGCTACTGAAGGTGATATGGACAAGGCTATGGAATTCCTGAGAGAAAAAGGTCTTGCAACTGCACAGAAAAAAGCAAGCAGAATCGCAGCAGAAGGTATCGTAATGCTGAAAGTTGCAGAAGATTCCAAAAAAGCTGTCGCTGTAGAAGTAAATGCTGAAACTGACTTCGTTGCTAAAAACGAAAAATTCCAGGCATACGTTGCACAGGTTGCTGAGCAGGCTCTGGAAACAGAAGCAGCAGATATCGATGCATTCCTGGCTGAGACATGGAAATTCGATACAACCAAAACTGTAAACGAAGCTCTGGCTGGACAGGTTGCAGTAATCGGCGAGAACATGAAGATTCGTCGTTTCCAGAAAGTAGAAGAAACAGAAGGTTTCGTAGCTTCCTATACTCATATGGGTGGAAAAATCGGTGTTCTGGTTGACGTTGTAACAGACGTTGTAAACGATGAAATCAAAGAGATGGCTAAGAACGTAGCTATGCAGATAGCAGCTCTGAACCCGAAATATACAAACAGATCTGAAGTAAGCGAAGAGTACATCGCTCACGAAAAAGAAATCCTGATGGCTCAGATCCAGAACGATCCGAAAGAATCCCAGAAACCGGAGAAAGTTATTCAGGGTATGATCAGCGGACGTATCAATAAAGAACTGAAAGAAATCTGTCTGCTGGATCAGGTTTATGTTAAAGCAGAAGACGGAAAACAGTCAGTAGAAAAATATGTTGCAGAAGTTGCAAAAGCAAATGGTGCAAACGTTACCATCAAAGGCTTCGTTCGTTACGAGACCGGTGAAGGTATCGAAAAGAAAGAAGAAGATTTTGCAGCAGAAGTTGCAAAACAGATGGGAATGTAATTTCCACTGCGAACTTGCTTCTTAAAATCCCTGAAACTATAGGAAAATCAAGGGTTTATGCTCTTTCAAGAGTAAAAATCTAGATATCGTAAAGTTTCGTAAAATATCGCAATTTATCAACGGTTTTTTGGTACAGAATTGGTAGGGATTTTGGTAAAGAATTTTACCAAAATCTGAAACGAAAAGTTTGCGAAGTTTTTAATAAGTCTAAGGGATGTAGTATTCCGCAATATGTCAGAATGACAAAATAACAGACCTGTATACTTGTAGAGATATAAGTAAGCAGGTCTGTTTTTATATGCAAAACGGATTAGTATCTTTCCGATACACATTTTTAGTAATCTGAATACATATGAAAGAGTGGTTAAATTTAAGAGATTTCTGTTGTGAAATTATGTTCGATTTGATAAGATAAAAGAAGGATGAAACATTTGAATCAGTTAAACATTGTAACTCTACAGGCAGCAGAGGAATCTGCCTAAGATCCTGTTACACCTGCTGTATCATCGGGTTTGGCATCTGTATCCTTTCGGTTTCGGTGCGGGTGTACCCGTTCTTTCCCTTGCGTGGGAAGCCATGGTGTGCTAAACTGTTCAGGGAAATAAAGACAAAGGTGGAACGATACGTAATGAAATGTACGATCATAGGAATAACCGGAGGAACCGGTTCTGGAAAATCAACGTTTACTAATCGACTGAAAAATGAATTTCCGGATGATGTGGCAGTTATTTATCATGACAATTATTACCGGTGTCAGGATGATGTTCCCTTTGAAGCGAGAAAAAAAGTGAATTATGATCATCCGGATTCACTGGAGACGGATCTTCTGACAGAACATCTCAAAAAGCTAAAAGCAGGAGAAAGCATCGAATGTCCTGTGTATGACTATAGTCAGCATAATCGCTCAAAAGAAACGCTTCATATAGAACCAAAGAAAATTATTCTCGTGGAAGGTATCCTTCTTCTGACGGATCCACGGGTACGGGAACTGCTGGACATCAAAATTTATGTGGATGCAGATGCGGATGAGCGGATCCTCCGGCGCATCATCAGAGATGTAAAGGAACGGGGAAGAGATCTGGATAATATTGTAGAGCAGTATCTGACCACAGTAAAGCCGATGCATTATCTTTATGTGGAACCGATGAGAAATCGGGCAGATATTGTTGTCAACAGTGGAATGAACGATGTGGCTTTCGATGTGGTAAGATCTAAAATCCGAGATCTGCTGTCAGAATGAAAGTAAATTTGGAGAAAGGATATAATGGATTTATGAGATACCATGATATAACGAAAGATGATATGTTAAACGGTGACGGACTGAGGGTGGTTCTGTGGGTTGCCGGATGCAGCCATCACTGCAAAGGCTGTCAGAATCCGATTACCTGGGATCCGGAAGGCGGAGTGCTGTTTGACGAATCTGCAAAACAGGAGATTTTTGAGCAGCTGGACAAACCGTATATAGAGGGAATCACTTTCAGCGGCGGTGATCCGCTTCATGAGAAGAATGTGGATGAAGTTACGGCTTTTGCAAGAGAGATTAAGGAAAAATATCCTAAGAAGAACATCTGGCTGTATACAGGATATCTGTGGGAAGATATTCAGGATCTGCCGATTGTTTCTTATCTGGATGTAATAGTAGACGGCAAATTCGATTTGGAACGCAGGGATGTGAGTCTTCCATGGAAGGGAAGCCCGAATCAGCGGGTGATCGATGTACCAAAATCCAGAGAAGTAGGTCTGGTAGTATTACACGCATAAGGAGAAAAGAATGAAAAGAATCGCAAAATTTCATAAAGTAAGCTGGGAACAGTTCCGGAAGGACTGGGTAGATACCTTCGGAGAACAGCCGGAAGAAAAGATCCGGGAAATATATGAAGGTATTAAACTGCCAAAACGTGCCACCAGGGGAAGTGCCGGATATGATTTTTTTGCACCGGTCAGCTTTACACTGACGCCGGGAGAGATGGTAAAGATTCCTACCGGTGTCCGGGTGGAGATGGCAGAAGACTGGGTGCTGTGCCTGTATCCGCGAAGCGGTCTTGGTTTCAAGTATCGCCTGCAGTTGAATAACACCGTGGGAATCATCGACAGTGATTATTTTTATTCGGATAATGAAGGGCATATGTTCATGAAGCTGACCAATGACAGCAAAGAAGGAAAAACGCTGGAAGTTGGACAGAGTGAAGGAATGGTACAGGGAATCTTCATGCAGTACGGAATCACGGAAGACGACGATGCAGATGGAGTGAGAAATGGTGGTTTCGGAAGTACCACCGGAAAATAAGGGATAGGAAAGATGAAAGCGAGAAACTGGCTTTTTTTAGCTTCTTTTCTTCTTATGTTAAAAGGAGCTATGGATATCAGTATTTATTTTGTGCAGTATCTGAGTCTGGGTCTCAGATATATACCGACTGCACCGGCGCAGATGCACAGGGCCAATGTACTGTGTATTATCTACGGAAGCTATGGAGTATGTCTGTTGATAGTAGGTATTCTGGGAGTGATCTTCCGGGAGAATCCACGAAGACTACGATTCCTGATGACTACGGGGCTCATATTGTTCGGCTTGGGCTTTTTTAACGGCATGGTAAATTATCTGGTGCTTTTATGGGATGGACACAGCATCAGAGATGCTGTGTCCAGTGTGATCACGAGTGTCCTGTTACCGGCAATGTTTATCCATACTACCTATATCGGAAGACTGGAATATGCGGAAGATCTGAAATACGAGGATATCGGTGATGATAAAGACAAGGATGTGTAATTCTTTTACACATCCTTGTCTTTTTTTTTGTGTGTACCGGATCCGAAAGGGGAAGCGTATGTAAAATCACTTTACAAAGTCCCGGTTTATTTAACGCTTATTTTACGGAAGACAGCTTTCGGTTTTAACATAGATTTTCTATACTCTCTTTGTCAGATAAATAAAGAAAAAAGGTAACTATTCAGTAGCCACTGTCCCGCGAGGTGTTTTGACATGAATATGTCAAAATCCCGAGACATACAAGCCAAAATGCCATCACCGAAGGTGATTTTTTATGCATTTTGGCTCGTAACTGTGAAGGTACTGAACAGTTACGAAAAAAGAATGGTTATGACTAGGAGGAAATTTTATTATGAAAAAAACATGGGCAGTAATGGGAACAGCAGTTGCAGTATCCGCAATGATCTTTACAGGATGTGGAAGCAACAATACTACAACCGGTACAGATACAACACAGGAGTCTGAAAACACAGATACAGCAGCAACAGACACTCCGGCAGCTGAAGACAGTAAGGGAGGAGATTTCTCGGGACTGATCAGTCCGATATCCAGAGAGGAAGGATCCGGAACAAGAGGAGCTTTCATCGAACTGTTCGGTATTGAGACAAAAGATACCGATGGAAATAAAATTGATAACACCACAGATACAGCAGAAATCACCAACAGTACTTCTGTTATGATGACAACAGTTGCAGGTAATGAATATGCAATCGGTTACGTATCTCTGGGATCTCTGGATGACAGCGTAAAAGCATTAAAAATCGACGGTGCAAAAGCTTCTGTAGATACTGTAAAAGATGGTTCTTACAAAATTTCCCGTCCGTTTAATATTGTAACAAAAGATGGTTTGAGTGAGGTGGCAGCTGATTTTGTAAAATATATTATGAGCGAAGACGGACAGAAAGTAGTTGAAGATAACGGATATATCAGTCAGGGAAATGAAGGTGCATATGAAGCAGCAGGTCTTTCCGGTAAAGTAACTGTTGCAGGATCTTCTTCTGTCACACCTGTTATGGAAAAACTGGCTGAGAGCTATAAAAAACTGAATGCAGATGTGGAAATCGAAGTACAGCAGAACGATTCTACCACAGGTGTTACTTCTGCCATCGACGGAATCTGCGATATCGGAATGGCATCCAGAGAACTGAAGGATACAGAGACTTCTCAGGGTGTAACCGCAACACCGATCGCTCTGGATGGAATCGCAGTTATCGTGAACAAACAGAACCCGGTAGATGAGCTGACCAGTGATCAGGTAATGTCTATCTTCACAGGAGAAACGCAGGACTGGGCAGACGTACAGTAAATGATCAGAAACAGAAAAGAAACTGTTCCGTATTCCATAGAAAAGTGAAAGACGGAACAGTTTTTCTCTGAAAGAAGGAGTAACATGAAGGAAGCAAGAGAATTCATTATGAAATGTGTTTTCATCCTGACAGCATGTGTGTCAATCGCGGCAGTTGTATTGATCTGCATCTTTATGTTTGCAAACGGAATTCCTGCAATCGCAAAGATTGGACCATTGAATTTTCTGTTGGGAGAAAAATGGAAACCCATGAACAATATTTTCGGCATCCTGCCGATGATTGTGGGTAGTATCTATGTAACCGCAGGAGCAATTATTATCGGTGTTCCGATTGCTTTTTTCGCATCGGTATATCTGGCAAAGTTCTGTAACGAGAAATTATATAAAATTCTCAAACCGGCAGTGGAACTGATGGCAGGAATCCCATCGATCGTCTACGGATTCTTTGGTCTGGTAGTAATTGTTCCGATCATGCAGAAACTCATGGGAGGAAGCGGGAAAAGTGTTCTGACAGCATCGATACTGCTGGGAATTATGATTCTGCCCACCGTGATCGGTGTGGCAGAAAGCAGTATCCGTGCAGTTCCGGACTCCTATTATGAAGGAGCCCTGGCTCTTGGCGCCACACGGGAACGAAGTGTGTTCTTTGCAGTACTTCCTGGAGCAAAGTCTGGAATTCTTGCCGGTGTGGTTCTTGGTATCGGTCGTGCCATCGGCGAGACGATGGCGGTGATCATGGTAGCCGGAAATCAGCCGGTGATACCGGGAAACCTGGCTATGGGTGTTCGAACCCTTACTTCCAACATCGTTATGGAGATGGGATATGCGACGGATCTTCACAGAGAAGCACTGATTGCAACGGCAGTAGTGTTATTTGTACTGATCCTGATCATTAATCTGTGCTGCAGTACACTGCAAAGGAGGAGCGGACAGTGATGGAAAAGTTAAAAGGTCAGCTGGAAAGTTACAAAGAACAGCCATTTTCTCTGGTGCTGCGGCTTCTGATGTGGATTGCCACATTTCTTACCGTGGGGATCACAGTCTGTATCGTAGGTTATATCCTCATTCGTGGAATACCGAACCTTTCACCGGAGATGTTTGCCTGGGAATATAATACAGAGAATGTATCCATGATGCCGGCAATCATCAACACCGTTCTGATGGTACTTCTGGTATTACTGATCGCAGTTCCGGTGGGTATCGGCGCAGCTATTTATCTGGTGGAATACGCAAAAAGAGGAAGCAAACTGGTAAAACTCGTAAGGATCACAGCGGAAACGCTTTCCGGAATTCCATCGATCGTCTATGGTCTGTTCGGTTATCTGTTATTTGCAACAACATTCAGATGGGGTTATACCTTCCTGGGAGGTGCGCTTACTCTGGCGATTATGATTCTGCCTTTGATTCTTCGAACTACAGAAGAAGCACTGAAAGCAGTACCGGATTCCTTTCGTGAGGGAAGTTTTGGTCTGGGAGCGGGAAGTCTGCGGACAATCTTCCGCATCATTCTTCCTTCTGCGGTACCGGGTATCGTATCAGGTGTGATTCTGGGTATCGGCCGTGTGGTAGGAGAGACGGCAGCACTGATGTATACAGCAGGTACTATCGCAAAAGTACCTGGACTGATGAGTTCGGGAAGAACGCTGGCTGTTCATATGTACGCATTGTTGTCCGAGGGACTGTATATGAAACAGGCATATGCAACGGCAGTGGTACTCCTGGTGGTAGTACTTCTGATCAATGCCGGTTCCGGCTGGATCGCGAAAAAAACTGACAAAGAGGTAAGAAAATGGAGAAAGATAAATTTACGATAAAAGATCTGGATTTGTTTTACGGGGATTTTCAGGCACTGAAAAAGATTTCCATGCATATCCCGGAAAAAGAGATTACTGCATTTATCGGACCTTCCGGATGCGGAAAATCCACATTGTTAAAGTCCTTAAACCGAATGAATGATCTGGTAGAAGGATGTAAGATTACCGGAACACTGCTTCTAGACGGCGAACCGATCAATCAGATGAAAAATGTCAATCTGCTGAGAAAACGGGTAGGCATGGTATTCCAGAAGCCGAATCCGTTTCCTATGAGTATCTATGATAATGTCGCCTATGGACCGAGAACCCACGGAATCCGTAAAAAAATGCGAACTGGATGCGATTGTGGAAGATTCTCTGAAAAAGGCGGCAATCTGGGATGAGACAAAAGACCGGCTGAAAAAGAGTGCACTTGGTATGTCCGGTGGACAGCAGCAGAGACTGTGTATCGCCAGAGCGCTGGCGGTACAGCCGGAAGTCCTTCTGATGGATGAGCCGACCAGTGCGCTTGATCCGATCTCTACTACGAAAATCGAGGATCTGGCACTGGAACTGAAAAACCAGTATACTATTGTTATGGTTACCCATAATATGCAGCAGGCAGCCAGAATCTCAGACAAAACCGCATTTTTCCTTCTGGGAGAGATGGTGGAGATGAATGATACAGAAACCATATTTTCAAAACCGCAAGATAAACGGACAGATGATTATATCACAGGGAGGTTTGGCTGATGGCAAGACAGGCATATCAGGAGCAGCTGCTTAAGCTGAATGGAGAATTGATTGAGATGGGTGACCTCTGTGAGGAGGCCATGTCACTGGTGATGAAAGCACTCCGGGAAAAAGACGAGGAGATTGCGGTCAGTGTACATAAGATTGAACAGAAGATCGATCAAAAAGAAAGGGATATCGAAGCCATGTGTATGACACTGCTGCTTCGCCAGCAGCCGGTATCCGGGGATCTGAGAAGTATCTCTTCCGCACTTCGCATGATCGCGGATATGGAACGGATCGGAGATCAGACAGCAGATATCGCAGATGTATCCAGGCATCTGACAGATTTTCAGCTGGAAGTGCACCCGAAGATTTTTCATATGGGTAAAATTGCATCCAAGATGGTCAATGACAGTGTTAATGCGTTTGTACGCAAGGATGACAAGCTGGCAGCAGAAGTGATTGCCACGGACGATCAGGTGGATCGGCTTTTTGAAGAGATTAAAATGGAACTGATGGAAGAAATTGCAAAAAATCCAAATAGTTCCGGCAGTGAACTGGACGTACTGATGATTGCAAAATATATGGAACGTATTGGCGATCATGCCGTGAATCTTGGAGAGTGGGTACACTATTATGTCTACGGTGAAAAAGTAGAAGGTAAAGACTGACAGTTATCTGAGACGAACGGAACAAAAAGAAAAATCCCGTACATGACAAAAATCGATAAACGATTCTGTCATGTACGGGATTTTTATGCGGTCACAAACCAAAGTCTGTGACCGGTGGTGTTTCTTACAGTTCTTTACCGTCAACCACTTCGTCATATTCAGCACTGTCTAACAGTTCGTCGAAAGCATCGGCGGCGATTTCATATTCGTCATCGTCTTCGATATTCTCGAGAGTTGGCTGCTGACCTTCTTCCTGGAAGAAACGGTATAAGAATACTTCACCGTCCTGGTTTTCGCCGTTCTCATCTAATGGCAGCAGAGCAATATATTTATGCTCGCCGGCAGGGAAGATAGTCAGGACGGCACAGACCAGTTCACTGTCATCGTCCAGGGTCAGGGTTACGGTTGCATTCGGGTTGGATAAATCAAGGTTGCAGTCGGATCCGCAGGTATCGCAGGAACCGGTGCATGCGCTGTTTTCCAGATCACTCATAATAATAAAAACCTCACTCTTTCTTAATATGGTAGCTGTTCTGTATCAGCATAAAGATTGCAGAAAAAACAGCTATATCTATGTATACTTTAACAGAAGAAATCATAAAAAGCAATGGATTTTCTATTGACGGGAGAAAAATGTAGTTTTATACTTAACATATGTTGTCGAAGCAGACTGGCTCCGGCAGAATGTAAGAATGTAAAAATACATTCGAGAAAAGCAGGAGGAGAGATATTATGGATATCAAATTTATTAAAAGAGAAGAACTGCAGGAAAAACCGGATCAGAAGAAACTTGGTTTCGGCAAATATTTCGCTGATTACATGTTCACTATGGACTATGATGAAGGAATTGGCTGGCATGACGCAACCATTCGTCCGTACGGACCAATTGAGATGAATCCGGCTACTGTAGTTTTACATTATGCACAGGAAACATTTGAGGGACTGAAAGCATACAGAAGAGCAGATGGCCAGATCCAGTTATTCCGTCCGGAGATGAATGCACGTCGTATGATCAATTCCAATGAACGTCTGTGTATGGCAACTATTCCGGAAGATATGTTTATCGAAGCCGTAAACGCACTGGTAAAAGCAGAAGAAGACTGGGTTCCGTCTGAACCGGAAACTTCTCTGTATATCCGTCCGTTTGCATTTGCATGTGAGTCTTCTCTGGGCGTACACAAATCAAAAGCATATAAGTTCGTAATCATCCTTTCTCCTGTAGGTGCTTACTATGCAGAAGGTCTGGCTCCGGTTAAGATCATGGTTGAAGATGAATATGTTCGTGCCGTACAGGGTGGTACCGGATTTACAAAATGTGGCGGTAACTATGCAGGATCTATTATCGGTCAGGTAAAAGCTGAAAAATATGGTTGCTCTCAGGTACTGTGGCTGGATGGCCGTGAAAGAAAATATGTAGAAGAAGTTGGTGCAATGAACATTATGTTCAAGATCGACGGCGAAATCTACACAGCTCCGATCGAAGGAACAGTACTTCCTGGTGTAACCAGAGATTCCATCATTCATATTCTGAAAGACTGGGGATACAAAGTAAATGAAACGCATCTGTCTGTAGATGATCTTATGCAGGCCGGAAGAGACGGAAGACTGGAAGAAGTATACGGAACCGGTACAGCAGCAGTTATCTCCCCTGTAGGCGCACTGGTTTACAAAGGAGAAGAAATCACAATTAATAACTTCAAGATTGGTGAACTGACTCAGAAACTGTATGATTATCTGACAGGCATCCAGTGGGGTAAAGAAGAAGACAAATACGGCTGGACAAGACTGGTAAAATAATAAAGAATAATTGTGCTGATATGCATAAGGAATATAAGAAAGGGCTGTCGCAGAAGATAATGATGCGAGAGCTCTTTCTTTATTGCGTTGCATATTAATAATTGGTTCGGTGGACCAATTTTGATTATGTTATCAAAGAGTTAAAGGTTATGATTGCATGAGAAAAAAGGACGACTGTTGATATAGGACAGAAAGTCAGTGAGAAAAGAGCAGGAGAACAATATGGAACAAAGAAAAACACCATTACTGGATGCGATTGTTGATTATACAACAAACAGACCGGTATATTTTAAGATTCCAGGGCATCGATACGAAAAGGGAATCAGTCCCCGCTGGCGACAGTGGACAGGAGATGGCATCTTCCGGTTTGATCTGACAGAGGCAGAGGGACTGGATGATCTGCATGAACCGGAAGGCGTGATCCGGGAGGCCCAGGAGCTGGCAGCGGAAGTATTTCAGGCAAAAAAAACGTATTTTCTGGTCAATGGAACAACCTGTGGAAATGAAGCGATGGTGCTTGCCTCAGTAAAAGAGGGCGAGAAGATCATGGTAGCAAGAAATGCCCACAAATCCGTACTGATGGGGCTGACGCTTAGTGGGGCGGTTCCGGTTTATCTGATGCCGAAGCAGGATCCGGTCACCGGCCTTTGGGGAAGTTTGGATCCGGAGACTGTGGAAGAGGGATTCCGACAATATCCGGACTGTAAGGCTGTTTTTCTGGTAAGTCCAACCTATTATGGTGTGTGCAGCAATATCCGTGCTATTGCCGATGTCTGCCACAGACACGGGGCGTTGCTTTTGGTGGATGAGGCACATGGAGGTCATCTGTATTTTCAGAAAGAAGGGACAGCTACGGAGACACTTCCCCGGGGAGCGATTCTTCAGGATGCTGATATGTGCGCACAGAGCATGCATAAGGTGACGGGATCTCTGACCCAGAGTTCCCTGTTGCATGTGGGAAGTGACCGGGTGGATCTTGGAAGACTGGAAACCTGTCTGCATATGGTGCAGAGTACCAGTCCGTCCTATCTTCTGATGACATCCCTGGATGCGGCCCGGTATGAGCTGGCTCTTCACGGGGAAGAGATGCTGCAACGAGGTCTGGCACTGGCACAGATGGCAAGAGAAGCAATGAAAAAGATTCCGGGAATTACCTGTGTGGGAGAAGCATCTCGCGGAAAAGCTATCTATGACCTGGATCTGGTGCGTCTGGTGATCTCTGCTTCGGATCTTGGACTTTCCGGTTATCAGCTGGCAGACCGCCTTTATGAGAAATACAAGATCGGTATGGAACTGGCAGATGATCGATATGTGGTTGCTGTTGTAACATATGCCAATGAAGAGAGTGATATGAGGCAGCTGGTGGAGGCACTGGAAGACATCAGCAGGAAAATGACAGGAAACACCAGTGGGGATGCCGCGAATGTGGAGACACGTCTGATTCCACCGATTCCACCGATGATCGATACCCCGCGACAGGCTTTTTTTAAAGAAAAGAAACGGATTCCCTGGCGGGAAGCAAAAGGAAAGATTGCGGCAGAAGCATTGATTCCGTATCCGCCGGGAATACCACTGGTCAATCCGGGAGAACTGGTGACGGAGAAAATCTGGGAATATATGGAAGAATACAGAAAAAAAGGACTTCATTTTCACGGACCATCGGATGCTTCACTGGACAGCTTTTGTGTGTTATAATAAAACCAGACTTGACAAAACAGGAGGACAGATGTTTGAAACTGATATCATGGAATGTAAATGGGCTGCGGGCCTGTGTGACGAAAGGATTCAAGGAACGATTTCAGGAATTGGATGCGGACATTTTCTGTATTCAGGAGAGTAAACTGCAGGAAGGACAGATTGAGCTGGAACTTCCGGGATATTATCAGTACTGGAATTATGCAGTGAAGAAGGGATATTCAGGTACGGCGATTTTCACAAAGCAGGAGCCGCTGTCTGTGCGATATGGAATCAACATCGAGGAACATGACCAGGAGGGTAGGGTGATTACACTGGAATACCCGGATTTTTTCATGGTGACCGTATACACACCAAATTCTCAGAACGAACTGGCCAGGCTTCCTTACCGGATGCAATGGGAAGATGATTTTCTTGCGTATCTGAAAGGGCTGGAGAAAGAGAAACCTGTTATTTTTTGCGGTGACCTTAATGTTGCACACTGTGAGCGAGACTTAAAGAACCCGAAAACCAATCGGAAAAATGCCGGATTCACCGATGAAGAGCGCACAAAATTCTCAAGAGTCCTGGAATCCGGTTTCATCGATACTTTTCGTTATTTTTACCCGGAGCAGGAAGGAATCTACTCCTGGTGGTCTTATCGGTTCAAAGCGAGAGAAAAGAATGCAGGATGGCGGATCGACTATTTCTGTGTGTCCGAAAGCCTGAAAGACCGGCTGGAAGATGCGAAGATCCACACAGAGATTTTTGGATCCGATCATTGTCCGGTAGAACTGGATATTTGTTTATAGAGGGGGAAAAAGATGGGGACAGAAAGAAAACCCTGGAAGATCAGTCCGGGTGATCCATCCCGTCCGGGAGTGACCGGAAAAGGAAACCGGTATAATTTTGCTGTGGATACCAGAACAGGAGAATCACCGGAACTTCTGTTTTATAGGGACGGGAGAGAAGAACAGCGTATCTTGCTGGATGAGACTTATCGCACCGGCAGACGGTATGCGGTGATGGTCGAAAAACCGGGGCTGCACCAGTATGAGTATCGGTACCGGCAGGGAGAGATAACATTTACTGATCCTGCGGCAAGACTGGTGACGGGGGAACCGTGTTTTGGCGAAAAAGTGGAAGGGGAAGTGATGACCTCGGCAAAAGTGCTGAGAGGATACGAAGTGATGCCCCTTGCGGAACCGATTCCCTATGAAAATATGGTGATTTATAAAGTTCATCCGAGAGGCTACACGATGCAGAAGACCTCCGGGGTGCGGGCGAAGGGAACGTTTCAGGGACTTGCGGAGAAGATTCCGTACTGGAAAGAACTGGGGATTACCTCGCTGGAACTGATGCCGTCGTATGATTTTGAAGAATATCCGTCAAAAACCGGCGAAAAAGACCGGTATGGGTATGATAAAACGATACGGTATCAGGAAGAAAAACTTAATTACTGGGGATATACGAAAGGAAATTATTTTGCTCCGAAGGCATCTTACTGTAAGAGTAATCAGCCGGAGAAGGAGCTAAAAAGCTTTTTCAGCGCTCTTCATGAGGCTGGCATCGAGTATCTGATGGATTTTTATTTTCCGGTGGAGACGGATCCACAGACGGTGTTGGAAGTACTGCGGTTCTGGCGGATGGAATACCGGGTGGATGGATTTGTCCTGATGGGTGATGGTGTCTGGATGGAACTTTTGGCAAGAGATGCAGTACTTGCGGATGTGAAACTGATCGGCTGTGGCTATGATATGGGTGGAATCGCAAGAAAACTGGGCGGAAAAAAACGTCTGGCTGCCTGTCACAGCGGATTCCAGAGCGTGATGCGTCGTTTTCTCAGAGGTGATGAGGATCAGGTGAATGGATTCTTATATTACACCAGAGAAAATCCCCAGGATCACGGTGAGGTTCATTATCTGGCAAACCACGATGGTTTTACCCTGGCAGATATGACCAGTTATGATACCCGTCATAATATGGAGAACGGTGAGGAAAACAGGGACGGCAGTGCGTATAATTACAGCTGGAACTGTGGTGTGGAAGGCCCGACAAGAAAAACGTCGATTCTGGAACTTCGAAGAAGACAGATGAGGAATGCCATGCTGCTGTTGTTTTTGTCACAGGGGACTCCGTTGTTATACGGAGGTGACGAACTGGAAAACAGCCAGATGGGTAATAACAATGCATATTGTCAGGACAATGAAATCGGATGGATAGACTGGAAAAAGGGCAGATCTTACAGCCAGTTTACCGGGTTTGTAAAGGATCTGATCCGTTTTCGAAAAGATCATCCGATCCTGCATATGCCACAGGAGCTACGCCCGACCGATTACAAATCCCTGGGCTGGCCGGAAATCTCCTATCATTCGGAACGCGCCTGGTTTGCAGACACGGAGAGCAGCAGCCGGCAGATCGGGATTCTGTACTGTGGTGGTTATGCAAAAGAGATGACAGGGAAAGAAGATGTGTTTATCTATGTGATCTACAACATGCACTGGAATGAACACAAATTTGCCCTGCCGGATATCCCGGAGGGGATGCGATGGTATCTGGCGATTGATTCTTCGAAAAAAAACAGTGTCTGCCCAAAAGGAGAGGAACTGCTGTTGGAAGAGAAGAAATCAATCTATGTAAAACCGCGGACGATACTGGTATTATTAGGGGATGCCAGAGAACCGGGGGCAAAAGCCTGACGCAAGCTTGCCGGCAGGAAGGTTTCTGCCTTCGTACTCATCAAAAATGTGAGTAAGTGAGCAAAATACTTTTTGCCCACAAAATCTTAGAAAAACAGGGAGATAAGTAATATGAACGCATGGGGACATTTTAAGACGATCACATCCCATAAATTTCTGGTTATGAAGTATTGTTTTAAGGTGGGATTGTATAAGCAGGGATTTTTACATGACCTGTCGAAATATTCTCCTACCGAGTTCATGGTGGGAGCAAAATACTATCAGGGAACCAGAAGCCCCAACAATGCAGAGAGAGAAGCCACCGGAGTATCTACTTCCTGGCTGCATCACAAAGGAAGAAACAAACATCATTTTGAATATTGGGTAGATTACGGAATCGGAGCGGAGCATGTACTTGCAGGTATGCCGATGCCAAGAAAATATATCGCCGAGATGATCATGGATCGGATCAGCGCATCACGGACCTATCACCCGGAAACCTATACAGATGCCTCACCGCTGGAATATTTTCTGAAAGGAAAAGACCGACTGTGGTTTATTCATCCGGATACCAGCGCACAGATTGAATATCTGCTGCGGATGCTGGCAGTGAAAGGGGAGGAAAAGACCCTCTGGTATATCAAACATGTCTATCTGAAAAATAAAGGCAGATTCGGCGGAAGCGGATCCACCTATGTAAGCCCGGAGAGAGGGGTACCTACTCAAAAATGAAGAAAGAAGATGGCCGGTATTGTTCTGCGAGAGCAGAGCGATGCCGGCGGTCTTTTTTATTGCGTTGCATTTCTGCCACAGTTCTATTGCTTATGTAGCTTGACAAAAATGAAAAGATGACATATACTTTGAAAAGATAATAATTTGAAGTTCAAAATAAAAGCGAAGAAGAGGAACATATATGACAACGAAAATTATAGGAACAGGAAGTTATCTGCCGGAATATGTGGTGACCAATGATGATCTGGCAAAGCTGGTGGATACCAGTGATGAGTGGATCGCTTCCCGGACGGGGATTCGAAATCGACGAATTGCTACCAGCGAAAGTGGAGTAGATATGGCAGCAGCTGCGGCAGAGGAAGCATTAAAAGATGCAGGGATGGACGGATCGGAGATTGATTTGATCCTGGTGGCAACATGCAGCAGTGATTTTCAGTTTCCCAGTACTGCATGTCTGGTGCAGAAAGCCATCCATGCTACGAACGCGGCGGCGTTTGATCTGAGTGCGGCATGTTCCGGTTTTTTATTTGCCCTGCATACCGCATATGCGTATATCTGTGCCGGGATTTATAAAAATATCCTGCTGGTGGGCGTGGAAGCGCTGTCTAAACTGATCGACTGGAATGACCGTTCCACCTGTGTCCTGTTCGGGGATGGTGCCGGAGCGGCGGTGGTAACGGCGGCAGATCATGGAATGGAAGGGTTTGTTCAGTGGTCGGACGGCATGAGCGGTGAAGTACTTACCTGCCCGGGAAGAAAAATAGAGAATCCATGGAAAGAGAATGATTCTGAAACTGAATATATTCAGATGAACGGGCAGGAAGTCTTTCGATTTGCAGTGAAAAAAGTCCCGGAATGTATCCGACAGGTAACAGAAAAGACCGAAACTCAGATAGAAACAATCGACTGGTTTATTCTTCATCAGGCTAACAGCAGAATCATTCAGTCCGTGGCAAAGCGGCTTGGGGTGCCGGAAGAAAAGTTCCCGATGAATATGGAGCAGTACGGCAACACTTCCGCAGCCAGTATCCCGATCCTTCTCGATGAGATGAACAAAAAGGGAATGCTGCAGCCAGGACAGAAGATCATTCTCTCCGGATTTGGTGCGGGGCTGACCTGGGGTGCGGCGCAGATAGAGTGGTAGAAGGAAAGCAAAAGAAAAAAATACGGGAGCAACGGAAACTTGGATAAGAAGAGTTCCGTTGCTCTTTTTTATATTGCGTGGGTAACAGGTGAAAGTTTGTAGTTGCTTCAGAATGCTGAAAAATAAAATCTGAAAAATGAGAAATACTATACAATAAGTACCTTGACAAAATACCCACAGGGGGTATATAGTAAAGATACTCCCCGTGGGTATATGAAAAATAAATGAGGTGATCAATTGAAAGAACAGAATCCTACACGAAAGGATGAATCTATAAAAACAGATAACGAAATATGTGAGATGTGTGCAAAAGAAAGTGAAGAACCGGAAAAAAATATTGCACAGGAAGAAAACGGATGCTGCTGTTACCGTAAGACCACAGCCCGTTCCCAGGATGAGCGAAAGAAGTTGATGAACCGTCTGAGCCGAATCGAAGGACAGATTCGCGGCATCAAGGGGATGCTTGAAAAAAGATGCCTACTGCAACGATAT
>ENA-OPZZ01000914-OPZZ01000914.1-human-gut-metagenome-genome-assembly--contig:-NODE-914-length-20679-cov-6.242118_pt1 | contig 20679 bp, 20 predicted proteins | sample MGYA00242487_ERZ504511 | MGnify/ENA primary metagenome ERZ504511 (study PRJEB26092, sample SAMD00036241) | human gut metagenome | host: Homo sapiens | study: EMG produced TPA metagenomics assembly of... | reverse complement strand
AATATGACTTTTTGCAAAGCAATGTATTTTCTGCCATGCCTGTGGATATGTGTGGATTTTCTGTTTTACTGTCTGAAAGAAACACTTGCCGCCGATGTTCGTGAAGGGAGGATTTTGGATGAGGAAAAAATGTGAATACAGTGTTCCGGTCCGGGAAGAAATGGTACCATGGCTGTTTTTGCTGCCGAGCCTGCTGTTCGTGAGCATTATGGTGCTGATTCCTATGCTGGATGCTCTGCGCTGTTCCTTTTTCCTGGCTGCCGGTGACCGCTTTGTGGGATTTCAAAATTATCTGGCAGTCTTGAGAAACCATGCGTTTAAGATGGCGGCAGCTAATACAGCAAAATTTATCTTAGTCTGCATACCGCTTCTGTTACTCTTTTCCCTGGCTGTTTCCCTGATGCTGGCCTCCTTCAGGGAAAAACGCGGCATTTTTAAGACCTCGTTTCTTGTGCCCATGGCGGTTCCCGTTGCTTCGATTGTGCTTTTGTGGCGGGTGTTCTTTCACAAAAATGGACTTCTCAACGCGTTCTTTGCGCTTTGGGGTATGGATCCGGTTGACTGGATTGGAAGTAAGGCAGCCTTTGGCGTGTTGGTGTTTGCTTATCTGTGGAAGAATTTCGGATATAATATGGTGCTGTGGCTGTCAGGACTTAGCGCCATAAATCCGGCATTCTATGAGGCGGCCCAGATAGACGGCGCCGGAAGCCTTCAGCGGTTTGTGAGGATTACACTCCCCAATCTTATGCCCACATTATTTACCATTACAGTACTGTCGCTGCTCAATTCCTTTAAGGTGTTCAGGGAGGCTTATTTGATTGCGGGAGGTTATCCGGATGACAGTATTTACATGCTTCAGCACTTATTCAATAACTGGTACGGCAATCTGGATGTGGATAAAATGTGTGCGGGAGCCGTAATGATGGGGCTTTTTGTATTTATACTGATCATGCTGCTGCAGAAAGTCTTGGGCCGGGAGGAAAAGGGATGAGGGGAAAAGGGCTTTCAGCTCTCCAGAATTCTATGCGTGTTTTGCGCGCGGATAGGAGCAAGGCTGAAAGGAAAAAAAGCCTTTCAGCCTCCTTGAATTATATGCGTGCCTTGCACGCAGATAGGAGCGTAAATGAAAAAGTGGCTGACAGGGTTGATACTTGTTTTTATCGCCTTTTTTATATGGATACCCCTTTGGATGCTGTTATCCGGCACTATTATGGGGAGTGCGGAATTGTCTGAAAATCTTGCCCCGGTTCTGGAAGGAGGGGAAGACGCACCGCACCGCATCCAGGGGATTGGGGCCAATTTTATTCCTTCCATTTATGATGCTTCTGTAGTAGACGAGATTATTCCGGTGCCCGATGACGAGGCCATTCGTGGAGGACGAGAGCTGGCTTCTACGGAAGGCTTGCTGGCGGGCATCTCATCCGGTGCGGCGGTATATGCGGCACGGTTGCTGGCCGAACGCCCTGAATTTGCGGATAAAATGATTGTTGCCCTACTGCCCGATACGGGGGAACGCTATTTGTCAACAGAACTGTTCGCTTTCGATACCTATCCTTTGGAATAAATACTGAACTATTATATGAAGAAACTTATTTTTTCTTTCTTCTTGTGTGGAGCCACGATGTTCCCTGCCTTTTCACAAACCTATCAGGAACTGAGCGAACGTGCGGTTGCAGCCACGGAGCAAGACAGCTTGTCATTGGCCGAAAAATACATTGAACAAGCTTTGAAAATGGAGCCCGCCAATCCTCATAACGCTTTGCTGTTCTCCAACTTGGGTACGATACAACGTCGGCAGCACCGGTATGAGCAGGCTCTTGACTCGTATACTCTGGCATTGAACATTGCTCCGCGTGCCATACCCGCCCTGATGAATCGTGCCGCTCTTTATCTAGAGTTGGGAAAGGATGACTTGGCCCGGATAGACTATTCTTTGGTGCTGGATATAGAGAGCGATAATCAGGAAGCCTTGCTGATGCGTGCCTATATCTATATGCGGCAGCGCAACTATAATTTTGCAAAGTCTGATTATGAACGTCTGCTGAAACTTGCCCCCCAGAGTTACAATGGCCGTCTGGGGTTGGCTACACTGGAGCAGAAGGAGGGCAAATATGAAGCGGCGCTTTCGATATTGAATGCCATGATTGCAGAAAAAGGAGGAGAAGCTACCCGGCTGACTACCCAGCAATATGCCGTACTTTACGTAGCACGTGCGGGTGTAGAGCAGGATATGAAACATGTGGACCTGGCCATGATGGACTTGGAAGAAGCCATCAAGCTGGATGCTTCGCAGACAGAAGCCTACTTGATACGGGGGCAAATTTACCTTTCTCAAAAGAAAAAGGAGTTGGCAAAACGTGACTTCGAAAAGGCCATTTCACTTGGCGTGCCGCAAGGTGACCTCAGGGATTTACTGTTACAGTGTAAATAATATTCAACTGTATTTCCGTATCAGTTCCACAAACTCTTTTCCGTATTTCTTCTTTTTATATTCACCGATACCGCTGATATTACCAAATTCTTCTATGGTAGTGGGGCGGGAGGCGCTGAGTAGGTGGAGCACTTTGTCGGACAGTACGATATAGGCAGGAAGTGCTTCCTGGTCGGCAAGGCGTTTGCGGAGAGTGCGGAGAGCCTCGAAAAGTTCCCCACTTTCTGTATTGGGCAATCCCAATGGCAATTCTTTGGTTGGAACTGTAGCCTTGCGTTTACGGCCTCTTGTAGCTTGTACAGCTTCCTCGCGGCGGATGGTGACAAGCAGGGCGCGTGCTCTGCCAAACAAGACATCTGTTCCGCTTTGAGTGATTTTCAGGTGGTTGTTTTCATTGTAGGCTATTTCGAAATAACCGAGCTGTAACATTTGCAGCAGGTAGTCATGCCAATCTCTGGGGGGGACTTCGCGCCCGGCTCCAAAGGTCTTGAGTCGATGGTATCCTCTTTCTGTAACTTCAGAACTCATGTTTCCTCGGAGGATGTCCACTAAAATACCGGTTCCTATCTGTTGCTCGGAACGCGCGATTGCACTAAGTGCCTTTTGTACGATTATTGTACCATCGAAACGTTCGGGGGGATTTTTGCATACATCACAGTTTCCACAGTCGCAGGTCGTATTTTCACCGAAATAACTTAACAGAATGCGACGGCGGCAGATATCTGCTTCCGCATATTGCTGCATACGTTGCAGCTTTTCCAGGTTGATGCTTTGTTGCCCGCTGTCTGTTGCGAATTTAGTGAGCAGAATGAGGTCGGCCAGTGAATAGAACAAAAGGGTGTCACTGGGCATTCCGTCTCGTCCGGCACGTCCTATTTCCTGATAGAAACTTTCAATGCTTTTGGGCAAATTGTAATGAATTACCCAGCGCACATTGCTTTTGTCAATTCCCATTCCAAAGGCAATGGTGGCGCATACCACTTGCACGCGGTCATTGATGAAGTCGTCTTGTGCTTCATCTCTTCGTGCCGGCGACAGTCCTGCATGATAGACCGCCGACTTTATCCCTTGTTTTTGAAGCATTTGTGCCACTGTTTCAGCCTTGCTGCGGCTCATGCAATAAATGATGCCGCTCTCTCCCGGATGGCGGGCGATGAAGTCGAGGATGGCTTTGCTTTTTTCCTTCTGCTGGTAACCTCTTTTTACGGTGAGACTCAGGTTGGGACGGTCGAAAGATGAAATGAAAATTCTCGGTTGGTTGAGGTGTAGCTGTTTAATAATATCTTCACGGGTTATTTTATCGGCTGTGGCAGTAAGTGCAATGATGGGAACCTGGGGAAACAGTTGGTGAAGGATGCCCATCTGTGTATATTCCGGACGGAAATCGTGTCCCCATTGTGAGATGCAGTGAGCTTCATCAATGGCGAAAAGGGAAATATGCATATCCCTTAACAGATAGTTGGCTTCCGCCAATAATTTTTCAGGAGAAATATATAGCAGTTTCAGCTTGCCTTCCATGCATGCACGTCGTAGGGAAGCATTCTCTGTTTCATCATTATTGCTGTTCAGTGCACCGGCCGCGATACCGTTTGCACAGAGCGTTTCCACTTGGTCCTTCATCAAGGAAATGAGCGGAGAAACCACTACCGCCGTGCCTTCACTCAATAGGGCGGGAAGTTGGTAGCAGATGGACTTTCCACCTCCCGTAGGCATCAGTACCAATGCGTCTTTACGGTCCATCAGATGGCGTATGATGTCTTCTTGTAAGGGGCGGAAACTGTCGTAACCGAAATATGTCTTGAGCGTTTGTAGCATAATCTGGCAGTATGGATTTCTTCCGGCAAAGGTACACTAATTATTGCATATACTACAAATGGAAAGTCATCAAGATTTTGTATCATATGAGTTTCTGCAAAAGGTTAAAGTTTCTTATTAATGGCTGAATTGACCTACTTTTCAACCTTTTTCGTTGTTTATTTATCAAAAATATATACGGGAAAAGTTGTGTATTAAAAAAAAATGTCTGACTTTTGTAAAGTCTAAGGGGCTAACCCTTTGGCTTTTCCGATTTTAAACAACCCTAACCAGTTAATTCAATGAGTGATTTAGAAAACAATGCCCAGGAAAAAGGAACGAAGAAACGTCCTTACAACCTGCGCGAAAAGAAAGAAAAGGATGCTGCCTACCGTTCTTTGATAAGGCCGGAATTGGCAGATGAGTTGTATGACAAGATATTGAATATCGTTGTTGTACAAAAGAAGTACAGAGATGCTGATTATTCCGCTAAGGATTTGGCGAAAGAATTGCAGACCAATACTCGCTATTTGTCTGCAGTGGTGAATTCACGCTTCGGCATGAACTATTCTTGCCTGCTGAATGAATATAGAGTAAAAGAAGCGCAGCATTTGTTGACAGACAAAAGATATGCTGACAAGAATGTAGAGGAGATCAGTACGATGGTCGGCTTTGCAAACCGTCAGTCTTTTTATGCTGCTTTCTATAAAAATGTAGGTGAGACTCCTAATGGATATCGTAAAAGACACGCAGAAAAAGAAGCTAAGAAGAAATAATTCTGTATGACTGAATGAATAAAAAGGAAATATTCCGGAACAGTTGTTTCGGGATACTTCCTTTTCTTCTTTTTTAATACCAATCTATATACTCCCGACACATGAAGAAACAACTAATTTCTATGGTGACTGCCCTTTCTCTATTGACGGCTTGTGGCGGAAATCCGAAAACAACTGCTGAGGCAGAAAAAATTGACTATACAGTGGAACAATTTGCAGATTTACAGATTTTACGTTACCGCGTACCAGGTTTTGAGGATTTGTCCCTCAAACAAAAAGAATTGGTTTATTATTTGACGGAAGCGGCTTTGCAGGGCAGAGACATTCTTTTCGACCAGAATGGCAAGTATAACCTGACGATTCGCCGGATGCTGGAAGCTGTCTATACCGGCTATAAGGGAGATAAGAATACTCCTGATTTCAAGGCTATGGAAGTGTACCTCAAGCGGGTATGGTTCTCTAACGGCATTCATCATCACTATGGCAGCGAAAAGTTCGTTCCGGGATTTACTCCCGAATTCTTCAGGCAGGCTGTACAGAGTGTGGATGCAGCTACGTTGCCGCTTGCCGAAGGACAGACTGTGGAACAACTGTGCGAGGAAGTGTTCCCCGTTATTTTCGACCCCACGGTGATGCCCAAACGGGTGAACCAAGCTGCCGGTGAAGATTTGGTTTTGACTTCCGCATGCAATTATTACGATGGCGTGACGCAGCAGGAGGCCGAAGATTTCTATAATGCCTTGAAGAATCCGCAGGATGAAACTCCCGTTTCCTATGGTTTGAATAGCCGTTTGGTGAAAGAGGATGGCAAGATTCAGGAGAAAGTATGGAAAGTGGGGGGCTTGTATGGACAGGCACTTGAAAAGATTGTCTACTGGCTGAAGAAGGCAGAAGGAGTTGCCGAGACTCCCGAGCAGAAGGCGGTGATAGCCAAACTGATGGAATTCTATGAAACCGGCGATTTGAAGACATTCGATGAATATGCCATTTTGTGGGTGAAGGATTTGAACTCACGCATTGACTTTGTGAACGGTTTTACCGAAAGTTATGGTGACCCGCTCGGCATGAAGGCAAGCTGGGAATCTCTGGTGAATTTTAAAGATTTGGAAGCTACCCAGCGTACAGAGTTGATAAGCGGCAATGCACAGTGGTTTGAGGACCATTCGCCGGTAGACGGACAATTCAAGAAGGAGAAAGTGAAAGGGGTGTCTGCCAAGGTAATCACGGCGGCTATTCTGGCCGGTGACTTGTATCCTGCAACTGCTATCGGCATCAACCTGCCCAATGCCAACTGGATACGTAGCCATCATGGTTCGAAATCCGTTACAATCGGTAACATTACAGATGCTTATAATAAGGCAGCTCATGGCAACGGGTTCAATGAGGAGTTTGTGTACAGTGATGCAGAGCTTCAACTGATTGATAAGTACGCAGATGTGACAGATGAACTGCATACTGACCTGCATGAATGTTTGGGACATGGTTCCGGTAAATTGCTCCCGGGTGTGGACCCGGATGCGTTGAAGGCATATGGTTCTACTATCGAAGAAGCGCGCGCCGACTTGTTCGGACTCTACTACGTGGCCGACCCGAAGCTGGTGGAACTGGGGCTTACTCCAAGTGCGGATGCTTATAAGGCTCAATACTACACCTATCTGATGAATGGTTTGATGACACAGCTTGTACGTATCGAGCCGGGTAACAATGTAGAAGAAGCCCATATGCGCAACCGTCAGCTCATAGCCCGCTGGGTGTACGAGAAAGGTGCGGCGGAGAAGGTTGTGGAATTGGTAAAGAAGGATGGGAAGACGTACGTCGTGATAAACGATTATGAGAAAGTGCGTGACTTGTTTGGCCGGTTGCTTGCCGAGATACAGCGTATCAAGTCCACCGGTGACTATGCCGGCGCCCATGATTTGGTGGAAGCCTATGCCGTGAAAGTCGATCCCGCTTTGCATGCCGAAGTGCTGGAACGCTACAAGAAGCTGAATCTTGCGCCGTATAAGGGGTTCGTCAATCCCAAGTATGAAGTGGTGACGGATGCCGACGGTACTATAACAGATGTGACAGTGACTTATGATGAAGGTTATGCGGAACAGATGTTGCGTTATAGCAAAGACTATTCTACATTGCCTTCTGTCAATAAATGATGAACTATGATAGATACTAAAGAGCAGCTGCATCAGCGGCTGAAAGATATAAAGACACAGCTCCGTCTCTCTATGAACGGGGCTGTGTCCCAAAGTATGCGTGAGAAAGGGCTGGTATATAAGCTGAACTTTGGCGTGGAGTTGCCCCGTATCAAGGGTATTGCTGCCGGTTACGAGAAGGACCACTCTCTGGCTCAGTCTTTGTGGAAAGAAGATATCAGAGAGTGCAAAATATTGGCGGGACTTTTACAGCCGGTAGAGAGTTTCCTGCCCGAGATAGCCGATATCTGGGTGGAAGATATCCGTAATATCGAGATTGCAGAACTTACCTGCATGAATTTATTCCAACATCTTCCTTATGCGCCTGCCAAGTCCTTCCATTGGATTGCAAGCGAGGACGAATACACGCAGGTTTGCGGCTTCCTCACCATAGCCCGTCTATTGATGAAGAAAGGGGATATGAACGAACGGGTTGAAAATGAGTTCCTCGACCAGGCAATAACGGCTTTTTTGTCGGGCTCCTATCATGTACGCAATGCAGCCATGACTGCTATCCGCCGCTTTATGCAGCAAAATGAGGAAAATTCTTTTCAAGTTTGCCGCAGAGTGGAGGGTATGGACAATTCTTCTTCTGATGTAGAACAATTACTATACAATCTTGTAAAAGAGGAGGTTTGTTAGATTAGTTCTATGGTTATAGAGACTGATGCGGTAAGGGAATATTTCCCTTATCGCAATTTTTATCTCTTTCTCGTTTGCTTTCCACAAAAAAGGATTAACTTTGTTGGCTGTAAAACTGCGCCGTCAAATGGAAAGTCAGAATGTGAAAGATACAGTTAGGCAGATATTCACTGAATATCTGAATGCGAACGGGCATCGGAAGACTCCCGAACGTTATGCTATACTTGACACCATTTACTCCATAGACGGTCATTTTGATATCGACACGCTCTATTCACTGATGGCCGACCAGGAGAACTTCCGCGTCAGCCGTGCAACGCTTTACAATACCATCATTTTGCTTATAAATGCTCGTCTGGTCATCAAGCATCAGTTCGGCAACTCTTCCCAATACGAAAAATGTTATAATCGCGATACGCACCATCACCAGATATGCACCCAGTGCGGAAAGGTGACCGAGTTTCAGAACGAGGAGTTGCAACATGCCATTGAGAATACCAAACTGAGCCGTTTTAATCTTACGCACTATTCCTTATATATGTATGGGTTGTGCAGCAAGTGTGACCGGGCCAATAAACGGAAGAAAAAGAATAATAACCATAAAAAAGAAAAATGAAAGTAGACGTATTATTAGGATTACAATGGGGCGACGAAGGCAAAGGCAAAGTCGTTGATGTGTTAACTCCGAGATACGATGTCGTAGCTCGTTTCCAGGGCGGACCGAATGCCGGACATACACTCGAGTTTGAAGGGCAGAAGTATGTGCTCCGTTCCATTCCGTCTGGAATATTCCAGGGAGACAAGGTGAATATCATCGGTAACGGAGTGGTGCTTGACCCGGCTCTCTTCAAAGCGGAAGCCGAATCATTGGAAGCGTCCGGCCATAACTTGAAGGAACGCTTGCACATTTCCAAGAAAGCACACCTCATTCTGCCGACTCACCGCATACTGGATGCTGCATACGAAGCAGCCAAAGGCGATGCAAAGGTAGGAACGACCGGAAAAGGCATCGGACCGACTTACACGGATAAAATCAGCCGTAACGGTGTGCGTGTAGGCGACATTCTGCATGACTTTGACAAGAAGTATGCAGCGGCCAAGGCCCGTCATGAGCAAATCTTGAAAGGCTTGAACTATGAGTATGACATTACCGAAATGGAGAAGGCATGGTTCGAAGGTATCGAATACTTGAAACAATTCCAGTTGGTGGATAGCGAACACGAGATGAACAATCTGCTGGCTGCCGGCAAGTCTGTATTGTGCGAAGGTGCGCAGGGGACAATGCTGGACATTGATTTCGGTTCTTATCCGTTTGTCACTTCTTCTAATACGGTCTGTGCAGGTGCTTGTACCGGTCTGGGTATTGCTCCCAACAAGATTGGTGAGGTATATGGTATTTTCAAGGCCTATTGTACGCGTGTAGGTGCCGGTCCGTTCCCGACGGAATTATTCGACAAGACCGGTGACCAGATTTGCACGCTGGGTCATGAGTTCGGTTCTGTGACAGGACGTAAGCGCCGTTGTGGCTGGATTGACCTGGTGGCATTGAAATATGCCATTATGGTAGACGGGGTTACCAAACTGATTATGATGAAGAGCGATGTGCTCGATTCTTTTGAAACCATTAAGGCTTGTGTAGCTTACAAGATGGATGAGGAAGAGATTGATTACTTCCCGTTCGATATCAATGAGACTGTTGAACCGGTTTATGTAGAGCTACCCGGTTGGCAGACGGATATGACCAAGATGCAGAGTGAAGATGAGTTCCCGGAAGAATTCAATGCATATTTGTCATTCCTGGAAGAACAGCTTGGTGTGCCCATCAAGATTGTTTCTCTGGGACCGGACCGTGAGCAGACCATCGAACGGTATACAGAGGAATAATAAAACAAACAGATAACCTTAGACACGGATTACACGGATTTCGCGGCTTCATCTGAAGAACCGTGGGTGTCCGGATAATCCGTGCCTTTTTTATTTATTGCCATGAAAACACGTCTTTTGTCTTTTTTACTGTTGTTTCTTCTTGTGTGCTCCGCACAGTCGCAGACTTACCAGCCGACGGAGGAGAACCTGAAATCCCGTCAGGAGTTTCGGGACAATCGCTTCGGTATCTTCCTGCATTGGGGGATATACAGTATGCTGGCTACCGGAGAATGGACCATGACGAACAAGAACCTTAATTATAAGGAGTATGCCAAACTGGCGGGAGGTTTCTATCCTGCCAAATTCGATGCTGCCAGATGGGTGTCAGCCATTAAGGCGTCCGGGGCAAAGTATATCTGCTTTACATCCCGGCATCACGATGGCTTTTCTATGTTCCACACACGCTTTTCCGATTACAATATTGTGGATGCTACCCCTTTTAAGCGGGATATTCTGAAAGAATTGGCAGACGAGTGCCACAAGCAAGGTATTCGTCTGCATCTCTACTATTCGCACATCGACTGGTATCGCGAAGATGCTCCGTGGGGACGCACCGGACGTGGAACGGGACGACCGAATCCGAAGGGCGACTGGAACAGCTACTATAAATTCATGAACAACCAGCTGACCGAGTTGCTCACCAATTATGGAAAAATAGGTGCCATTTGGTTTGATGGCTGGTGGGACCAGGACCAGAATCCGGATTTTGACTGGCAACTGCCCGGGCAATATGCCATGATACACCGCCTGCAACCGGCTTGCTTGGTTGGGAACAACCATCATCAAGCACCGTTTGCCGGCGAGGACATCCAGATATTCGAGCGCGACCTGCCGGGAGAGAACCGTGCCGGCCTTTCCGGGCAGGATATCAGCGCCTTGCCCCTTGAAACCTGTGAGACGATGAATGGAATGTGGGGATATAAGATTACGGACCAGGATTATAAATCTACCAAAACGCTGATACATTACCTGGTGAAGGCTGCGGGTAAAGATGCCAATCTGCTGATGAATATCGGTCCTCAGCCGGACGGTGAGCTGCCTGCTGTTGCATTGGAGCGTCTGGCAGAAGTAGGGGAATGGATGAAGGTATACGGTGAAACCATCTACGGAACCCGTGGCGGCTGCATTGCTCCGCATCCTTGGGGAGTCACTACACAAAGAGAAAATAAATTATACGTGCATATTCTCGAATTGCAGGATAAGGCTCTCTTCCTGCCGTTGGAAGGCAAGAAAGTGAGGAAGGCAGTGGGGTATGCCGACCGTCTTCCAGTGAAGTTCCGTAAGTGTGAAGGAGGGGTGATGCTCTACTTGCCGGAGGTTCCGACGGATATTGATAAAGTGATAGAGGTGGAGATTGAAAAATAAATTATAAATCAGAAATCTTTAATTCTTCCTAAAAGATAAAGGAAACGCTGGCATTGCTCACCGTTTCCTTTTATTTTTGGCAGACTATTTGTTATACAATAAGAAACGACTGATTTATTCACAATTTAAAGAAAGAAAATTATGGGAACAGGAATGATATGGATTATTTTTATCGGTATTGCCGCCGTTAGCTGGCTGGTACAGATGAATCTTCAGAACAAGTTCAAGAAGTACTCTAAAATCCCTACCGGCAACGGAATGACGGGAGCGGACGTTGCTTTGAAGATGCTGCACGACAATGGCATTTACGATGTGACCGTGACGCATACTCCCGGACATCTGACCGACCATTATAATCCTGCCAATAAGACAGTAAACCTGAGTGAGAGTGTTTATAGCAGTAACAGCATCATGGCTGCTGCCGTTGCAGCCCACGAATGTGGTCACGCCGTGCAGCATGCACGCGCATACGCTCCGTTGACAATGCGCAGCAAACTGGTGCCGGTAGTCTCTTTTGCCTCACAGTGGATGACGTGGTTGCTGCTGGCAGGTATCTTGCTGCTGAACTCCTTTCCGCAACTGTTGCTGGCGGGCATTATACTGTTTGCATTGACAACTTTATTCAGCTTCATCACCTTGCCGGTGGAAATCAATGCAAGTAAGCGTGCGCTGGTATGGCTTAGCAATTCCGGCATTACGAATTCATATAATCATGCGCAAGCGGAAGATGCACTCCGCTCGGCTGCCTATACGTATGTAGTGGCTGCTCTCGGTTCGCTTGCTACCCTGATTTATTATATCATGATATTCATGGGACGCAGAGATTAAACACATGATGCAGACATAAAAAACAGACCATCTGTTCACCCGAAACAGATGGTCTGTTTACATTAAATAGATGATGTGTCTCTGCCGGATGCATCATCTGTTTTTTTATTCCTGATAGGGCGACTGCCAGAACCAGGCATCGTCATTGACCACGTACTTGGCTTGGAAGAAGTTTTCTGCATTAGGGTCTGAGGGGCAAAGCAGTACATCGTCTGCTTTTATGCTATAGAGATTCTTGGCCATATAGCTGTCTAAATAATATTCTTTGGTAATCTTCTGCTGGTTATTCCAGTTGGCTTCTTCATTTAGGATTACCGGACGACCGTCTCGCAGACGTTCGCGCACTTCTTGCACGCTTAGCATGATGCCGTTTTCATCCATCACCCAGGCATTGTTGGTAGGGTCTACCCATATCCATTTATCCAAGGTATTGGAATAAACTACGTTAATGGAATGGCATTCGCCAATGTATTTTTGGGGTAATCCGCTGATGTGGCGTGCCTTAAATCCCATGGACAGATAACAATCCTTCAGTACATGGGCAAGACCTCCGCAATGCAGACCTCGCGCACCGCCTTTGCAAGCTTCTGCCCATTTTATGATGTTGCTGCCTGCCGGACTTTCATGGTTTCCGTCATGTTTTATGGTATTGTGTATATAAGTCAGTATGTTCTTTATTTTTGATAGTTCGTCGCCTGCGCCTGCCACACTGTCCAACTTGAAGTATTGGCGTACCTCTACTAAATACTTGTTGTTGGGATTGATGTATTCGAAGCGGGGGAGTGTATCAGGGCGCTCATTGTGGGTGTATCCCGGTGTTTTTTGAAGTATGTCGAGGTAGTCACCCACTTTCTTCACTTTGGCAAGCACTGCCTTGAACCGTTTATCGCTGCGCAGGTTGTCTAAGTCGGTATCATTCATCATGTGGTTGTAATCTTGAAATCCATTGTCGTAGGCCAGTTCTAAATTTTTGATGGCTTCACCTTTTTTCTTTAACAAGGATTGGAAGCAGGCTAAATTGTAGTAATAGGACTGTATGAGCCAGCTGTACTTTTTCTGAGTGTTCTCGTCTTGTTCTTTGAACAGAGTTATCAAAGCCTTACCGTTCTTTTCGGCTTCTTTATAGTTTTTCTCATTGACGGCTTGTTGCAGCTTTTGTACGATGGTTTCTTCTTTTTGGTCGAAGTCTTTGGCGTTGCCGGATTGTGCCCGGCTAACACCGATGCCGCATAGCAACAACATGCAGAATAAAATCAGTCTCTCTTTCATAAATGTGTAAGTTTGAAGTTTGTTTTGGTCGTTTTTATGCGACGGTAATGATACAAAGGTAAACATTCTCTTTTCTTAATCAATAAAATACTGTAACTTTGTCGTCCGATTTTTAAAATAATTGAACTGATTATGGCAGCAAAACCAAGTATTCCGAAAGGAACCCGTGACTTCTCGCCCGTAGAAATGGCGAAGCGTAATTATATATTCAATACGATTCGTGAGGTGTATCATCTCTATGGTTTTCAGCAGATAGAAACGCCCTCGATGGAAATGCTTTCTACCTTGATGGGGAAGTATGGTGAGGAAGGCGACAAGCTTTTGTTCAAGATACAGAACTCCGGTGATTACTTTTCCGGACTGACAGATGAAGAACTGTTGAGCCGTAATGCTCCGAGACTTGCCTGCAAGTTTTGCGAGAAAGGTTTACGCTATGACCTCACAGTACCTTTTGCCCGCTACGTGGTGATGCACCGCGATGAAATAACTTTTCCTTTCAAACGTTATCAGATACAGCCCGTGTGGCGCGCCGACCGTCCGCAAAAAGGACGCTATCGTGAGTTCTATCAGTGCGATGCCGATGTGGTAGGCAGTGATTCCTTGCTGAATGAGGTGGAGCTGATGCAAATTGTCGATACGGTATTTACCCGCTTCGGCATCCGTGTTTGTATCAAGATTAACAACCGTAAGGTATTGAGTGGCATTGCCGAAATCATCGGTGAGTCTGACAAGATTGTTGATATTACTGTGGCCATTGATAAGTTGGATAAGATAGGTCTGGACAATGTCAATGCCGAGTTGAAAGAGAAAGGCATCAGTGACGAGGCTATCGCCAAACTGCAACCTATCATTTTGTTGAGCGGAAGTAATGAAGAGAAACTTGCAACTCTGAAGGAAGTTCTTGCTGCCAGCGAGACCGGACTGAAGGGCGTGGAGGAAAGTGAATTTATCCTTTCCACCTTAAAGAACCTTGGCTTGAAGAACGAAATCGAGCTGGATTTGACATTGGCCCGTGGCTTGAATTACTATACCGGTGCCATCTTCGAAGTAAAGGCGCTGGATGTGCAAATCGGCAGTATTACTGGTGGAGGACGCTATGACAACTTGACGGGTGTATTCGGTATGTCCGGTGTCAGTGGTGTCGGTATCTCGTTCGGTGCAGACCGTATCTTTGATGTGCTGAACCAGCTTGACCTTTATCCGAAAGAAGCGGTGAACGGTACTCAGTTACTGTTTATCAACTTTGGTGAGAAAGAGGCCGCATTCTCAATGAATGTATTGACTGAAGTGCGTGCGGCAGGCATCCGTGCCGAGATTTTCCCCGATGCAAGCAAGATGAAGAAACAGATGGGGTATGCGAACTCCAAAGCCATCCCGTTTGTGGCCCTGGTGGGTGAGAATGAAATGAATGAAGGTAAGGTGACATTGAAAAATATGGAGACCGGAGAGCAGAAAATGGTCACTCCCCAAGAGCTGGTTAGCGAACTGAAATAATAAAAACTGAAATACATTTAAAAAGGAGCACAAAATTGCTCCTTTTTTTGTATATTTATGGCACAAATATAGGTATTTGTAATAGTGGCGTAGGAAAAATGAAACATCCTGCATTTATCTTTGTACTGACAAAAAAGGAGGTTCTTATGGTTTCTGTTGAGCTTAAGCAAGAAAAACACAATGCCCTCGTCAGTTTCCTGATGATTGTCATAGCGGCATTGTTCCTGCTCTATATGGGCAGTTCATTGGTACATTCTACAAAAGCGTTCTGGGAAAATTATTCCATAGAAGAGCTGCTGGAATAGAAGGAATTCAAGTCAAATCACTACCTTTGTCGGCAAAACATATTGCCGATGATACTTTATTTTACCGCAACCGGAAACTCACGCTGGATTGCAGAATTGCTTGCAGAGGCTATGCATGATACTGCCGTCAGCATTGTTGATTGCCTTAAGCAAGGCTCGATACCCGCAGGGCTGTCGATAGCTGACAGACTAGGTATTGTTTTTCCGGTACACTCATGGTATGCACCTCGTGTCTTGATTGAGTTTTTTGTCGCAGCTCCGGTTGCCGGACTGCTGTTACCGTTATGCCGTGTGTACATGCGGGGACGATATGGGAAAGGGAATGAACCGCCTGGCGGAACATTTTCCGTTGGATGCAGCCTGGTCTGTTGCAATGCCCAATACCTATGTACCGATGTTCAATTTGGACGATGGGGCGCTTTGCCTCAAGAAGATAGAGAACGCACGGCATGCTGTCGCTTCGATTGCCGAAGATGTCATTGCACGGAAGAGGGTCTGGAATGTGCATGAGGGCAGTGCTGCCTGGCTGAAAACGTATGTTGTGAATCCTTTGTTTGTCCGTTTTGTCATTGGTACAAGGAGTTTCCATGTAGATGAAGGCTGTATCTCTTGCGGAATATGCGGCAAATCTTGTCCGGTAGGTAATATCCGGTTGGTGGATGGGCATCCGGTGTGGGGAAAGCAGTGCATTCATTGTATGGCTTGTTTGCATTTTTGCCCCCGGAAAGTGATACAGTATGGAAAAGCGACACAGAAGAAGGGGAGATACCGGTTGGAAGATTATCTTTGCCGCTTCACCACTCCCACATAAATCAGCAGAATAACATTCATTACCAGTGCGTAGATAATGGCAGGTATTGCAATAATGTCATTGTTGAATACAAACGGACTACTGGCAACAGCAATTGCTTGTGCGGCATTCTGCATACCGATTTCTATAATGAGTGTACGTTGTTCTTTCCGGTTGAGGCGCATGGACTTCGATAGCACTACGCCGCCTCCCATAGCCAGCAGGATAAGAATGGAGATGCAGAGGCCCAGTTTGCCGAATTGGCCGGTGATGGTAGCATGGTGCTGTATGAAGAAGATGGTTGCCAGCAGGATAAGTGCGGGAAAGGCTGTCTTGGACAATATATTATGAATCCTTTCTGCCATTTGCGGACGGTAGCGCTTCGTGAATATGCCGGCTACAATGGGAAGAAGCATCAGAACCAGGTTCTGCATGATAAGGCTGCCTACGGGGAGATGGATATCTATGTCCAGATTGCTGTCTACAAAGTGTGTGGCGAATTCCATAATCACGGGGATAGTGAACAGCGTAATAATGCTGCTGCATGCCGTCAGTGACACGGACAATGCTACGTCTCCTTTGGCTATCATGGAGAAGATGTTGGATGAGCTGCCGCCTGGCGAGCAGGCTATGAGTATGATGCCGATAAAGAACAGAGGTTCGAGCTGGAAGACATGTCCTAAAGCAAATGCCAGCATCGGCAGTAGGATGATTTGGCCTGCCAGCCCGGCAATAATGGGGCGGGGGCGTTTGCGGAACAGTTTAAAGTCTTCGGTTTGTAATGTCAGTCCCAGTTCAAACATCAATAAGGTAAGAATGGGGAGGACTATCCATATTGCGTTCATAAGTCAAATCATTTTTGAGGCTGCAAAGATAGCAAATATTGTTGTATACTTTGCCATTTTGTCAGCCTTTGTCTGCCAAACAATCAGCTTGTTCGTTTGGCACGGTTTTCGTAAGTTGTTTATCGCTTGTTTAAAGCAAAATTACCATTATAACAAATGTATAACATATAAAACAAAAAGATTATGAACATTAAACCATTAGCAGACAGAGTGCTGATACTCCCTGCACCTGCAGAAGAAAAGACAATTGGCGGTATCATTATTCCTGATACAGCGAAAGAGAAACCTTTGAAAGGTGAAGTTATTGCAGTAGGCAACGGAACAAAAGACGAAGAAATGGTGTTGAAGGTTGGTGACACAGTGCTGTATGGCAAGTATGCCGGTACTGAACTGGAAGTTGAAGGAACCAAGTACCTCATCATGCGTCAAAGCGATGTGCTCGCTGTTTTAGGTTAATTTGTAAATTGTAAATCGTTAAAATGTAAATATAGTTATGGCAAAAGAAATATTATTCAATATCGATGCCCGCGACCAATTGAAGAAAGGTATCGACACACTGGCAAATGCAGTAAAAGTAACCCTCGGCCCTAAAGGTCGTAACGTTATCATCGAAAAGAAATTTGGTGCTCCCCACATCACGAAAGATGGTGTAACGGTAGCTAAAGAAGTAGAGTTGGCAGACGCATATCAGAATACTGGCGCACAGCTGGTAAAGGAAGTTGCTTCCAAGACCGGCGACGATGCAGGTGACGGTACTACAACTGCTACTGTTTTGGCTCAGGCTATCGTAGCCGAAGGTCTGAAGAACGTGACTGCCGGTGCTAGCCCGATGGATATCAAACGCGGTATCGACAAGGCTGTTGCCAAAGTGGTTGATTCTATCAAAGGCCAGGCGGAAACAGTGGGTGACAACTATGACAAGATTGAGCAAGTTGCTTCCGTTTCTGCCAATAACGACCCCGTTATCGGCAAGCTGATTGCAGACGCTATGCGCAAAGTTTCCAAAGACGGTGTTATCACTATCGAAGAGGCAAAGGGTACTGATACTACTATCGGTGTGGTTGAAGGTATGCAGTTCGACCGTGGTTACCTCTCTGCTTACTTCGTTACCAATACGGAGAAGATGGAGTGCGAAATGGAAAAACCGTACATTCTGATTTATGATAAGAAGATTTCCAACCTGAAAGATTTCCTGCCTATCCTCGAACCGGCAGTACAGACCGGTCGTCCTTTGCTGGTTATTGCAGAAGATGTGGATAGCGAAGCGCTGACAACTTTGGTTGTAAACCGTCTGCGTTCTCAGTTGAAGATTTGTGCTGTGAAGGCTCCGGGCTTCGGTGACCGTCGTAAAGAAATGCTGGAAGATATCGCTATCCTGACAGGTGGTGTGGTAATCAGCGAGGAAAAAGGTCTGAAACTGGAACAGGCTACAATCGAAATGCTCGGTACTGCTGACAAGGTAACAGTATCTAAAGATTATACAACAATCGTAAACGGTGCCGGTGTGAAAGAAAACATCAAGGAACGTTGCGATCAGATCAAGGCTCAGATCGTTGCTACTAAATCAGATTACGACCGTGAGAAATTGCAGGAACGTCTGGCTAAATTGTCAGGTGGTGTAGCTGTTCTCTATGTAGGTGCTGCTTCTGAAGTAGAAATGAAAGAAAAGAAAGACCGTGTAGACGATGCATTGCGTGCAACTCGCGCTGCTATCGAAGAAGGTATCATCCCGGGTGGTGGCGTTGCTTACATCCGTGCTATCGATTCTCTTGAAGGCATGAAGGGTGACAATGCGGACGAAACAACAGGTATCGGTATCATCAAACGTGCTATCGAAGAACCGCTTCGCGAAATTGTTGCCAATGCAGGCAAGGAAGGTGCGGTAGTTGTTCAGAAAGTACGTGAAGGTAAAGGTGACTTCGGTTACAATGCTCGTACGGATGTTTACGAAAATCTGCACGCTGCCGGTGTAGTAGATCCTGCTAAAGTAGCTCGTGTGGCTCTTGAAAATGCAGCTTCTATCGCAGGTATGTTCCTGACTACAGAATGTGTGATCGTGGAAAAGAAAGAAGATAAACCAGAAATGCCGATGGGCGCTCCGGGCATGGGCGGCATGGGCGGAATGATGTAATTCTTCCTTTCCGGACATAAAAATAAGGTATGGAACCGCTTTCCCTGTGGGGAAGGCGGTTCTTTTTTTGCGCAGCTTTGTGATAGAAACTTTTGTGTGTAACTTGGCGTTATTTGTTTGGAAAGAAGTATCTTTGTGTATTGCAAATCAAAAATCCCTGAGAATATGAGTAGTAAAATTTATCCTATCGGCATACAGAACTTTGAAAAGATTCGAAAAGATGGTTACTTTTACATTGATAAAACTGCGTTGATTTATAAATTGGTAAAGACTGGCAGTTATTATTTTCTAAGTCGTCCCCGTCGTTTTGGAAAAAGTTTGCTGTTATCTACTCTTGAAGCTTATTTTAAAGGAAGAAAAGAACTTTTCGAAGGATTGGCGATGGAGAGTCTGGAGAAGGACTGGATTGAATATCCGGTTATTCATTTGGATCTGAATGCTAAAAAGTTTGATACTGAAAATGATCTTATCCGTCTGATAGATCGACAACTTCTTGTTTACGAAGCTCAATACGGCTCATGTTCCAGTGATGAAACGATCGATGACCGTTTGGTTACTTTAATTAGACTGGCCGCAGAAAAAACAGGGCAGCGGGTGGTGATTCTTGTCGACGAGTATGACAAACCAATGTTGCAAGCCATTGGTAGAGATGAGTTGCAGGAAGAATACCGGAATACATTGAAAGCCTTCTACGGCGTGATGAAGTCGATGGATGGTTATATTAAATTTGCTATGCTGACAGGTGTGACGAAGTTTGGTAAGGTTAGTGTATTCAGCGATTTGAATAATCTCAACGATATCTCCATGTGGAATCAATATATAGATATATGTGGAGTCAGTGATCAAGAATTGCATGATAATCTGGAGGTTGAACTTTCTGAATTTGCAGATGCTCGTGGAATGACATATAATGAAATATGTGTTGCATTGCGTGAATACTATGATGGTTACCATTTTACTCATAATTCCATCGGCATGTATAATCCGTTTAGTCTTCTCAATGCATTCTTACGTAATGAATTTGGCAGCTATTGGTTCGAAACCGGTACACCTACCTATCTGGTAGAATTATTAAAAAAACATCATTATGATCTTCAGAGAATGGCGCACGAAGAAACGAGTGCTGAAGTCTTGAATAGTGTTGATTCTACTTCCGACAATCCGATACCTGTCATTTATCAGAGTGGTTATCTCACTATAAAAGGATATGATGAGCGCTTTGGTATTTATCGTCTTGGATTTCCTAACCGTGAAGTAGAAGAAGGGTTTGTTAAATTCTTGCTTCCTTTCTATGCTAATACTAATGCAGTGGAATCTTCTTTTGAAATTCAGAAATTTGTTCGTGAGATAGAAGCCGGAGATTATGATTCTTTCTTTCGACGTTTACAAAATTTTCTTTGCTGATACACCTTATGAGTTGATTCGTGATTTGGAATTACATTATCAAAATGTTCTTTTATTGTTTTCAAGTTAATAGGATTCTATGTTAAAGCAGAATATCATACTAGTGGAGGACGTATTGATCTTGTTCTCCAGACAGAAAAATTCGTTTATGTCATGGAGTTTAAATTGGATGGTACAGCGGAGGAAGCATTGCTACAGATAAATGAGAAACATTACGCTCAGCCTTTCGAATCCAATGATCGGGAGTTGTTCAAAATTGGAGTGAATTTCAGTGCCAAGACACGAAATATAGAGAAGTGGGTTGTAGAAAAAGGAGGAAAATGAGTATTTGAAATTAGTTGGTAAAGTCTTTCTGCCATTTAGCTTCGTTCATAATATTCTTTGCTTTCGTAAAGCAATGCTTTGGATATCCAAAAGCTATGCTTTATGGTTGCTAAAGCGTAGCTTTAAGTTGCCATACGGGAGATGTTATAAATATTATCTTCACCTT